>Ga0172367_10002417_pt1 | contig 25594 bp, 20 predicted proteins | sample Lak10m_FD_114542 | JGI IMG/M metagenome (GOLD analysis project Ga0172367, IMG submission 114542) | Freshwater microbial communities from Kabuno Bay, South-Kivu, Congo - kab_022012_10m | ecosystem: Environmental > Aquatic > Freshwater > Lake | place: Democratic Republic of the Congo: South-Kivu...
TATTATATTAAAACTAATTTATTATATTGAAACTAATTTATTTATTATATTAAAACTAATTTATTATATTGAAACTAATTTATTTATTATATTAAAACTAATTTATTATATTGAAACTAATTTTTTTATTATATTGAAACTAATTTATTTATTATATTGAAACTAATTTATTTATTATATTAAAACTAATTTAATATATTGAAACTAATTTATTATATTGAAACTAATTTTTTTATTATATTAAAAGTAATTTATTATATTGAAACTAATTTATTTATTATATTAAAACTAATTTATTATATTGAAACTAATTTATTTATTATATTAAAACTAATTTATTATATTAAAACTAATTTATTATATTGAAACTAATTTATTTATTATATTAAAACTAATTTATTATATTGAAACTAATTTATTTATTATATTAAAACTAATTTAATATATTAAAACTAATTTATTATATTGAAACTAATTTTTTTATTATATTGAAACTAATTTATTTATTATATTAAAACTAATTTATTATATTGAAACTAATTTTTTTATTATATTGAAACTAATTTTTTTATTATATTGAAACTAATTTATTATAGAAAAGCTGATTTCCATTTTTTATTAATATTATAATTTAATCTATTTTTTATTGTTATATTATTATTATATCTTTTTTTAAATTCTTTATAAATATAAAAAATTGTAATTATATTTAACATTATATGTAATGTATATATTATATCTTCAAACATTAATTAATTTATTTTTAATTATTTATCACAATTATAATAACATGTTTTTATTTTTTTAGAACAATCAATACAAACTGTATGATTACAGTTTTTAAATTTAACTTGTTGTTTATTAATTTCAAAACATATTATACATTCATTAATTTCTTCTTTTATATTAAAATCACAATTTTCTAATAATTTATTAATTTTATTTTCTTTAATATTTAAAAAATTTGTAATATAATTAATTATTTTTGTTAAATTTAAAAAATTTTCTAAATTTTCATAATTTTCTACATATTTTATGATCTTTAAATAATATTTTTTTGCTTTCATATTATTATTTATATTTTCATAATAATTACCTAAATTATACATTGCATATACATTATTATTTTTTATTGCCATTTTATAATATTTTATCATATTTTCTATATCATTTATATTACTATAATATTTACCTAATACAAACATTGCGGGTGCACTATTATTATCAATCGCCATTAAATAATATTTTTTCATATTATCTATATCATTTATTGATAAATAATAAAAACCTAAATTATTCATTGCATTTACATTATTTTTTTTAATAGCCATTATATAATATTTTTTCATATTTTCTATATCATTTATTGATTGATAATATGAACCTAAACTATTCATTGCAGCATTATTATCATATTCTACAGCTTCTAATGCATATTTTAACATATTATTAATATCATTTTGTTGTGTATAATATATACTTAATCCATACATTGCATCTGAATTTTTATATTCTCTTGCCATTAAATAATATTTTTTCATGTTTTCTACATTTTTACTTAATTGATAATATAAACCTAACTTAAACATTGCATTACTATTATTATTATTTATTGCCATTAAATAATATTTTTTCATATTTTCATAATCCTTTAATTTATGAAAATATTCACCATAATTATACATTGCTATATCATTATTATTTTCAATTGCCATTATATAATATTTTTCCATATTTTTAATATCATTTATTGATTGATAATATACAGCCATATTATTCATTGCATTTGAATTATTATGTTTTATTGCCATTAAATAATATTTCTTCATATTTTTAATATCATTTATTTTACCATAATAAATTCCTAATGTATGCATTGCATATGAATTATCTTCTTTAACAGCCATTAAATAATATTTTTTCATATTTATAATATCATTAATTTTTTCATAATATAATCCTAAATAATACATTGCATCAGATATTTTATATTCAATTGCTAATAAATAATATTTTTTCATATTATTTATATCATTAATATTACTATAATATTGTCCTAATAATAATAACACTTTATTATTATTATTTTCTAATGCCATTATATAATATTTCTTCATATTCTTGTAATCATTTATATTTTGATAATATAAACCTAATTCATACATTGCATCCACATCTTTATTTTCTACTGCCATTATATAATATTTTTTCATATTTTCATAATCTTTTACATCTTGATAATAATGACCTAAATTATACATTGCTGAACTACTACCCATTTCTATTGCCATCATATAATATTTTATCATATTATTTTTATCATTTATATTATCATAATATATTCCTAATGTATTCATAGCCTCTATATTTTTATTTTCTATTGCCATTAAATAATATTTTTTCATGTTTTCTATATCATTTATTTGTTCATAATAAATTCCTAATGCAAACATAGCATCACTATTATTTTTATTTATTGCTAATAAAAAATATTTTATCATTTTCGTTATATCATTTATACTTCTATAATATAATCCAATTTGATATATTATATTATTTCTATTGTTTTTTAATGCATATATTATTATTGATTTTATTATATCCTCATTTGTATGTGAACTTAATTCACTTATAAAATCAAATACATTATCTATATTTATTTTCCCAATTTCTATTTCCATTTTTTTTATTATATTTATATATATATTTAATCTTAATAATTCAATTTTTATTTTATTCTTTATATATTATTTTCAGTTTTTTTATTATTTCTAATCCATTATTTTTTAAATTTCTAAAATGATGATAATTTATATAATTAAAGAAAAAATATAATACAGTAAAATATAATAATAATAAATTTATCCAATAATATATTACATCTTTATTACATGTATTTTTTATTATATATAATATAAATAATAATATAGTTGATAATATATAACATCTACGCCAAACACCTGCCTTTTCATGATACGATAATATACTTTCTAATTTATTATATAATTCTTCTTTATTATCAGTTTCTGTTGCTTTTGTATTTATTACATATACACTTTTATTATCATCACATTGTTTTTCTATGGAAACTCTATAACATCCTAATTCTTCTCGTTCTTTTAATAATGCATATATAAATATAACTATAAAAATTATATATACTAATATTATCATTATAAATATAATTTATAATTATTTTTATATATTAAAAAAAAATTAAAACACTATTTATTAGTATCTTTTTAAAATTATCAAATATATTTTCAGTATTATTTGATAATTTTACTTCTATTTCTTCTGAAATTCTTTTTAATGTTTTGTTTTCTATTATTATTACTTCAAATTTTAATGGTTTATCTATATTATCCGGATTTAAATAAGTATATTTTTTTTATTGTATTTTTTACAATTTCTTTATTTGTAAATGTATTTAATAAATTAGTATTAAATATTACTCTTTCATTTATATTTATTATATCGTAATATAAAGATCTTATATTTATTTCCATTTTTATATTATTATATTATTAAAATTACTTTATAATATTTATTTCAATTTTTATATATCATTTATTTTAATATTTAAATTTATATCTTCATTAAATTCTTCTGATGATGAGGACTCTATATAATAATTTGTTTCTATTATATTTATATTATTCTCTTTAAATTTAGGTAATAATAAATTATATATTTTTTGAATTAATAAATTAAATTCTCTATATGTTTTTTTTATTATATTTATATCATTATAATTTATATAATTACTTATTTTATCTTGATCTTCTAAAGTTAATATTATATATACCTCATCTTCTAATTTACTATATATATTACTTATTACACTATTTTTATATTTAACTATAAATTTTTCTATAAAATCTTCTATTATATTATCACTATAATTATCACTTAACATTATTTATATAATATAATTATTTTTTATATAATATTTAAGTTTTATATTCTTTCTCTGATATATTATTATAGTGCGTTAATTTATATAATACATATACCAAACCACATATTATAGACACTATTACTATAATTCTTATTTTCATTATAATTTATAATATAATAATTTTGAATTATAAAATTTATTTAAATAATTAATTGAATCATTAAATTTATCATTTCCTAATATTTCTTTTCCATATATTTTTATATATTCTAATTGTGCTTGAATATTTAAATTAATTTTCACTTTTATTATATCTTTCCATATTTCTAATTTATTATATGCATTTATATTATTATTTTTTTTAAATCTATAATAATATTTAATTGTTGTATCTAATTTACAATTATAAAATTTCCTATTTGTTAATTTCTCTAAATAAAAATTCATATCATATATTTTATTTATTATTTTAATATTATTATTAATATTAAAAAAATAATTATAGTAATCTTTTAATACTATGTATTCCATTAAACATTCTATACTTGTATCATATCCCGGTATTAAATTTAAATATTTTATTGGTATTTCTTTACAAATTTTATTATTACATATAAAATCTATTCTGTATTGACTATTATATTTAAATATTTTATTTTGTATATCTATATAATTATATTCATCTAGTTCATATTTATTATTTTTTTGTTCTATAAATAATCTTAATTCTCCACTATAAGGTGGTGGAAATATTTGTAAATAAATATCACCTTTTAAATATATCATATTATCTTTTTTTTCTGTTTTAAATAATGGATTTATTAACTTTTTATTATCAAATCTAAATTGATTATTATTTATTGGTACTTTATCTAAGTCATCATATGGTAATCTAAATTTTAAAAGCATAAATTCAGAATTTAATTCCATCCCCCAATATGCTTGATCACCCATATCTTTTATTATTGTAATTTCTTTAGCCTCTACACGTATGTCAGATATAAATAATATTTTCCTATTTTGACTATTTGCTTTTACATGTTTTATAGTCTCATCTGTAAAAAACATATTATAAACATAAACAGCAGAGTCTTTTAATGGATGTTTATAAACATCTTTTGAAAATGGTGCCGGATCATATAATAACCATATTAATTCAGGAAACATATTATATAAAATTGGTAAATGATGACCACCTGCTGAACCTATATACACTACCGCATAATCTTTAAAATTTGTAATATTTAAAGTTTTTGATATTCTTGTAAAAAACTGTATTTCAGATAATAATAACTTTTTCTGTCCCCAATGACATCGGGGCTGCCATTCTAATAATTCTTCATTATATACATCTGTTTTAGATATATCATTTATATATATAGGAACTTTTTTTAATTCAGGTTCATTTCCATATTTTATTCTATGATATGAAAACTCCCCTCCATATTGTTTTAACTGAATATTTTTTAAATATTTCTTATAAATTAATATTATTCTATTCCATTTATTTAAAATACTTAATAGTAATTTATTTGATAATTCATATTTTATATTATCTAAATTATTATTAAGAATTTCTTCATTGTAATAACTTTCTAATATTCTTATAAATATATCATAATATATAATATTTTTTTTTATATAACTTGAAAATATAAAAAATGACTTTCTATATCTATTAAAATCATATATTATTGATTTATCTATTTTATGATTTTCAAATGAATCATATAATATATTTAATAACTTTAATAATAATATATTATTATTATTTGGACATATCATATATTGTATATATGTTCCATTTTCTATTAATAAATTATTACTTAATAAAAATCCACATATTATTAAAAATTCATTATGATATTTATTAATTGATAAATCATTATCTATTATTATTGTGTTAAATTTTATATTATTACATATTAAATTTATTGTTTTATAAAATGTTATATCTATATTATTACCTACAAAATATATCTTCGTTTCTGGATATTTTTTTTTTAATATCATAAATTCACTTATATTTATATTATTATATACTATTAAATATATTATTACATTTTTGTAATATTCTAAACAATAATTTATTATTATTGTATTTGATGCTATTATTAATATATTTTCTAATTTTATAAATTTATTTATTAATATATTATTATTTAATATTAAATTCACCTTTACTAAATTTATTTTTTTTATTAGTTTATTATATTTATTCACTTTTTTTTTAATTTTTTCTATCATATTATATAATATTATATAATATCATATATAATTTTATTTTTTTTTTATTAAATCAAAATAATAATCATATATATGAGTTATTCTTAAACCCCTCTTTTTTACTAATAAATAACTCCTCTCTAAACTTTTATAATCTTTTATATTATAAAAATAATCACAAAAATTACATGTTGCTAAATCGTCATGTTCTAACATTGCCATTATATAATATTTTTTCATATTATATATATCATTTATTGTTTCATAATAATATGCTAAATTATTCATTGCACGTGTATTATTCATTTTAATTGCCATTATATAATATTTTTTCATGTTTATTATATCATTTATTGATCCATAATAATATCCTAAATTATTCATTGCATCTGTATGATTATTTTCAATCGCCATTATATAATATTTTTTCATATTTGTATAATCTTTTATATTATTATAATAATAACCTAAATTAAATAACGCTTCAACATTATTCATTTCTGCTGCTAATAAATAATATTTTAACATATTTTTATAATCATTTATACTTTCATAATAATTTCCCAAATCATTAAACTCCTTAGAATTATTAATATCAGACATTTTTATTATATTATTATATCATAATATTAAATCTTTTTTTTTCAATTTTTATATTAATATAAAAAATATTTTTGTAATTCACTATCTGATAATTTTGTTTTACCTTCATAATTATAAGCTAATTTTTCTTCTAATAAAATATTAGAAAAACTTTTAGTTTCTTTTTCTTTATAAATATTAGCTAATATTCTACCATATTTATCATCATCTAAACATTCTATCCAAACTATATAAACATCAGAATCTAAAATTTTTTTAATATCATCTTTAGTTGAAGTTTCATTTAATTCAATATCTGTAATCAAATTAAATACTCTATTACGTGCTTTTAATGCATAATTTTTTAATTCTATATTTTTTGATTTAATTTCACAAGTATCAATACCTGATAATCTAACTGTAAATTTAAAATATGAATTAAAAATAGGTAATATTATTTTTAATGTATCTCCATCATATACATCTACTACACGACCAAAACTTTTAAAACCATTTAATGATAACTCTGGAGTATTACCACCATATTGTTTAAACTCTTCTTTACTCATTTTTTTGTAATATCATAATATTATATTATTAATATCTTTTTATTTCATTTTTTATTATGAAATCCAAATAATATATTATAATTATAAATATCTATATTATTTATTTCTATATTATTATCTATAATATTTATTTTTTTTAATATATAACTTATAGAATTTATTAAACATATTATTTCATTATCTAAATTTTTATAATTTATTAATTTTATTTTTTTTATAAATAAATTATATATATTTGTTATATCTATATTATTTATATAGTTTTCTATTAAAAAAATTACCACTTTTAAATTTAACTTTATATTATTAATACATAATTTATCATTTATTTGATTTAATATATATATTATATAATTATTATGATTAGTTTTATTATTTTCTATCTTATTTGTTATTTTTATTTTCAGTTTCTTTAATATAATTATTAATTTATCATTTGTTACTTTATAATCCTCACAATTTTTTATTAATTCCCTATTTTCATTTTTTAAATTATTATATTTTATTAATAATTTTTCATTTTCATTTTTTAAACTAATTATCTCATTATCATTTTTACATCTATCTGTTTCTTCCACTTTATTATGCATTTTTAAATCTATTATATTATTTTCTGTTTTACTTTGTTTTTCTAATATTTGTTTACTTTCAGATTGTTTTTCTGATATTTGTTTTTCTGGTTGTTTTTTTGATAATTGTTTATTAGTTTGTATTTCTGGTTGTTTACTTTCAGATTGTTTTTCTGATATTTGTTTTTCTGATTGTTCACTTTCAGTTTGTTTTTTTGATAATTGTTTATTAGTTTGTATTTCTGGTTGTTTACTTTCAGTTTGTTTATCTGATATTTGTTTTTCTGATTGTTTACTTTCAGTTTGTTTGTTTGATATTTGTTTTTCTGGTTGTTTACTTTCAGTTTGTTTTTTTGATAATTGTTTATTAGTTTGTATTTCTGGTTGTTTACTTTCAGTTTGTTTGACTGATATTTGTTTTTCTGATATTTGTTTTTCTGATATTTGTTTTTCTGATATTTGTTTTTCTGGTTGTTTACTTTCAGTTTGTATTTCTGGTTGTTTACTATCAGTTTGTTTAGTTTCATTTTTTTTTAAGTTATAATAATTTGTAAGTAGTTTTTTATATTCATTTTTTAATTGACTTACAATATCTTTACTATCATCTATTAAGTTAACTACTTTAGTTTCATTTTTTAAAATATTATAATTTGTTAATAATTTTTCATATTCATTTTTTAATTGATTAATTTGTTTTTCATTTTCACTTTTTAAGTTTTTTACTTCACTATCATTTTTTATTTTTAATTCACTTATATATTTATCACTTTCAGTTTTAACTTCTTTTATATTTTTATCACTTTCAGTTTTAATTTCACTTGCTTTTTTTCCAAAACTTTTTTTAAGATCACTAGTTCTTTTTTCATATTCATTTTTAAGATCACATATTTTTTTTTCACTTTGTTCTTTAAAACTACTTAATTTTTTATTACTATCAACTTTTAAATTACTCATTTTTTTATTATTTTCTGTTTTTAAATTAAAAATTGTTTTTGTATTATCATAATTTTTTTTTGGTTGTGTATCTTGTTTTTCTTCTCTTAATTTAATAGGATGTTCAATAATCGGTATAATTACTTCTGTTTCAATATTATTATTAGTGTTAGTATTATTAGTTTTTAAAAATAAAACTTCATCAGATAATTCTTTAACATTATTAAATCCAATACCACTATATTGTATATAATTATTATTTCTTATCATTAATATATATTATATTAAAATTATTTAAAAAATATTAAATATCTATATAGTGATTTTGAATTAATAATATCTATATACTAACAAAAAAAAAGGTTTATATAAAGTAATTTATTAAATAATAAAATAAAGTTAAAGATATTTTAATTATTATTTAATAATTATGTATTATAAAATTGTTATTTTTTGTTATATTATATTTAATTGTTATAGTTTAGATTCATATAAATTAATTACACGTAAAAATTTAATAACAATATCACCATTTATTTTAAATAATAAAAATATATTAGATTATAATAAAAGTCCATCTATTGTTGTTATAGGTGGAAGTGGTTATTTAGGTAGTGAATGTGTTAAAAATTTAGTATATAAAAAAATTAATGTTAAATCTGTATCACGTAATCCAATTAAAATTAATAATATTAATAATAATTATATAGAATATATAAAAGCAGATGTTACTAATAAAAATAGTTTAATAAATATTATAAGTAATTCATATGGTGTGATTTATTGCGTGAATCCTAAAAATAAAGATTATAATGAAATATGTATAAATGGATTATTAAATGTTGCATCATTATGTATATTATATAATATACCAAGATTAATTGTTATATCAGCATCATGTATATCATGTAATAATAATATTAATAAAATTGATAAAATATGTGGTTTAAATTGTGAACATTGTAAAGCTAAACAAGAAGGTGAAATATTAGTTAAAAAAATGTATATTAATTCAAATACAATTTCTAAATATACATTTATAAGATCTGGATTATTAACATTTGATGAAAAAAGAGATATTGAACAAATTGAAATTAATCAAGATTTTACAAAATCTGGTTTAATTTCAAGGATTGATCTAGCTGAATTATGTATTAACTCAATATTTAATAATAATACAATAAATACTACTTTTGAAACTTATTATAAAAACACAATACAACCTGTTGATATTAATAAAAGTTTATCAATGTGTATTAGTTCAGGTCATTCTATGGAAGAATGTTTTTTTGGTAGTTATTTTAAAAATAAAAAACCTAAAGATTTAAATGAAGTTATGAATGCACCATTAAAAGATACAATATTTAAAACAGGTAATGAAATGAGTGGTAAAACATGGAATGAATTATTTAGAAATTTGAAAACTGATAAATTAATTTAATATTACTAACAAAAGGTAATTACAATTAACAAGTATTAGCTATTTTGTAGTATTGTTTTTTACAAAAATGTAATAAAAGACATATTATAAATAATATTAACTTTTATATTAATAAATTATTAATACTTGTCGTAATTAAAACACTATCTATTTGATAATTTTGATTTAATATATTAATAATTTCATTAATATTTTCTGTTACATCAGTATTATTTTTAAAATCAATAACTTTTTTAAAATTATGTTCACTATCATATTCATTATTAGCTAGGAAATTAGTTTCATTTTCATTTATAATTCGAATTCTAAATGTATAAGGATCAAATTTTAATCTAATATATATATTATTTATTTTAATACATGTAGTATAATTATAAATACTAACAGCACTAGGTGTTCTACCATTTATTAAAGTATCACTATCACCAATTAATAATAATTCAGCATTAGGTTTATATACTTTTAAAAGATTACATATAATTTTTTCAGCTACTACATTACCACCAAATAATAAAACATTAGGATAAGGTAAGTGTGTTGTTTCCCAATGTACATACATTAATAAATCATTATGTTGATTTAACATTGCATATTTTACATTATTAGGTAATAATACAATATTTTCACTAATAGTTAATACGTGTTCTTTATCGTAATCCATTTTTTATTTTATATTTATTATATTAATAAATATAAATTTATAATTTCAATTTTTTTTTATTTATATATAAAATGATTTAAAGATAAATTAATATATATATTTAATGGTTCTATAGCTCAGTTGGTTAGAGTGTTACGCTTATAACGTAAAGGTCCTGGGTTCAAGCCCCAGTAGAACCATTGAAGGATTGATTCCCGAGCGGTCAAAGGGGTTAGACTTAAGATCTAATGCGATAGCTTCGTGGGTTCGAATCCCACTCAATCCATAAATAAAAATATATTAGAAAAATATAAATATGAAATTTATATTTTTTAAATATGATAAAGTTAAATTTTAATTTGTTTATTAATTCTTTTTTTATCTTTAGATTCCAGAACATTATAATTGGTAGTTTTATCAATTTTGAGACATAATTCAAATTCTTTAATAGTGAAATCTTTATTATAATTATTTAGAATATTAATAATTTTATTTTCATTATTAAAATTGATATAATGATTACAAATTTTATTTAATAAAAGTATTTCAAGATTAGATTTATTATTAATAATTTTAGATAAATTGTTAATATTTTTTCTATTAATATTTTTAAGTGAAGTTTTATTAAGATCAGCACTAAATTTAATATTATTAATTTTAATATTATCATTATTAGCTTTATTAATCCAAAAAGAAGTATTTAAACAAGTGAAAAAGCCATGAATATTTTGTAAATACCAATTTTGATCAGTATAAATACTAGTTTCAATATTATCACCTCTAGAAAGAGAATCAGAAATATTAACAATATTTAATATAGATTTATTTTTTTTATTTTTATTTAAAACTTTATATAAATAATTTTCATGTACCATTAATGGTAATAAAACTTTTTCAGTTTCATATAATTTTAATATATTTTCATAATCAAGATAATTATTTAATAATTTAATAGTTGATTCAAATAATCCAATATCAATATTTTTTTCTCTAGATTTTTCAATAAATTCATCTAATGTTTGTTCAGTGATTAAATTATTACATATATGATATGTTAATTCTTCTAATATATTAATTAAACGTCTAATATCATATTGAGAAAATAATATAATTTTTTCAATAATATTATTATTTTCTATTTCTATATTTTCATTAACTAAAATTTTTAAAATTAATTGTTTTAACTCATTATTTGTTAATGAACTAAAAATTATTTCATCACAATATTTTTTTAAATCATTTAATAATTTAGAATGTTGATTATTAGAAATAAAAATTAAAGGGAAAGCTTTTAATTTATTATTATGTTTATATATATTCATAATATATTTTTTTTCACTGGTTAAAGAAATATTTTCAGTTTCATCAAAGATTAAAGCAATTTTTTTTTTATTATTAATATTATTAAAATTAATTTTAGAATATATAGAATTAATAAAATTATAATAATAATTAAAATCATCATATATTCTATGATCTTTAATATCATTAGGATTAATAATTTTAACAATATAATTTAAATTTTCTAAAATTAGTTTTATAATAGTAGTTTTCCCTAATCCTTGATTACCTGATATTAATATTCCTTGTGTTTTATTATTATTTATATTTAATATCCATTTTTTAAATTGTTCTATTTGATTTTTATGTCCTATAATATCATTTAAATTTATTAATTTATACTTATTTAACCATAAATTTTTATTTAAAAAATTTGTATTCATTATTAATTTTACTTTTAATTTAATCTTTAAATGATTAAAGTTTTTAAATGTTTAAATTAAAAATATTTAAAAATAATAAATATAAAAATATTTTCTAAATATTATATATATAATAATTATGGAAAATCAAAAAAAAGATAATAATATTATAGAAATGGAAGTAAATAATTTATTTAAAAAAAAAAATGGTTTTGAACCAAAAGATATAGAACAATTAAAAAATAAATATAATGATGTTGAAATTGTTGATAAAATACAAAAAGTATTTTTAGAAAGATATAATAAAATTAATAAAAAAGCTAAAAAATTTGCATTTTTAATTAAAACTAAATATGATAGTACTGTATATCCATATCATGTTTTATTAGAAAAAGCACGAAAATTTAAAGATAAATATAATTTAACTAATGAAGAATTTTCAGAGTTTCAAAGAATATTTGAAAAAGAGATGGCAGGTAAATCTACATCTATGATATTACCTGATAATCAAATTAAAAAAATGTTTGGTTCAATTAATATTGAACTTAGTACACATAATAAAAAATATAAATTAAATCAAGAAGATTATAAAATATTACAAGATATATTTAAATTAAAAGGTGCTAATGAAATGATGCATTCACAAGTAATATTACAAAGTATACAATATAATGATCTTGATAATATTTTTATAACTGAAAATTTAAATCGTTCATCAAATCAAAATCCAAATTATCATATACATCCTGTTTTAGTTGCAATGTTTGCACCTAAATTTAATTTATTTGAACAAGTATTTGTACATTCAAATTTAGCACGTATTTTAGAACAAAGATATAAAGAAGAATCATTTACAACACGTGCAGATTTATTATTATTTGATAAATTAACAAAAGATCCATCATATATAGAATGCGATCATTCATCAATAATATTAGATTTATATAATAGATGTAAAGTGCAACAACATTTATGGCATAATATATTACATTTAAGAAATGGTTATTATTTTGATCCATCATTTATTGAAATAATACCATTATTAGATTTATGTAAATTAAATAAATATGATACACCTGATTTTATTTATGGTCGTTTTGATAATGTTATAATTAAAAGATTATTTAATATTTTTGTTTTACGACCAACAATAGTAACTACTATACCAATTATAGGTTTAAGTTCTAATCCATATGCACATAAAATTATACCCCAAGTTTCATATATATCTATGATTAATTTACGTATACCACCTCAATTAATGGATGATCAACAATATAATCTTGAAGATTTACTTAAAAATCAACAAATTATATATGAAAATGGTGTATTAGTTCAACGTCATACAAATATTATTTATTCTCAAGATATTTTAGTTTTCTCCATTGATAGACGTGCAAATATGATTAAATTAAATACTACTCGTGGTATTAATTTACCAAATTTACCACTGGCTATTAGTGGATTTGAACGTTTAAATAATACACCCATTTCATTTAATACAACATTAAATTTACGTAAAGATACATTTAATTTACGTTCTGTTATTGTAGCTGAAGAAACTGAATTACAAACTAATGAAGTTGTTGTTACTGGTTCTTCTACAATATTAATAAATCCTGTTGATTCTAGCAAAAATATACATTCTCCTGAATTTTTCATTTATAATCCTCATAAATTAAATAAAAGAAATAGCTATAATACTGTCAATTTAAGTCCCATTAATTCTCTTAATTATCCTCAAGGACAAGCAGAAGCTATGGAAATATGTGAACAACAAGGATTAATTTTTATATATCAATTAGATAATACTCAAAAGGTTGAAGAAGATCAATATTTAATATATTAATATCTTGATGGTAAATTTTTATTATTTTTATTAACATTTATTGGTAATGGTAATAAATCTCTTGGTTTATTTAATTTATCTAAATATTTAATTTTTTGTGTTATATTTGTTATAATATTAGGAATAATATCATTAACAACTATATAATTTAATTCTAATATTTGATTTTTAATATTATATGGTAAATGTTTAGCATTTTCTATAAAAATATATCTCATAACAATTATTAATTGTTCTTTTGATTGTGGTGCAATTTTAATTTCACCATCTGATTTTTTAAATATTGTTAAAATTAATAATTTATTTATTAATTCAATATTTTCATCAGAAAAAAAAATTTTCTCTAATAAATTTTGTTGATTCTCTGCTATATTTACTTGATTTTTAATAACTTGAGATCTATAATGTATCGCTTCTTTATTATCTTCAAATAAAAAACCCGCTATTTTATTATCAGTCATATAATAATATATAGATAATAAAATAATTAATTATTTTTTTTCAATATATTTATAATGAATAATTTTATTAATAAAACGTTTATTGTTAATATGGATAAAGATATTATAAGATTTAATAAAGTAAAAAGTGAATGTGATAAATTTAATATTAAATTTGAAAGGTTTAAAGCATATGATGGAAATTTATTAACAACTAAAGAAAAAAATAAATATATTACTAAATTTTGTAAATATTTTTGTTCTAATAGTATTATTGGTTGTGGTATTAGTCATATAAAAATTTATGAAAATATTATTAAAAATAATTATAGTAATACTTTAATTTTAGAAGATGATATTTATTTTACTGATAATTTTCATCAAATTTTAAATGATGCTTTAACTGAATTACCAAATAATTATGATATATTATATTTAGGTTCTTTTGGATTATCTAATATTAAATCATATTATGATTATAATAATCTCTTTAAAATTTTTAATATATTTAAAAATAATACTATTAATAATCATCAATATAATACTATATATAAACCAGAATATGCATTAGGTACTTATGGATATATTATTAGTTATAATGGATGTAAAAAAATATTAAATATTATTAAAAAATTAAATTATCATATTGATTTTACAATTGCTTTTAATAATAATAAATTAAATATATATGGTACAAAAGAAAAAATAATTTATCAAAAAAATGAAGATTCAAATAATTGTAATATGTTAGGATTTCCTAGAATATTTAATTATTATTTAAATAATATATATGATCAAAATAATATACCTTATTCATATGTATTTAATATAACATTATTAAAGTTATTTAATATTAATATAAATTTATGGTTAATAATATTTTTTTTATTTGCATTATTAAATAATAAATATATTAATATATTTATAATAGTTTATATTTTGAAAGATTTTAATAAACATTTTTTTATAATATATATTTTAGGAATTATAATAAATATAATTATTAAAAATAAATTATAATTTAATGTATAATGAAAATATTAAATTATGTTAAAAAAAATATATATATTATAAAATTATATATAATATTTTTAGATCATATTGGACTAGAAAATTATAATAATTATAATGTTAATAAATTAATATCAGAATTTTTTTTAAAACTATTAAATAATGAAAATTTAACAGATGTTATAAATTATATGAATAAAGTTATTAATGATAAAAATTTATTTTTATTAAAAAATATTAATTTAAAAAAAAAAATTAAAATTAATAAAATTATATATAATATTAATCAAGAAAATAATAAATATAAAATATCTTTTTTATTAAATTATAATAATAATAAAAATATTAATATTATTAAAATTTTACCACGGTTCGCATATCTTAAAATTAAAAATAATAAATATAAAGTTGAAAAATATTTACTATTATTTTATATCATCTTAGGCTATGATACTGGACAATTCTGGGGTTTACATCCTAAATTTTATAAATTTATTGAAGGACATTTTAAAAATTCTTTAGAATGTTTTGCTTCTCCTTTTAATAATAATTTAAAAGACTATTTTTCTATTTTATATGATATTGATAAATATTATAATTCTAAAGGTAACTTTTTTAAAAATTTCTTAAATATAAATTATGAAGCATATATTATTAATCCTCCTTTTATTGATAGTATTATTATTAAAACATTACAATTAATTGAACAAAAAATTGCTTATAATCCTGTACAAATTTTTTTATTTATTCCACAATGGGATGATATAATATTACCATGGTTTAATAAAATTAAATTTAAATATGTTAATAGTTTTTGTAATTTAAAAAAAAATAAATCTATTGTTTTTGATTATATTGAAAATAAAGAATTAAAAGCATCATTTCCTACATATTATATATATATTAATAGTATTTCTAATAAATTATGTAATATTATGAAAATAAATTATAATAATAATTTATAATATGTTTTCTCTGTATTTATAAATTCATCTAAATATTTAATAGCTTGTTTTATTTGTTCATTATTTAATATATTTTCTTTATTTAATATAATAAATTCTTTTTGAACTTGTGAATAACTAGAAAGATATACTTTATAAATATTTTTCCAATATAATAATTTGATATATTTATTATAATCAGTTTCTTTATTAGTATTTTTTAATTCAAAAGTTAAAGTATTATATTTACAATTTAATATTTTAATATTAGTAATTTTTTGACAATTAAAAAAAAACTCAAAAATATAATTAAATATTTTAACTTCATCCTCAATATTATAAAAAGTTTTATAATAATTTAAAAATATATTCCATAAATAATAATATTCTAATTTTAATAATTCATAACCAGGTAAATATTCTAAATATTTATTAATACATCTAGTACAAAAATAATATTTATAATATAATAAATAATTATAATATTTCTCTCTATTATCATTAATATTATAAATATCTAAATTATATTTATTATTTTTCCTTTCTATTAAAATACTAATTGTTAAATCATTTGTAAAAGAATGAATTATTAAATCACCCTTTAAAAATATAAAACTATTTGAATTATTATTTATTAAATCAATATTACTAATATATCTATTATCAATATTTATTTCACTAATAGTATTTGGTAAATTATTCTCATTTTCAAATATATAAAAATTTGTTATAATAAAATCCGCATTTAATTTTATACCTATATTTGTTTCATATTTCATATTATCTATTTTTGATATTAAATTATTTTCATAATTTGATATATATATTATTTTCTTATTATTTAAAAAATAATAGTTTTTATCATTATTAAAATATTCATTATATAAATTTATATTATTATTTAAACTTATTTCTAATTCCTTATCAAATATATATAACTTTATATTTGGAAATAATTTTATTAATATTTTATATAAATTTGTTATTATAAATTTATTTATTACTATTATATATTCATCTAAATTTACTTTCTTTTTTATTAAAGTTAATACTAATATATATAATAATAATATCCTTTTTTCATAAAAGTTACAATATAAATTATAATTATTTATTTCATTTAAATTATAATTTAAATCTAATTTACTAATTATTTTTATATCATTTATATAAACTAAATTATCTGTTATCAAATTTTCATTATCTATAAAATTAGTTTTTTTAATAATATTTTTATTTATAATACGATTATAATTATTTTTTTCTGCTATATATAATCCACTCCATTTTATATATATATATTCTAAAAATTGTTTTGATAATTTTATATTAGTTTCTATTTGATCTATTAATATTTTATTATTAATATCATTTATTAATTCTTTTATTACTTTTTCACTTAATTTTTTTTTTATATTATTAAATATATATAAACATAATGCATAACTATTATATTTAAAAAAATTATTTTGATAATATTCATTATATATATATTTATTATAAAAACAATTATATAATTTATATAAATAATATGTTAATTTTGTACTCATTTTCGTTGGTAATCTATATAAATTAATATAACACCCATTATCTAATAAATATTTATTAAATATTAATAATGAAAACATAAAATTAGACTCTATTATATATAAATTACATAATATTGATGAAAATTTTTTGTTTTTTAATAATATATTTAAACTTTCTAATACTGTTAATATATTATATTTACTCACTTTATAATATATATATATCTTGATATTATTATATTTTTTTTTTAATAATATTATCTTATCTATTAATCCATATGGATAAAATAATAATATATATATTGTATTATTTGTTTTTATATTTTTTAGTATTAACTTCAAAAATACTAAATCTTTTGTTAATATTAATATATCATTATCTACATTTATATAATGTAATAATAATCCATTTAATTGTTGGTCTTCATTATATGTCTCTAAACTTATTAAATTATTAAAATTAAAATTATATATTTTATATATTCCAGATTTATTTTTTCTGTTTATATTATATGGATAAATATCTGTATTATTAAAATCATATTTTTTTTTTATATCACTATACAGATTTATTTTTTTATTTATTTTATTTATTAATTTCATTATTAATAATATGAAAATAATATTATATTATATTAATTTTTCATCTATATTTAATGTTTCTATATTATCTTCTGTTTGTAAAGTCTCGTCCATAAACATCTTATATGCATATTTATCACGATATGTATCATTTAAAAATTGTATACATGTTTTATCTATACATGTACTCACTTTAAATACACTCTTCTTTTCAGAACTCATTTCTCCACATTTAATACATAATCTTTCTTTTATATATAATTTAGATATTAATAATTTAATAGATTCTTTATTTGTATCATTTATTATTTTATATAATCTATGTCTTTCAATTTCTAATTTATCTTCAATATCATCATATAATTCATTATTTGAACTCCAATCAAAATAACATGGAAATAATCCATAAGTTAATTCTTTACTTTTAATTTCTATATAATCGTATGGAAATCCGTTTGTTGAATGTATAATTAAATTTATTTTTATATTTAATAACTCTATATATATATTATAATATTTTAATATTTCATTATAATGTTTAATATCTTTATTTAATACTAATATTTCATCTATATCATCAAATGATATACGACTAAAACTTAATAAATATACTATATATGAATATAATAAATCTATTTGCGATTTTTTAAATAATATTATATTATTATATAATTCTAATATTGTTTGTTTTTTACATATAAATATATGTTGTTCATTATGTTTATAGTTTGGATCTGAAAACTTTTGATCATAATTATAAACTGTATATGGTAATATAAAATATTGATTTAATAATTTTATAAATGTATGATGTAAATTTGATATTAAACATAGTTCTGGTGGTATTTTATTATCATTTATTTTATTATCATTTTGTAATGGTGTTTGATTAAATTCTCTATATTGTTGAAAAAAAGTTTTACAACTATCTGTTGTTGTTTTATTTACCATTTTTTTATTTATTAATAGTAATATGTAAAAATGTAATTGTTCATTCGCATACATACATATTAATTGTTGTATTTCATTATATATTACTTTCTTTTGTTCATTTATTGTCCCACGATCTACTATATTACATCTATAATTCACAAATTCATATTGTGAATGTTTTGATAGTGTTATTTTATTTTTTTGAAATACAAAAAAAACCCAATAATTTTCTCTACTCTCTGGAAAAACTGTATCATAATTATCATAATGTAATTTACATTTTTCATTTATTATTTTATTTTCTGTTTCATTTAATAATCTTACTAAAAAAAACCCAACATAATTATAAATATTATTTTTTATATTTTCAAATAAATTTATATATGTTATTGATACTAAACTTAAATATAATATTAAACGTAATGGAAATACTAATGTAGAATGTGTAAATATACATTGTGTTATAGCCTTATTTGTTTTACTATTATATGATAATACACCCATACTTAAATATGGTTGTAAAAATGGTGATACTATTATTTTACTATTATTAAAATATTTACTAATATATGGCGTTGATGTATATATTAATTGTTTATTATCTTTCCCCGTTAGTTCTTCATCACTTTCATCTTTTCCTATTAATAAATCTTCAAATAATACTGGTTCATAGGGTTTTGATAATATTGTATTTCCTTGTACTTTATGTGCATTATCACATGTTCTTTGTGAATTTATATTTAATGCATTTAATTTTTTTACTAAATCTACTGATTTTACTGTTTTTATTTTTTTAAATAATTCTAATGATGCTTCACTATTAGCATTTACTATTTCTCTTGAATAATCATAATAATAACCTTTTGATAAGTTTTTTTGTAATAAATTTAATCTATTATATGGATATTCTTCAGGATATATTGGTTCATTACTAGTAGTTGGATAACTTAATTTTATTAATTCTTGAACTTCACTTTTTATATCTTCATGTAATCCTTCTATTCCCATAAATTTTAAACTTGGTATTTTATTTCCATCTTCATAATAATATTGGTCACCTTGTGAATATTTTTTTAAATGTTCCATTATTTTTTCATCTACATCCCATATATATCGTCCTATTGTTTTTTTATCTATATTTATATCATTTGATGGTAATGTTATTTTTTTTTCGTTTGTTTTACCCCATCCTGGTATTCCCATATATTTTATAAAATCTTCTATATTTCTTTTAAATGGTGGTCTATATTGTTTTTGTTTATAATCTTCCCTTTGTTTAATAGCCTCAGTTTTTTGTTGTTCCCATATTTTATTTTGTTGTTCCCATATTTTACTTTGTTCTTGTTTTTTTGTTTGAATAGACAAATATAAATCAATATCACTAGATGAAACAGGATTATTTAATGATAGTAATGCATTAAATGTATCTGTACTTAATTCATTTACCCCGCCACGTAAATGTAAATACTTATATTTATATTTTAAATATTTATTTTCATAAAAATTCATATATAATATATAATAATATAAAATTAAATGAATTATGAAAATCCCATGCAATATTATGGTTTTTTTGGTTGGAAGGAAAATGAACCAAATTATCGTAAATATAAATTACCAAATCATCCACGTGCTGGAACTAAAGAAAGTAAATATATTCATAATTTAAATATTGGATCACTTATTATTGATTTTATAAAATCAAAACAATTAGATATTGATTCAGGTAAAATTAAATCATTTGAATTTCAACCATATGATGATATATCTAATACTGATATTTTACAAGTTCAAAAAATGATTAATTTATCTTATGATATTAATGAATCTGAACCTTACCCATATGATATACCATGGATGAAATTAAATATTCTTCATAGAAGTAGTAATCGTGGATATAATCATGAGTTTGCTGAAAATATGTTAAATTTATATGCTGAAAAATCTAAAGATATTCTTAATAATACTATATTATTAAATTCTTTATCTAATAATCATATAGAACAATTAAAATTACAAGAACAACGAACATGTTTAAATATTTCTAATGTTCCAACTATAAATTCTATAAATAATAATAATAAAATTTATTTACAAGATATTATAATACCTAATAATGATAAACAATTATTATTAGGTTCAATGCAAATATTAAATGAATATAGTGGAAATAATAAATTATTAATTAAACCATTTATAGATAAAGAAAATTTAGGTTCATTATCATGGGATTTATTATTAAATATTATATCAATTAATTGTATTAATAAAAATTCTAATTCATTATTTCCAGTTCATTTTATATTAGATAAAAATCCAAATATTATATTTCATATTAATTTATTTGATATTATAAATGATAATAAATATATTTTTGTTGGATTTTTTATTATTAGATATGAATTTGATTCATCTATTAATTCTTTTATAGATCCTAATTGTCCTGAATTATATGATTTTAAATTTAATAAACCACATAATAGTATTAAACCATATTATATTATGTTTGTTTTTAAACATAATCATTTTATTATTGTTAATTTTAGAACTAATTTAATTAAATGGGGTGGAAATTATACAGATACACATAGAGTTTTATATAATGAAATAAAACAAATAATGTGTTCATATTTAAATGATGAATGTGAATTATATTTATTATCTGAAGAGAGTATAAATATAGATGAAAAAAATATTTATGAAAAATGTAATATAATACATGAAAAAGAAATTAATAAAAAAAGTAATGAAAATTGTGTGGAAGCATGGTATGATGAAGAAACATATGAATTATTACAAAATGAATATATTAAATTATCAATTGATAATAAAATTCATATATTAACATCAAAAAAAAAAACTTTAAAAGAATTATATTATGAATTAAAAAAAAATAGTTTAATTACAAAAATTAAGTTATGTAATCAATATAATATACAAAAATTACTATTTAATGTATTTAATAAAACATATGTTATAATTAAATGTCATTTCAAATTTGATAATAAACCAGATAAATTTATTTCTTATATTCCTTTATATTGTATAACCTATAATAGTATGACTAATTTGGATAAAGAAGAATATAAAAAAATGACTTGTTTATATAATAATTGTACTTTTATGAGAGATAAAATGAAAGCATTAAAAGTAAAAAGTTTATATAATAAAGATTTAAGTATAATAAATCCGGAAGAATTAACATTAGAAAATTATTTAAAACAAAAAGGTGGGAAAAATAAAGTAAATTTATTTGAGAAAATACAATTTTATGGGAAAAAAATATTAGATATACTTTCATATCAATGTAAAAAAGATATAATATTTAATTATGAACTAGATAAATTATTTAATAAAAATTCATGTACACAAATATCAGAATTATTTAGAGATTATGCAAATGATTATGTAAAATTATTAAATAATAATGAAATAATATATAATGTTTCAAGTTTAATAAATTTAGATACCATATTAATAACAGGTGAATTTATATTATATGTAAATAATAATATATTAATAATAACACATAATATTAATTTTGCCGATATGATATTATTATATTATAAAAATTATAATATAACATTAATTGTTACAAGTTGTATAAATATTAAATCATTTATAAAATTAAAAAATAATAAAAAACATATTAAAATATATTTTATAGGAACTATAATATTTAATAGTACAATTGATTTAATTTTAAAAACTAATAAATTTGATACAATAATAGTTGATAATGGTAGAAATAGTTATTTTAATTATCAATATAAATTAAATTCATTATCATTATATTTATGTCAAAAATATTTAAATACAGGTGGATCACTTATTAAATATTTAAGAATACCTTATAATAATGATTCTAATTTTAAAGTTTTAGAAAAAGAATTTAAATTATTTAAATATCATAAATATAATACATCTACAATGCATAGATATGGAATTTTTATTTATATTAATTATAATCCATTATCAAAAAATAAAAAAAGTTTTACTAAATTTATACTAAAATATTGGAAAATTTTATATACTTTATTAAAAAAACCTAAAAAACAAATTGGGGGATATCATAATATTAATAATACTAGTTATATTGAATATTTTAATAAACCACCAGAAGAAGTTGATGAATTAAAAAACTCATCTCAATATATAAATGAATTTAAAGATTATCCTCCATTATGTCATTGGGGTCAAAAAAAGTTATTATTATCTGAAATACAATTATTTACAAAAATTTGTAAAACTTTAAATATTAAAAAATTATCTGATTATATTGTTGTTTATATAGGTGCAGCTGATGGTACACATTTACCTATTTTATTTAAAATGTTTCCTGAATTATCATGGCTATTATATGATCCTAATAAATTTAATAATAATGTTAAAGGTGATAATGTTAAAAAATTTAATCAATTTTTTTTAGATGAAACAGTTGAACATGTGAAAAAAAATAATATTAATAATAAAAAAATAATTTTAATATCTGATATACGTGTAGAGCCAACAGAAGAACAAATAATGTCAGATATGATTAATCAAGCAAATTGGGGTATGGAAATGAATGCAATATTTATGTATTTAAAATTTAGGTTACCTTATGATTTAGAAAATAATTTTATTCCAAAATCATTAAATGATTTAAAATTTAATAAAAAATACATAAATAATCCAGATTTAATATCAGATAATACTTTATATTTAGATGGAATATTATATTTACAATTATATCCACCTCCATATTCAACAGAATTACGTTTATTTGTAAAACAAGATAATAATGGGAAATATAATTTAAAAAGTTATAATCACGTAGATATAGAAAATAAATTATTTTTTTATAATTCTAAAGTTCGTGGAACAGCAAAAGTAGAAGAATATGAATTTTTAAATTGTATACCAGGTTATACTAATAATATTGAAAATGTAATGGATTATGAAATATTTAAACAATATTATAAATATTTTAATAATTTAAATGATGATGAAATATTAAAAAAATTTTATGATATGAATATTTATTTTGAAAAAATAACTTATAAAACATTAATTAAATGTAATATTACAAAAATAAAACCTAATGAAGATATAAGAAGAACTATATGGCGTGAAATTATGAAAGTTGAAGTTAATAATAGTATTATTTTACAAATTGACTTTTTAAAAAAAAATGCTAATAAATATTTAGATAAAATAAGAATTGATAATGCTATAAAATATATTCAACCTAAACTAACCAAAGAATTATATTTTGAATTATTACCAACTGAAAATATTTAATTAATATTTTTTATTAAATTTAAATAGAAATATTTTAATTACTAAATTTAAATTGAATATTTTAATTACTTAATTTAAATTAAATATTTTAATTACTAAATTTAAATTGAATATTTTAATTACAAAATTAAATTAATATTTTTCATTACTAAATTTAAATTAATATTTATGATTACTAAATTTAAATTGAATATTTTAATTACAAAATTAAATTAATATTTTTTATTAGTAAATTTTAATAGAATTAAATTAATATTTTTTATTACAAAATTAAATTAAATAATATTATATTTTATTAATTAATATTTTAGTTACTAAATTTAAATTAATATTTTAATTACTAAATTTAAATTGAATAATATTAAATAATATTTTTTATTAGTAAATTTTAATTGAATAACATTAAATTAATATCTTTATTATAAAATTAAATTAATATTTTTGATTACTAAATTTAAA
>Ga0172367_10002419_pt1 | contig 25589 bp, 19 predicted proteins | sample Lak10m_FD_114542 | JGI IMG/M metagenome (GOLD analysis project Ga0172367, IMG submission 114542) | Freshwater microbial communities from Kabuno Bay, South-Kivu, Congo - kab_022012_10m | ecosystem: Environmental > Aquatic > Freshwater > Lake | place: Democratic Republic of the Congo: South-Kivu...
ATTAAAGGTGAAAAAATTGATTATATGTTAAAACTTCGTTCAAGCAACAAAGATGCGGTTGAAGATTATGCAAAAGAATTTAAAGTAAAATTCGTACCTGGTAAGAGACCCTGGGAAGTTAAGTGTGATGTTGCTCTTCCTTGCGCTACTCAAAACGAATTGAACGCAGATAACGCAAAAGAATTAATAAAGAATGGTTGTATGTGTGTTTGCGAAGGAGCTAATATGCCAACTACTATAGAAGGATTTAAATTATTTACAGAGGCTGGAATTCTATTCTCCCCGGGCAAGGCTTCTAATGCAGGTGGAGTTGCAACTTCAGGATTAGAAATGTCACAAAACTCTATGCGTTTACCTTGGAACCGTGAAGAAGTTGATAAACGATTACATGAAATTATGGTTAGAATTCATGATACCTGCATTACCACAGCAGAAAAATACGGTAAACCGGGTAATTATGTTGATGGTGCTAATATTGCAGGATTCCTAAAAGTTGCTGATGCAATGTTGGACCAGGGACTTGTATAATTAACAATTGATGATTAAAAACCTGCCTGCGTTAGGCAGGTTAACAATTAAGGCGACTCATTTTAGTCGCCTTTTTTTTATTTACATTTTAAAAAGTATTTTTTGTTAAAGTAAAGACGAGGCGGTGGCTCGTCTCTTAAAATCTAGTGCAAAACAAAAAAATAAATAGTTGTTTACAACTCTAATTTTTTCAGACGACTCACCTAGTTGTCTTTACAATAATTATTGATTATAAAACTTAATGTGCAGAGTTAATTCATATTCATTATATTTTAACTATCAATAAATCAATCTCAATATATTTATGGAAAACAGATCAGCAAAAGTCAGGCAGCATAGTTTAGAGAATGTATTCGGATCACGAATAAAGAGGTTTCAAAAACTAATGCGGTATAAAATTCGTGAAATACTTCTCGTTTCAAGCATCTACGATAATTACCTCTTTGAAGAAGACGGCAGACTTTATGAATTAATTAGAGAGGAATATCAGGCGTTAAATTTAAGTTTTGCTCCTGAGCTTATACACGTTACAACCGGTGAAGAAGCACTTGAAATGCTTAGCGGCACTCATACCTATGATCTTATAATTACAACGATGCATATTGAAGATATGCATGTTATCAAATTTGCACAAATGGTTAGGCGATCAGGTATAAACCTCCCAATCGTTCTACTTGCTTATGATAATCGTGAACGAAAAGAACTTACAACAAACTATGATACTACAATATTTGAAAGGATTTTTATTTGGAGCGGGGATTATCGGCTTCTTATAGCAATTGTAAAATATGTAGAGGACCGCGTTAATGTTGAGAACGATACGAAGAACATTGGTGTTCAATCAATAATTGTAGTTGAAGATAACATAAAGTTCTACTCTTCTTATCTCCCAATTATTTTTAGTGAAGTATTCAAACAATCACAAAGGCTGGTTAGAGAAGGGATTAATCTTACACACAAATTTTTAAGAATGCGTGCTCGCCCTAAAATTTTACTCTGCACAACGTATGAGGAAGCCTGGGATTATTATGAAAAATATCAGGAGTATGTGTTAGGACTTATACTGGATGTAAACTTTAAACATCATGGAGTAAAGGATCCCGAAGCAGGTATAAAGTTTGCACGTACTGTAAGATCTCAACATGATGATATTCCGATCTTATTGCAATCCAGCGATGCGAGCTTTAGAGAAAAAGCTAATCAAATAGGCGCTTCATTTATGCATAAAAACTCTCCCCGATTGCTGCAAGAGTTAAGAGAATTTATGATGAAAAATTTTGGTTTTGGTGATTTTGTTTTTATAAATAACAAGGGGCAAGAAGTATTTAGAGCAGTTAATTTATCGCAGCTAGAAGAAGCCCTGGTAAAGATACCTGATGAAAGTTTGGTTTATCACGCTTCCAGAAATCATTTTTCTAAATGGCTTAAAGCCCGTACAGAATTTTATCTTGCTCTAAAATTAAGACCTCATAAAGTAACAGATTTTGGATCAGTACTGGGGTTAAGAGATAGGTTATTGAGTTCATTACGTGAATACAGAAAACTTCAGCAAAGCGGAATTATTCTTGATTTTAGAAAAGACCTGTTTGATCCAACCAATACTTATGCAAGAATAGGCGGCGGTTCACTGGGGGGTAAAGCCCGCGGCTTGGGCTTTATTAACACATTAATTACTAATTATGATATCAGTCATAAATTTGATGATGTTGAAATTAGTGTTCCTTCAGCTATAGTTTTAGGTACAGCTGTCTTTGATGCGTTTATTGGGGAGAATAAATTAGATCAATATGTTTTTACTGAGGCTGATGATTTGGAGATTACCAGAAAATTTGTAGATGCTCCACATTTTCCCAATGATATTATTGATAAGCTGCGGCAGTTTTTAGAAATAACTACCTGCCCTTTAGCCGTAAGATCATCAAGCCTTCTGGAAGATTCACAATTTCTACCATTTGCCGGCGTTTATGAAACATATATGATTCCCAATAGTAATCCGGATCTTGAAATCAGATTAGTTGAACTTCTGCAGTCAATCAAAAGTGTGTTTGCATCAACATTTCATAAAAAAGCTAAGGATTATGTTAAGGCAACTAACTATGGATTAGAAGAAGAGAAGATGGCTGTAATTGTTCAAAGATTAGTGGGAACAAAAAAAGAACAGAGATTTTATCCTGATTTTGCAGGCGTTGCTAAGTCCTACAACTTCTATCCGGTACCACCCCAAAAATCTATGGATGGAATAGCTTTAGTTGCATTGGGCTTGGGCAAAACAGTTGTTGAAGGCGGTAACACAATTAGATTTTGTCCGCGTTATCCAAAACATCTTATGCAATTTTTTTCAACAAAAGAAACATTAAAAAATGCACAACAGGATTTTTATGCACTAGATTTAAACGGTAAACTTGATCATCATCCTAATAGTATTGAAGATCCATTGGTAAAGAGTTACGCACTCTCAGACTCTGAAAAAGACGGAACGCTATTTTCAGTTGGTTCAACATATTCACCAGAAAACGAAGCAGTGTATGATGGAATTTCCAGAGATGGAATTCGTGTTGTTACTTTTGCACCAATACTAAAACATAAAATATTTCCTTTGCCAGAAATTTTAGATTTGCTTTTGGATATGGGTTCCTGGGGCATGGGCACTCCTGTTGAAATTGAATTTGCAGTAAACTTAAGTGTACCACACGGACAGAGAAAAGAATTTGCAATGTTACAAATGCGTCCGATGGTTTTAAGCAGAGAGATTGAAGAGTTAATGATTGGTGATATTAAAGAATCAGATATGATTTGCCAAAGCTCGCAGGTTTTAGGCAATGGAGCAATAAACGAAATTTATGATTTAATTATGGTGGATATTAATAAGTTTGAACGAGGCAAGAGCAAAGATGTTGCTATGGAAGTAAGTAAATTGAATTCAAAGCTGCTGGCAGAAAGAAAACCTTATTTGCTGTTGGGTGTTGGTCGATGGGGTTCACTTGACCCCTGGTTAGGCATACCTGTAACATGGGACCAGATTTCAGGAGCTTCTGTAATTGTTGAAGCAGGGTTTAAAGATTTTCAGGTCACTCCATCTCAGGGATCACATTTTTTTCAGAATCTAACTTCATTCAGAGTTGGATATTTTACTGTAAACTCAATTGATCATATTGGTTTCATTGATTGGGATTGGCTTAATAGTCAAAAGCCAGAGGACGAACTTGTATTTACAAAACATATAAAATTTGATCAGCCAATAAGTGTAAAAATTAATGGTCACGAAAATCGCGGCGTTATATTAAAACCAGGTGTAAAGGTTAAAGAAGTTTGATTAATAACCCTAGGTAACGAAATAAAAAAAGATTATTCTTAAAACAAAAATGAACGAACTCTTTATTAAAGAAGATGTACTTAATGCAGATCTTTTATTTGGGCAGTTATGGGAAATTTCTGTAGATGGAATGCGATTAATTGATGATGAAGGTAATATCTTACTTGTAAATGATGCGTTTTGTAAAATATTTAATATGCATAAAGAGCAATTATTAAATAAACCATTTTCAGTAGTTTATACTCAGGCTGAACAAGAATCTGCATTAAAATCTTATCAGCAGGATATCTGCAAAAATGAAATAAAAACTTTTTTTGAAAGAGAAAATACACTTTGGGATGGAAGAAAAGCATGGTTTGAGTTTTCAAATTCATTTCTAACTCTTACAGAGGGACATAAAATAACTTTAAGTGTAATTAAAGAAATAACCGAAAGAAAAAAATCTGAAATAGAGCTGCGCGAAAGTGAATATAAATTTAAAATGCTTTTTAACAGTGCTAATGATGCTGTTTTTGTTACTCAACTTTCTCCTGAAAAAACTTACGGTGATTTTATTGAAGTAAATAATGTTGCTTGCAGCAGGTTAGGCTACACTAAGGATGAGTTTCTTTTATTAAGTCCTTCTGCTATCATTTCACAAAAACTTATAAATGAATTTAATATAAATATGGAACGTCTGCTGCAGAAAGAGCATGTGATTTATGATACTGTATATCGTGCAAAAGATAAAAAACTTTTTCCGGTTGAAGTAAATTCACATCTTTTTTTATTTAATGAAAAACCAACCGTTCTATCAATTGCAAGGGATATAACTGACCGTAAGCAATCAGAGGAAAAACTGAAAATATCAAGTAAACTTCTGCGTGATTTGGCAACACATCTTCAAACAATACGAGAAGAAGAAAGAACATTAATTGCTAGAGAAATTCACGACGAACTCGGTCAGGTTCTTACTGTGTTGAAAATTCAGATTTCACTATTGGGTAACAAACTTAATCCCGAACAAACAACTCTTAAAGAAAAAGTAGACTTACTTACCGGATTGATTGATCAATCTGTTGAATCAGTTCAAAAAATTTCTTCTAAGCTTAGACCAACGATTTTGGATGAACTTGGACTTAATGCAGCAATCGAATGGCAAACCGAAGAATTTGAAAAACTAACTAATATTAAATGTTCTCTTGTTATTCCAAAAGATGATTTACAACTTAGTTCCAATAAATCAACTGCCATCTTTAGAATATTTCAGGAAGCGCTTACAAATATTGCGCGTCACTCAGAAGCTGAAAAGGTTAAAATTTCATTGTTTACTAATCAAAAAAATATTCATCTAGAAATTATAGATAACGGGAAAGGAATATCAGCAGAACAGATTAAAGACTTTAAATCTCTTGGTATTCATGGAATGGAAGAAAGAGCTATGATATTTGGCGGTCAGGTTACATTTGAAAGTATTTCTGGAAAAGGAACAAAAGTAACTGTTGAAATTCCAATTGATCGAGAAAAAGATGAATGATAATAAAAATAAAATTAAAATTATTATAGCAGATGATCATGCCATTGTGCGCGAGGGTTTAAAGCAAATTGTTGCGGAAGAAAAAGATATGCTGGTCCGTGGAGAAGCTGAAAACGCTTCAGATTTGATGGAACTGCTAAATAAAGAGCAATGGAGTATTGTTGTGCTTGATATCAATATGCCGGGTAAAAGCGGACTTGAAGCGTTAAAAGATATTAAACAAATTTATCCAAATCTTCCTGTTCTGATATTAAGTATGTTTAGTGAAGATCAGTACGGATTGAGGGCAATAAAAGCAGGTGCATCTGGTTATCTTAAAAAAGTTAGCGCACCAACCGAACTTGTTGTAGCCATAAGAAAAATTGTTTCCGGAAGAAAATATATCAATCCTTCATTAGCTGAAAAACTTGCCGAGAATTTAGGAAATGATAAGAATAACTACCTGCACGAAAAACTATCAGATCGCGAGTATCAAATAATGTGTAATATTGCCTTGGGAAAAAGTGCGGAGGAAATTGCTGTGGAGCTTGCTCTTAGTATTAATACAGTTTATACATACCGGAATAGAATACTTGAAAAGATGTCTATGAAATCTAATGTTGAGCTTACTCAATACGCTGTTCAAAATAAACTAATTGAAGTTTAGCTAAATAATATCCAATTGGTTCGTAACATTTTCTGTTACATGTCTTTCACAATTTCAATTCTATTATTATAAAAAACCAACCCTTAGTTTCGTCACAAAGATTAGTTCCTTTTGTCTTAATTAAAATTTTCATTTATAATTTTCCCGGAGGTTTATATGCCCGAATACGTAAAAGATCTAATGTCGATGGTCAAAGCTAAGCATCCAGCTGAACCGGAATTTCATCAAGCAGTAATGGAAGTTGCTGAATCTCTTGCGGTCTGTTTTGAGCGTCATCCTGAATATCGTTCTGCAAAAATTTTGGAACGCATCATTGAACCGGAAAGAATAATGATCTTTCGTGTTCCCTGGGTTGATGATCAGGGGGAAATCAATATAAACATCGGCTACAGAATTGAAATGAACAGCGCAATTGGTCCTTACAAAGGAGGTTTGCGATTTCATCCATCTGTAAATCTGGGCATATTAAAATTTTTAGCATTTGAACAGGTATTTAAAAACTCCTTAACTACATTGCCTATGGGCGGTGGCAAAGGCGGATCTGACTTTGATCCAAAAGGAAAAAGCGATTTAAAGATTATGCGATTTTGTCAAGCCTTTATGGATGAACTTTTCCGTCACATCGGACCAAATACGGATGTGCCTGCTGGAGATATTGGTGTAGGTGGTAGAGAAATAGGTTATTTGTTTGGTATGTATAAAAAACTTAGAAATGAATTTACCGGTGTATTAACAGGTAAGGGTTTAAACTGGGGTGGTTCACTTATACGTCCCGAAGCAACTGGTTATGGTTCTGTTTACTTTGCATCAGAAATGCTTGCTACAAAAAACCAAACACTTGAAGGGAAAAAATGTCTTGTATCAGGCAGCGGAAATGTTGCACAATATACTGTTGAAAAAATTCTTCAGCTTGGTGGAAAGGTTTTAACTTTATCCGATTCTAATGGATATATTTATGACGAGGAAGGTATAAATGCAGAAAAACTTGCTTTTGTAATGGAAATGAAAAATGTTAGAAGAGGCAGAATTAAAGAATACACTGACAAATATAAGAAAGCTGTTTACTCTCCTATCGATCCAAATGGTCCATTCAATCCATTATGGAATCATAAAGCTGATTGTGCCTTCCCTTCGGCAACACAGAATGAGATTAATGCGAAGGATGCACAAAACTTAATTAACAACGGAGTTTTTGTTGTTAGTGAAGGTTCAAATATGCCAACTACTCCTGATGGTGTGAATATTTTCTTAGATAAAGGAATTCTCTACGGTCCTGGAAAAGCTGCTAACGCAGGCGGTGTTGCCGTATCAGGATTAGAAATGGCACAAAATAGTATGAGATTCGGATGGACGAGAGAAGAGGTTGATAATCGTCTGAAGATGATTATGCATAGTATTCACAAAACTTGTGTTGATACTTCAGAAAGATTTGGTACGCCGGGTAACTATGTTAATGGTGCAAACATCGCAGGATTCTTAAAAGTTGCTGATGCGATGATGGATCAGGGTGTTGTATAAAATTATTCTTGTCCCCTTATTTTGTGTAGTTAAGCAAAAGGCGATTCTAAGGAATCGCCTTTTTTATAATTTATAAAATAGAAGTTTGTTCTAAATTTTAATAAGTTAAGATTGTTAAATAATCTTAACCTGTTTAATAGGATTAATATGGACGGGTCTGACGATTTTAAGAGTTCATCTGAGGCACTTTTTGTAGAGCATGGTTACGGTAATCGTTTTCAGGGCTTTCAAAATCTTATGCGCCTTCGTATTAGAGATATACTTCTTGTCTCGAGTCTTTATGATCTTTATTTATTTGAAGAAGACGGACGTTTGTACGAGCTTATTCGAAATGAATATCAAGGATTAAATCTTTCTCACTCACCCGAACTTACACGCGTATCCAGTGGTCTGGATGCAATTTCTCTTGCGATGGAAGAAAGCCGTTTCGATCTTATCATTACAACGCTGCATATAGAAGATATGCATCCTTTAAGCTTTGCGAAAAAAGCAAAAAAATCAGGGCTTAATATTCCAATTGTTTTACTTGCTCACGACAATAAAGAATTAAAATATCTTCTTCTCAATCCTGAAATAAACGTATTTGATAAAGTCTTTATCTGGCAGGGGGATTTTAGAATTATAATTGCAATGGTAAAATTTCTTGAAGATAGAATGAACGTTGAACACGATAGTAAAATTGTTGGAGTACAAAACGTAATTTTTATTGAAGACAATATAAGATACTATTCATCTTTCCTTCCGATCATTTATACTGAAATGCTTTCACAATCTCAAAGACTTATTTCTGAAGGAATAAATCTTACACATAAGTTTTTAAGAATGCGCGCCCGACCAAAAATACTTTTATGTTCTAACTATGAAGAAGCAACAGAGTATTTTAATAAGTATAAAGATCTTTGTCTTGGTATAATATCCGATATAGACTTTCCGAGAAAAGGAAAACAAGATCATGAAGCAGGTATAAGATTTGCAAAAGCAGTAAAAAAAGAACATCCGGATATTCCTATACTTCTTGCATCAACAAACCCCCAGAAACAGAACGAAGCACAAAATGTAGATGCCTCTTTTATTCTTAAAGATTCTCCAACTCTGCTTAATGAACTAAGACTATTTATGAATCAGCATTTTAGTTTTGGAGATTTTGTCTTTAAATTAAAAAATGGTGTTGAGGTAGCACGTGCAAATAATCTAAAAGCTCTTGAAGAATCGCTTAGAGTAGTACCGATTGAAAGTATAACATTTCACGCTGAAAGAAATCATTTTTCTAATTGGCTTAAGGCAAGAACAGAATTTGGCTTAGCTCATCAACTAAGACCGAGAAAAGTTTCTGATTATCCTAACCATGAAGCACTCAGAGAAGATCTTATTGTTTCGCTTCAGAATTATCGCTCTATGCGTCAACGTGGAATTATAACAGACTTCAATAAAGAAACTTTTGATCCCGAAAGTAGTTTTGCAAGAATAGGTGGCGGATCGTTGGGAGGAAAGGCAAGAGGACTTGGCTTTGTAAATACTTTAATTAATGATTACAATGTCCGGGACACATTTGAAAACGTTAACATTTCTGTTCCTGCCGCCGTAGTTATTGGTACCGAAATTTTTGATCAGTTTTTAGATAGTAATAATCTTAGAAATTTTGCTTTAAAATGTAATGATGATGCAGAAATAACAAAACGATTTTTGGAAGCAGAAAAATTTCCAGAAGATATTCTTGCAGACCTTGCAGGCTTTTTACAAATAATTCATTCACCGCTGGCAGTTAGGTCCTCAAGCTTATTAGAGGATTCACAGTATCATCCTTTTGCTGGTGTGTATGAAACTTACATGCTTCCCAATAATCAGTCAAATTCTTTAATAAGATTATATGATTTACTTAATACAATAAAAAGAGTTTATGCTTCAACATTCTATCAAGCCCCCAAAAACTATATTAAGTTAACTTCTTACCGTCTTGAAGAAGAAAAAATGGCAGTGATAGTTCAGAAGATGGTTGGCAGCAGGCATGAGAATAGATTTTATCCGCATTTTTCTGGTGTTGCAAAATCTTATAACTTTTACCCGCTTCCTCCCCAAAAATCTACAGACGGAATTATATCAGTTGCTCTTGGTTTAGGTAAATGGGTTGTGGATGGCGGATTAACTGTAAGGTTCTGCCCCAAATATCCAACGGATTTAATTCAATTTTATTCTTCAAAAGATGCGCTTGAAAACAGTCAGCGTGAATTTTATGCTTTGCGTTTAGATGAAACAAATAGATTTGTAGAAACAACTCACGATACTTTAGTTGAAACATTTAATCTTTCTGTTTCTGAAAAGGATGGTACACTTAATCCTGTTGGTTCAGTTTATTCACCTGATAATGATATGATATACGATGGACTTTCAAGGCAAGGCTCAAGATTGGTTACTTTTGGACCAATATTAAAAAACAAAATATTTCCACTTTCATCTATTCTAGAATTACTGCTTGATATGGGAACTTGGGGAATGGGCACTCCTGTGGAGATAGAGTTTGCCGTGAATCTCTCATCAGCTAAAGGCGGTAAAAAGGAATTTGGCGTATTGCAGATGAGACCATTAGTTGTTTCACACGAAGTGGATAACATTGATATCGAAAATAATAATTCTGAAAAATTAATTTGCAAAAGTAATCAAGTCTTAGGTTACGGAGTAATTCAAGATATATTTGATATTGTATTTGTTGATTACCATACTTTCAATCGTTCGAAAAGTCGTGAAGTTGCTCTTGAAGTTTCTTCTTTCAACCGTCAGCTAATTGATCAGAATCGACCATATCTATTAATAGGTGTGGGCAGATGGGGATCTCTGGATCCGTGGCTTGGAATACCAGTAGGATGGGAACAGATTGCAGGAGCACGTGCCATTGTAGAAACAAGTTTTAAAGATATGTCTGTAGAACCTTCACAAGGATCACACTTTTTCCAGAACATAACATCTTTTTTGATAGGTTACTTTACCGTTAATAATATTTCGGATAAAGGATTTGTAGATTGGGATTGGCTTTTAACTCAAAAACCCGTTGAGGTTAAGGAGTTTACAAGATTAATAAGATTCGAAAAACCGATTGTTATTAAAATGAATGGCCATCAGAATAAAGGAATTATTATGAAACCGGAGGTGTAATTTGGCTGATAGTGAAATGTTAAATGAAAAAGTGCCGGATTCCTGTCCGCACTGTGGAAACAAATTAAGTTCATGGCAGCAAGTACTTTTAAAGGTTGATCGTGCCATCGTTTGTAAAAACTGCTGGTACAGAATACTCCTAGACGTAGATGTTCTCCCTGAAGGCAAAAGCAAGAAACAAACTGAAAATAATAAATCAAAGAATGGTGAAAAGTAATGGATTCATATAACTCCTTTCACGTAGCACAACAACAAATTATTGAAGCAGCAAAACTTCTTAATTTAGATCAAGCTACAACAGAATTATTGAGCACCCCACAGCTTGAAACCAGTTTTACACTTCCTGTAAGAATGGATAGTGGAGAAGTAAAAATTTTTCAAGCATACAGAATTCAGTATAACTACGCACGAGGACCAGCAAAAGGCGGAATAAGATTTCATCCTGAAGAAACTGTAGATACTATTCGAGCTTTAGCTTGCTGGATGACCTGGAAAACCGCAGTTGTTGATCTTCCTCTTGGTGGCGGTAAAGGCGGTGTTTGCTGCGATCCGAAAAATATGAGTGAAAGAGAGCTTGAAAGACTGTCACGAGAATATGTTAGGGCAATTTCTCCATTGCTAGGAGTTGATATAGATATTCCAGCACCAGATGTTTATACAAATCCACAGACAATGACCTGGATGATGGATGAGTATGAAACAATAACCTTTAAACATAATCCTGGTGCATTTACTGATAAGCCGCAACAAGTAGGTGGAACTGAGGGAAGAAGAGATGCCACTTCTCGTGGTGGAGTTATTTCAGTTCGTGAAGCTTGTAATTCATTAGGATTTGATCCTACAAAAGATTTTGCAATACAGGGTTTTGGAAATGCCGGACAGCGTGCAGCACTTTTACATCCTGAAATTCTTGGAGGAGGGAGACTTATTGCTGTTAGTGATTCAAGAGGAGCTATATACAATAAAAATGGTTTTAATCCTGTTGAGTTAGTGCAGCATAAACTAAAAACTGGAACAGTCCTTAATTTTGCTGGAGCAAAACAAATTGCACATGAAGAATTGCTGGAACTTGATGTTGAAGTTCTTTATCCGGCAGCATTAGAAAATGCAATCCATAGTAAAAATGCAAATAAGATAAAAGCAAAAATTGTATGTGAACTTGCAAATGGACCTACTACACCAGAAGCTGATTTAATACTCTTTAAAAATGGTGTTCACGTTATCCCGGATATACTAGGCAGTGCTGGCGGAGTTGTTGTATCATATTTTGAAATGGTTCAGGACAAATCACTTTATTTTTGGGAAGAAGAAGAAGTTCATAAACGCCTTGATAGAAAAATGACTCTTGCATACCATAGAGTGAAAGAAGCAATAAAAGAAAAAAAGATTCATCCGAGATTAGCGGCAATGCTTGTGGGTGTTGCACGGGTAGCGGAAGCTTGTAAACTTCGTGGTTGGGTTTAAATTGATAAGATAAATGATTTTCACTTGAAGTATAAAAATTTAAATATCGCTTTTCTGATTGAGATATTCGTTGGGTTCGGAACAGTTCTATCAATCAGTTTATTGGGGACCAAGGGATTAGCAGCTTTGGCAATATTGGCACTGCGTCCTTTTGTTTTGCAAAAAGAGAGTATAGAGGATGAAAAATCCTATATTGAGTTTTCATATAAAATTTTATCAAATAGTTTATCAATACTTTTTATAATGATACTTTCCATAATTATTATTCTTCAATTTATACCTGTATGGAAAGCCAAACTACCATCGATTGAAGTAATGTTTATCGTTTTAATTCCCTTTTTTCTGCTGACCCATGGAGTAATTGGGATCATAAATTTATCACTCAAAGAATGATATGAATGAGCTCTTAATCATACAGGATATTGTTGTAATCCTTCTAGTTGCTTTGCCAATTATCTTTCTATTTAAAAAAATTAATCTGCCGAGTATAGTTGGATTTCTGATTGCAGGAATGATAATTGGTCCCTTTGGATTTAATCTCATAAAATCAGTTAATCAAATAAGTGTAATGGCAGAAATTGGTGTAATGATTTTAATGTTTACTATCGGTTTGGAATTTTCTCTCTCCCAATTAATTAGAATAAAAAGATTTCTTCTTGTAGCCGGCGGATTTCAACTTGTGATAACAATTGTTCTTAGTATAATTATCTTTTCTTTTTTGGGTATCGAAATTAATCAGGCGATTTTTTTTTCGTTGCTGGTTAGCTTATCAAGTACTGCAATTGTCTTAAAAATTCTTTCTGATAAGGACGAATTAGAATCACCGCACGGAAAAATTTCAATCGGAATCTTAATTTTTCAGGATCTTGCCATCGTTCCAATGTTTCTTATGCTTCCGATATTAAGTGGATTTGGAACTTTAGGCGCAGGAGATATAGCCTTAAATCTGATCATTGCTTTTGGTGTGCTGGCAGGTTTACTTTTTCTTGCAAGATTTTTAATGCCGCTCATTGTTTATCAAATTGCAAATATGAGATCTCGGGAGGCATTTACAATCGGAGTTATTCTTTTATTGCTTGGCACAGCGTACCTCACACATTTATTCGGATTATCATTTGCACTTGGAGCTTTTATTGCCGGATTAATTTTATCCGAAACTGAATTTAATCATCAGGTTGTCTCCGATATAATACCTTTCCGCGATGCTTTCAATAGTATTTTCTTCGTTTCAATCGGATTACTGCTCAACCTTCAGTTTGTATTAAACAATGTAATGATGATAAGTATGTTGACACTAGGAATCTTATTATTAAAAACAATTGTTATCGTCGCAACTGTTTATTTTATGAAATATCCTTTAAGAATTGGTATTCTTACCGGATTAGGATTGGCACAGATAGGTGAATTTTCTTTCGTGCTTGCTCAGGCAGGATTAAACTTTAAACTTTTTCCAGATGATTTTTATAATAGTTTTCTTGCTACCACAATTTTTTCAATGATCTTGACACCGTTATTAATCAAGTTTTCTCCTTTTATTGCAGGCAAATCTTCAGTGTTTGAAAAAGATAAAAAGCATAATGAAAATTATCTTGAAAACCTGCATGCTCATGTTATCATTGCAGGATTTGGACTTAACGGAAGTAATCTTGCAAGAGTTTTAAAGGAAACGGGAATTAGATATGTTGTAACAGAACTTAATCCCGATACTGTTAAAAGAGAAAAAGCAAAGGGTCAAAAAATAATTTATGGAGACATCAGTAAAGAAGAAGTTTTAAAAGCTGTAAACATTGATAAAGCCAATACAATTGTGTATGCTATATCCGATCCCGCTGTCTCACGACGATCTTTAATGCTTGCTAAAAAATTAAACCCACACATCTATGCTTTAGTAAGAACAAGATTTATAACAGAAGTAGATGAATTAAAAAAACTTGGCGCCGATGATGTGATTCCCGAAGAGTTTGAAACCGCATTACAGATATTCAGAAAGGTTTTAGAACAATACCACATTCCGTTAAACGTAATTATGAAACAAACTACTCTCCTTCGTGAAGAATCCTACAGTTTTTTAAGAAAAGAGGGTGTAGATATCAGTTCATTCACTCATCTTGATGAAATCCTTGCGCAGGGTTTAACAGAAACATATTATGTAAATGAAGATAACTCACACATTAATAAATCACTCAAGGAATTAGATTTACGTGCAAAAACTGATGCAACCATAATTGCAATTGTTAGAGACGGCAAAACAATTTCAAATATATCTGCACAAGAAATAATAAAATCAGCCGATACTCTTGTAATATACGGCACTCATCTTTCTGTTGATCAGGCGATTGATTTGCTTGATTCAAAATAAAACTTATCTGTTGCTCTTCCTTTAATCATTAAATCTTGCCGATCATTAAGAAAACATTTAATATAAGGTAACCATAAAGTAGTTTTGAGTGTCGAATGGATATAATCTAATAGGAGCTTTATATGAAAATATTTACTAAGTATTTAGTCGCTTTAACCTTAATCTTTGCCATATCATTAACTCACACTTTTGCCTTATCAAAACACGATGATAAAAAAGTAATTCACGAAAAAACTTTTAAAATTGAAGCAGGCAAAAAGTTAAATGTTATTGCAGATATTGGTGATGTTATTGTTACTGTATGGGATAAGTCTGAAGTTTACATTAAAGTAACAGGTAATGAAGACACATCAGATAAATTTGATTTCTCTTTTAATGGTTCATCGGATGAAGTGACTGTTACAGCCGAGAAAAAAAGCGGCTGGAACTGGTTTTCAGATGTTAGTCTTAAGATAGAAGTAAAAGTGCCTAAGAGATTTAACATAAATGCAAACACCTCCGGTGGAGATATTAAAGTTGGCGGAGTTAACGGCGGCATTTATTTAAAAACATCCGGCGGAGATATTTGGGGCGATAGGTTTGAAGGAAACTTTTTTGCACATACTTCAGGCGGAGATATAAATTTGTTTTGCAGCGACGCAAAGATTGAAGTCAACACATCAGGCGGTGATATTGAACTTGAGTATACAGGAGTTAACCAGGGAATAGAATTAAAAACAAGCGGTGGAGATATCGATGTCAGAGTACCATCTGATTTTGATGCTGAAGCAGAGTTAAAAACTTCCGGAGGGGATGTTGATTGTAATTTAGTGATGAATAATGTTACCAAACTTAGCGAAACAAAAATTGTTGCAAACATAAATAAAGGAGGCAAACCTTTAATTGCAGTTACATCAGGAGGAGACGTTTCAGTTTATAAAAAATAGTTTTCATCTCATCAGTTCTCCACAAAGCGCATCTCAAGGTGCGCTTTTTTTGTTTCGCCACACCATTCTTGTCTCCCTGAAATGGTTTCAGGGTCTTCTGAAAATTTAAAGATGCTGAAACAAGTTCAGCATGACTGAACAAAGCGTTTGACATTAACCCAACTCTTTTGAATTTTGATACAAGAATTTTGAATAATTTAAAATGTCAAAAAAATTTATTTATAAATATCTTTCTGAAGAAGAACTAAAATCGATATCCGATAAGATAGGAGAAATTGAAAAAACTACTTCCGGCGAACTTGTAATTACAATTAAAGAAAAGCGCGGCTGGTTAGAGAAAACTAAATCAATACGCACACTTGCAGAAAAGGAATTTGCTGAAGCTAAAATTGGAAATACAAAAGGTTCAACAGGCATACTAATTTTTATGATCTTTAACGCCAAAGAGTTTTGCATTCTGGCTGATAAAAAAATCAATGAACTTATACAGCAATCTGCGTGGGATGAAATTGCAGAAGGTATAAGCAGCAGTTTTAAACAGAAAAAATATTTTAACGGTATTTTAAATGGAGTTGAGCAAGCAGGAAAAATTCTATCCGCGCACTTCCCCATCCAGCCCGGTGATGTTAATGAACTTTCTAATGAAGTGAGAATATTGGATTAAATTTAATTTCTTCTTCCTATTTCTACAAACCCTTTACCATTATCATAAAACACTTCTTCATTTCTGAACCTTAAAAACTCTATTCCAAGTTTTTCAATATACTTCTGCCTTTCCATATCGTAATCAATTGCATCCTGAGTAATAAAATGTGAGCTGCCATCTATTTCAATTGCTAACCTTAATCTAGGACAATAAAAATCTAACACAAAATATTCTATGCTAAACTGTCTTAAAAATCTTTCATTTAAAATTTGTTTTCTTCTTAGGTAAGTCCAAATGATTTTTTCAAAAGCAGTTGTGTTTTTTCTCAGCCTTCGTCGCTTTTCTTTTTCAGTAAGCTTATTTAAAAATTGTGTCATAAGATTTATCCTTCTTAAAGCTGAACCCCTTCTGGCCTCTTCTTTCGTAAAGGGGAGGAACCAAGTCATTCATCTTGCATTTCAAGCTCATAGCTTTCGCGGTACTTTTTTATTCCGCTAAAAACATACTCGGCAAATTTTTGCTGCCCGGTAGAAGTGCTTAAATGCTTTGCATCATTTGTGTTGGAAAGAAATCCGCTTTCAATAAGCACACTTGGCATAGATGCACCAACAAGAACATAAAATCCAGCTTGCTTAACGCCGCGTGAAGATAGAGTAGGATGATTACCAAATTCTTTATGCAGATACTCCGCAAAACGTTCAGAGTATTTCATATAAGATGAGTGAGCCATACTAACTAGAATAAAATTTTCATCCGTTAATTTTTCATAACGGTTGGGATTTTCTTCATACTGTATTACACTGTTTTCAAACTCGGCAATAGAAATTGCTTCTTTGGTTCTGCCCGGACGAAGAAGATAAACTTCAAACCCGTTTGCATTGCTGGGTTTCTTTGGCGTTGAGTTGCAGTGTATTGAGATAAAAAGCTTTCCGTTGTTTTCATTTGCAATTTTGCCGCGCTTGTAAAGGTCAATAAACTTATCAGTCTTGCGTGTGTAAACAACCTTAACATCTTTCATATTTTCTTCAATAAGCTTACCCAGTTTTAACGCGATTGAAAGATTAATGTCTTTTTCTTTAACGCCATTTACACCAATTGCGCCTGCATCCTGTCCGCCGTGGCCCGCATCAATAACAATTACATCAATCTCCCATTTATCTTTTAACTTGTTTGAAGTCCCGGTTTGGGTAAATAATTTATTATGAATTGTAATCTGAATATCGTTACTGTTTTCAATATTCATTACTTCGTTTGTTGTGTACTCTTTACCAACAGTAATGTTGATTATTGCATCTGCACCAACATTTTTTGCTTCAATCTTTTTAACAACACCTTCGGAGCCAATATGCTTAACCCTTTCTGCATCAACGTTAACTTTTCTAAATGTTAGAGTTAGAACACCGTTTTTAAACGCACTCAGATAGGAAGGAATTCTTTTATTAGATTTAACAGTAATTAAAGTTCCATTAGCCTTTTCGTTTAATACTATTCCGGTTATGTTGAACTCAGAGGTCGGCTTTTCTGTTGGTTCTGTTGTTATATCAATGCTTTTTCCAATTACAATTTTATTTGGGGCTTCATATGTTAACTCATTGCCATTAGCTTGCTCAAGTGCATTTAAACTGTATATCAAAGGGACGAAAACTTTTTTATTAATCAAATATGTTGAGGTTGGCAACTGAACTACGAATTGTTTCTCCCCATTTTTTTCACTCAATACTAAAAAAGGATTTCTTGCAGAAGCTTTTACGGAATACTTATTAAACTTAATTTCTATTTTTTGTGCGACTTCATTGTAGTAATAATTTACTCCAACCGCATCAGCAAAATCTTTTAGTGAAAAATATACGGTTCCTTCTCGCACGTACGCAGGAATATTTTTCATTCCATCATTTGTTACAACCAGAACATTATTACCATCTTGCGCAAAAATCTGGAATAAAGAAATGATTATGAAAAATATTAATAGATTGAATTTCATTGCAGTAAATATCTTATCCAATGAATGGTATTATCATTCCAGTTTTCTTTTTATATGATCTAAAATTCTCACCAAAATGTTTTTCAAGAAGTTTATCTTCCATAGAGGCACGCATAAACAAGAACGGAATCTGAATCAAAGCTAAAGGCGCTAGTATAAAACTTAAAGTTGCTGCTGCTCCGCCAAGATCCATTAAGAATTGTGAAAAGTATTGAGGATGCCTGATAAACTTAAATGGTCCGTTTGTTACAAGATGATGATCTTTTTTGATAGCAATGTCCTGCGAAAAATTATCGCCTAAGGATTTTGTTGACCAAATCTGTACCCATGAAAAAACTATATAGAAAGCTAATCCGATAACTCTTAATGTTTGATATTCAGTTTTATATTCCAGCGTTCCAATTTGAAATAGGCTTATTATCAATACAACAAGAGCTATTGTTGATAGTACAAGTGGTAAGGTCTGAAGATATGTTTTGGGTTTATCCTTAAATACTCCAACCTTATCTTTTATTCCCTTTTTAGCTGCTCCAACATTAGCCCCAAATGTTGCGATGATATTTAGGCCGATGATAATATTAATTGGATCCATTGTTATGTCGATTTTTGATTAAAAAATATGAACAAATGTAGTTCAAAGATAGGTATTAATATTTTTTGAAGCACTTAGTGTTTTTGTGATTTAACAACAATAATTTTTGTAAGATTTTATGGTAAAGATTTTACCGTAAAAACACCAACTAACAAAATATCACGAAAAGAAATTAAATACCTTTACCATACTTTTTCATTATGGAAGTCCATTCATCAACACTGAGTTGTTCAGATTCTTCAATAAGCATAATGGGAATGTCATCTTCAATTCTGTAACGTCTTCTGGTATTTTTATCAACGGATACAAGAGTGTTTCCATCTAAAACAAGATCTGCTTTTGTTTCCGGACAGCATAAAATATCTAACAATTCCTGACTGATCATAATTACTCCCTAAATAATTAAATGAAAAATTTTCTGATACAATTTAATAAAGCCTATCCAAATCACGAACAGGATTTCATTAGTAATTCACTTTACGCACAATTACATGTTATATCCTTCTCTACCGAATGCTATTGGTGTTGGAATCTCAATTTATTGAAATTTTAGATGCGTAAACAATTCGCCTCGGCGAACAGCATGACAACTGCGTTGTTTGCGAAATTAAAAAGTTATACATAGGCTATTGTGATGCAAACGTATTTTTCTTAGTTTTCTATCGTTCGATCCGATAACTAATTAGATCCTCAAATAATTCTGGGTAAAAATAATTAATAATTAAGGAGTTAGTATGACAAATAAATTATTAGTGCTTGCCCTTATTTCTTTCTCTTTTTTTCTATACAACTGCGGAGATAATAAATCAGACAAACCTCAGGATGAATCTGCCAATAAAAGTGATCTTGAAAACTATGCTGATAAGATGAAAGAAGTTTCTGAAAATTTAAACGAAGGGAAAAAAGTTGATCCCGTAGATTTTAGAGAACTAAAAGCATTGCTTCCTGAAGCAGTTGGTAATTTAAAGAGAACTAACTTAGAGGGAGAAAAAGTTGCTGCGATGGGGATGAATATTTCCAACGCTAATGCCGATTACAGTGACGACGAAAACGGTGTTTCCATCGATCTAAAAATTACAGATCTCGGAAGTGTTTCCGGTTTATCAGGTATGGCCGCTTACGGTTGGTATATGGTTGATATTGACAAAGAAGATGATAATGGGTATGAAAAAACTATCACTTATAAAGGCAACAAAGGTTATGAGAAGTATGATACTCAAGGGAAGTACGGTGAACTTTCTATCCTTGTTGCTAAAAGATTTATTGTTGAAGCAAACGGAAATAATGTTACGATGGATCAGATGAAAGCTGCGGTTGATATGATTGATCTTGGTAAACTTGAAAGCTGGAAAGACTTTGGCGTAGAACAATAATCGTATTAAAACTATTTATGCGTATTAATCACAAATTATAGGAGTTCAATATGAATCTTGTTGACCGTGCTAAAAATATTCTTATTACACCTAAAACCGAATGGGAAGTAATTAAGAATGAACAAACCTCAACCTCTGATTTGTTTACAAAGTATGTACTGATTCTGGCACTCATTCCAGTTATTGCAACTTTTATTGGTCAATCTTTAATTGGAATTTCTTTAGGACCCTTCGGCTCTTATAAAATTCCGATTTCAAACGGATTAATATATGCAGTTGTTTATTACATTCTTAGTATAGTCGGGGTTTATCTTGTAGCTTTTATAATTGATGCATTGGCTCCATCATTCGGCTCTACAAAAAATATGGATGCATCATTAAAGGTTGCTGTTTACTCTTATACCGCGGCCTGGATTGCGGGAATATTTGGCATCATTCCAATACTCGGGATTCTAGGAATTCTAGGATTATATTCATTATATCTTATGTATTTAGGATTAAAAATAGTTAAGGATACACCGCAGGATAAATTAGTAGGTTATCTTGTTGTGGTGATTATAATCGCGATTGTTATATACTTTGTGATAGGAATGATTGTGGCAGCAATTGCGTTACCAAGCTTTGGTGATTTAGACAGTTTAAAGGGATTAGATTTTGGGAATTAGTATTAAAGATTAATAAAGATATAAATGCTTGCTCTAAGGAGCAGGCATTTTTTATTTGGAGGCTAAAAGATTTTCAAGAATTGTAATATCGGGTTCAGAATTTATTTTTTTAAAGTACTCAAGTGCAAGTTTAAAGTTTTCTTTGCTAAGTTTTGATTTACCCATTTCTTTGTATAGTACGCCAAGTTCCTGATAAGTTTCTGCTCTGTTCAACTGATTTCCGGCTTCACTATTAATACGTAAACTTGTTTCCAAGTAATTTTCTGCAAGAATATAATTCTGCAAACTTCTTTGAATAATTCCTTTAATTTTATAAACATCTGCAATGGTTAACCTATCATTTAGTTTATGAGCAACTTCCATCGATTTATCAGCAAAAGCATTTGCCAGAGAAAAATCTTTCATTTTGGTATAAACAAAAGCTTTGCTAAGATAAACTATGCCGATGTTTTGTAAGTAATTATTTTCCACTGAGGATTCAAGACTTTCATCAAACTCGTTAATTGCAAGTTTGTACTCGCCTTTTTTAGAATACACCATTCCAATATTCTGATGAATTTCTGCAATTCTATTTTTATCACCAACTTTACTGTAATTGATAAGGGCACGTTTGAAATTAATTAATGCATCATCAAACAATCCTTTAATATTACTGATGATGCCTAAATTAATTTCTATCTTGCCTTTTTCTATATAGTTTGATTCATCATTAGATTTTTCAAGTGCGGATTCAAAATTTTCGATAGCTTTTTTTACATCTCCAAGATCACCGTGAATGGTACCGAGAAGATTTTCACTCTTAGCAATGCCTTTTATATCGTTAATAGTCGAGTAAAGGTCTAAGGCTTTATTAACATAATTAAAACTATCCTGCCATTTAGCCTGCCTGCTGTAAATCTCACCAATTAAAAGATGAGCGTTGGCATAAAGATCAATCATGTTGCCATCACTATCTGTAAGCGAAATTATTTTTTGGTTTATATCAATAGCAGTAGAAAACTCGCCATTAGTTATTGATGCCTGACTGATATAGAGCAGTAACGATAGAAATTTTTCTTTTGCAAGATTGTTTCCTGCAAATGTAACAAGCAGATCAACCTGTGATCGATAATTTATTCCATCCTGAATATTATAATCAAGCTGTTTTAAAGCCGGAGAGGAAGCGGAATCAGATTTATCAACCTTAGAAGAATTGTATAGTGATATAAACTCATCAAGTTGATTCTTATTGAAAAAATCCCGTAGTACTTCGGATATGCTTTTATTTATTTGATCGGTCACTATATAATTCGAACTAATATATATTAATATTGCGTTTAACGATCAAAAATTTGCAACACTTATGCCAAGTTATTTGGAGCAATAGTAAGGTTGGGAAATCTAGATAATCTCCACTTTTAGAAATATTTACCCGACAAAAGTGGTAATAATTGCTTTAGTAAAAAATTTTTAACGTCTCACAATCAAACAAGAGTAGATCAGTAGATCAATTTTTCCGAATGATAATTTTTTTATGCGGGACAGAAGTACCAAGTGTTGTAAAAAAATATTACAAAATAATGTGATCAGAAGAGAACTAAGTGACATTAAATTCAATTGCACATTACTTCTTTTATCCTTTCAGGAGGTCTTGCCAGTATAGCTCTATTCCCATTTTCAACTATCGGTCTTTGAACGAGATCAGGGTTTTTAATCATCAAATTTAAAATTTCATCCTCTGTAAGCTGTGTAATTTTTGATTTGAATTTTTTATATGATTCATCATTTTTTCTTAACAACTCAGAAGGGTTCATACTCATTTTGTTTAAAAGTTCTTTTAGTTTACTCTTTGTAAATGGTTTGATGTAATAATTAACCTTGTCAAAGTCTATGCCTTGCTCTGAGAAAGCTTTAGCTACTTTTCTACAAGTTGTACAAGTTGGTTTTTCATAAATTGTTATTTTACTCATAAAACTTACCTTTTAGTTTTTTATTTTCGCACAATATTTGACAATATATCAACTCATCAAATTCTTGATTAATATTTAATAATTGATTTAACCTGTAACTAATTTAAATAAAACTTGTAATTTGAACCCATTAAAAAAATTATTTTCTACAAAGGCTGCTTATGAAATTTATTTTAACACTTTTGCTTTCATTTTCATTTTTACTTTCAGTTAATGCACAGAACTATAAACAAGTAAAAATTTATATTCAAAGTTTGCAGGATATTTCCGAACTGCAGAATGCAGGATTAGAATTTGATCATCCAAACGTAACTAAAGATAACGCAGTAATTGTTTTTTTGAATGATGATGATTTTCAAAAACTTCAAATGACAAACTTTAGTTATGAAGTACAGATTGATGACTGGTTTGATTATTATTCAAAACAACCAAAACTTACTGAGACAGAAAAATCTTTAATCATAAAGAACAGCAAAGATAATTTTGGTGTTGAAGGATTTGGTTTCGGCTCGATGGGTGGATTTTATACACTTGCTGAAGCAATAGCTCAACTTGATAGTATGAAATTTCACTTCCCAAATTTGATTACAACAAAAGTCTCAATCGGAAATACTGTTGAAAGCAGACCAATTTACATGGTTAAGATTTCTGATAATCCTGATGTAGATGAAACGGAGCCTGAAATTCTTTATACTGCACTTCATCATGCACGTGAACCACAAAGCATGATGCAGATGATTTATTTTATGTACTATCTTTTAGAAAATTATAATACAGACCCATCCGTTCAGTACATTGTGAACAATAGAGAATTATACTTTATTCCTGTTGTTAATCCGGATGGCTATGAATACAACCGCACTACAAATCCTTCCGGCGGTGGAATGTGGAGAAAGAACCGTAAAAATAATGGCGGTAGTTATGGCGTTGATCTTAATAGAAATTACGGTCCCTACTCTTATTGGAATGCACCTAATGGCGGCTCAAGCACAGATCCTTCCAGCGATACATATAGAGGAACTGCACCTTTCTCTGAGCCTGAAACAAATAGCTTAAAGAATTTTCTTGCGACAAAATATTTTAGGAACGCGCTAAATTATCATACCTACAGCAACTTATTAATTTATCCTTACGGTGCACTTGAGCAGGAAACTCCGGATTCTGCTATCTTTCGAGAATTTGCTCGCGATATGACTTCATACAACGGATATACTTATGGGACTGATCAACAAACTGTTGGATACAGCACACGCGGAAACAGTGATGACTATTTCTATGATGGTAATATACTTCTTAACCATGGAAAAATATTTGCAATGACGCCCGAAGTTGGAAGCACAGGATTTTGGCCAAGCCAGCCGGAAATATTTCCTTTAGCAATAGAAAATGTTATGCCTAATCTGTACTATGCTTATGTTGCAGGAGAATATGTATCGGCTATCAATCCATATTTCTCACAGCAGTATTTTAATCCTGGCGATAATGTTGATTTAATAATTCCGCAATTAAAAAATAAAGGATTAAGTGATGCATCAAATATTTCTCTTTCAGTTAGTTCAGATAATCCATTAATTACAATTAACTCCGGGATAGTGAATGTTGGAAGCATTCCTGCACGCACCATTGTGGATATCAATCAGAATTTATCTTTTACAATTAGCAGCGCTATGCCTGCTGATGTAAATGTTAAAATGATTCTTACAGTATCCACATCCGGTATGCCAATGTTTTTAGATACATTAAATTTTATAACTGGCACACCGATCATGATTTTTGCAGATTCAACAAATGATCCCCTGCTTTTATGGAATATTACTGCAACGCCATCTACACCAAAGTGGGAAGCTACAAACCTTGCCTTTCATTCTTCACCAACTTCTTTTACGGATAGTAAAACTGGAGAGTATGCCAGCAACGCCATAGTTACGATGTCTTTAAAAAATGCAATTGATCTCAGTGCAAATGAAAATCCAAGATTATCTTTCTGGACTAAGTTTGATATAGAAAGTGGATGGGATTATGGTCAGGTTAAAGTTTCAACTAGTAACGGAACTACATGGTTTCCTCTATCAGGACTTTATACAAATCCTGGCAGTGGTTCTTTTCAACCCAACGGTGAGCCGCTTTATGACGGTGTGCAAACAAATTGGGTTAATGAAATAATGGATTTATCCAATTATAATTCTAATCAGGTAAAGCTAAAATTCGAATTAAAGACAGATGGTTCTGTTACTAAAGATGGATGGTTTGTTGATGATATCGGAATTCTTGTTTATGGAATTATTCCAGTTGAACTAATTTCATTTTCTGCAATTGCCAAAGATGAAACCGTTTTACTAAGTTGGGTTACATCAACCGAAACAAACAATTTAGGATTTGATGTTGAAAGAAGATCAACAAAATCAAATTCGGGCTGGCAAAAATTAGGATTCATAAATGGTACTGGAACTACAACAGAAAAATCATCTTATTCTTTTATAGATAAAAATCCTGCTGAAGGAAAATCTTATTATAGATTAAGACAAATTGATTTTGACGGGTCATCTAAAATTTTTAATTCTGTTGAGGTGGATTTTGAAACTGTAAAGGAATATTCATTATCGCAAAATTATCCAAATCCGTTTAATCCGAATACTGAAATAAATTATACTCTCGCAAAATCAGGAAATATAACCTTAAAGATTTACAATCTTCTTGGATCAGAGATCGCAACACTTGTAAATGGATTTATGGAGGCGGGAAAACATTCGGTTAAGTTTGATGCGAATGATATTACATCGGGAATTTATTTTTATACAATAAAAGCGGATAATTTTACATCCACTCGTAAAATGATTTTGATGAAATAAATTTCTGAACTACTAATCCTATTTAACAAAAAAGGCACGATTACTCGTGCCTTTAATGAAAGCCCACCTAAATCCTCCCTAAGGGAGGACTTAAGATTAATTTATTTCATCAGCAGC
>Ga0172367_10002420_pt1 | contig 25570 bp, 25 predicted proteins | sample Lak10m_FD_114542 | JGI IMG/M metagenome (GOLD analysis project Ga0172367, IMG submission 114542) | Freshwater microbial communities from Kabuno Bay, South-Kivu, Congo - kab_022012_10m | ecosystem: Environmental > Aquatic > Freshwater > Lake | place: Democratic Republic of the Congo: South-Kivu...
AACTATCCCACAGCCCTCGATCATCCTCCGGCCTCCAGTCCCTCAAGCCACTAGCTCACCCCACCGAATCGCCCCTCCACCTCAATAAATCTACCTTTCCGCACACGTGCCGAAAGGACACCTCTTTCGGGTCTAACTAATAACCCGGCCTTTTGTTTTCCCCACAAGAGTATCTCGCCCCTTTGGGGCTTTTGAGGATTTGATGGGGTGGCTTACCCAGGGCGTCGCCCCTCGCCGACTCGGGGCTTGCCCTGGGCTATGGGACTTCGCCCCGTTGGGGCTTGGGACGTCGAACTTTATAGGGTTTTCTGCTGCGCATCCGGCCCCAGCCGGAGGAGCCAGCTGGGATACCATCCGAACTGGGAACGCGCAGGAGCTTGGTTGGGGTCGAGAGGGCGGAAGTCGGGAGCGCGGCGTTTACGCCGCTTCCGCGTTCGTTGATCCAGCGTTTTCGGAATTTCCCTGAAATGCACTGGGAACCGGAATCATCAGAGCCAGCTTCAGCATTCGCTGATCCAGCGCGCTCGATGTTTCCCTGAAATGCACTGGGAACTGGAATCACCACGGCCGGCTTCAGCATTCGTTGATCCAGTGCGCTCGATCTTTCGAGGGGCGATCGAGGTTCGCACGTTGCAGCGGCATGAATGCCGCGCGCCTGGGGGGGAGGCACTTGGCGGGGAGGCTACCCTGAGCGGACAGGAATGTCCGCCCTCCTGTTTGGGGAGGTCAGTGGTCCCAGGGACTTTGAATCGGCCCTGGGTGAGGAGGCATGCAGATTCTTTGGGGGTTGCCACGGGTGGGGGGGAGGTGGCAGTCTTTGGCATCGGGTTTTGGGCGAGTGGTGGAATTGGCAGACACGCGGGACTTAGGATCCCGTGGCGCAAGCCGTGCAGGTTCAAGTCCTGTCTCGCCCACCAATGTTTGGCTTTGGTTGTTTCGAGGGGGTTCTGCTCGCTTTTGGGTGGGTTTTCCATTAAGTGGCTGCTGTGTGTCTTGACGCCTATTTTTGGGATGGGGTTTGCATGCGCGTGCGGGCGCGTGGAAGGAGTTTTCTCTCCACGTTCCTCCGATGGGTCGTGTGGCTGAGTCTTGTCCGCATGCTGCTGATCGGGCCTCCTGAAGTGTGGTCATCCACTGCTGCGGGGTCTGAGTCCTCCATTTTTCCTCGCTCCACGGTTTCGGATCCGTATTGGGTTTCCACCCTTCTTGGGAGTCGATCGGGGTATCGTGACGGGGTGGGGACGAACGCCCTATTTGTTCAACCTTCGGCGCTGGGGCAGGATGAGGTTGGTGATATTTGGATTGCGGAGTCGGTGGTGACGGGTTCGTTTACGGCGGGGGTTGGGGGGCATCGGATTCGGAAGTATTCACCGAGGACGGGTTTGGTGGTGACGGTGGCGGGGGATGCGCAGCCGGGTTTGGTGGATGGTCCGGGTGCGGTGGCGCGGTTTCGGGGGCCGTCGGGTTTTGCTTTTGGTGCGGATGGTTCGGTGTATCTGGCGGATCGATTGAACCATCGGATCCGGCGGATTGGGACGAACGGAGTGGTGACGACGTTTGCGGGGCGTGGGCCTGGGCTGCGGGATGGGGCGTTGGCGGACGCGCGGTTTTATTTGCCGATGGGGTTGGCGATGGACGGGGCTGGGAACTTGTACGTAGCGGACTTTGGGAGCTATCGCGTGCGGAGGATTTCGCCGGCCGGGGAGGTTCGGACGTGGGCGGGCGGGGTGTCGGGGTTTCGGGATGGAGCGGGGTTGTCGGCGCGCTTCAGTTCACCGAGTTCGTTGGCGTCGCTGCCGGATGGGTCGCTGTTGGTTGGGGATTGGGAGAACGGAGCGGTGCGCCGGATTTCGAAGGATGGAGTGGTGGAGACATTGTTGACTGAACTGGGTTATGTGGAGCGGGTGGTGTGGGGAGGGAATTCTGGGGGATATGTGGTGCATTCGGGGCGGGATGTGAACGGGCGGTTGGGTGTGAGCCAGTTTGATTTACAGGGGAACATTGGATGGAGCTTTGCACCGGTGATTGGTTTGCGGGACGGGCCTGTGGAGCGGGCCTACATGTCGCGTGGGGTGGGTGATGTGCTGCCTTTGGAATCGGGGGTGCTGCTGTTCTCGGATGTTTACAACCACCGGGTTCGGGGTTTGGAGTTGTTGGAGCGGGCAACGTTGTCGATGGAGCCTAGTTCAGGACTCTATACGAATCAGGTTCGAGTTGTCATGAGCTTGGAAGGAGTGGGGGCTGAGGTTCGTTATACGGTGGACGGGAGCGAGCCGACGGTTAGTTCGGCTTTGTATCGGGGTCCGGTGGTGTTGGAGGTGTCGACGACGATCCGGGCGCGGGCGTTTTTGAAAGGGATCCCGCGGTCGGTGGAGGAGACGCGGCGATATGATCGGGTGTATGCGTTGACGGACCAGATCCCGGCGAGCTGGATGGTGCGGTACTTTGGGGCTGGGTATGTGACGGACCCTCGGGTTCCGGACCATGCGGATCCGGACGGGGATGGGTATACGAATGTGCAGGAGTGGGCGGCAGGAACGGATCCGTTGGACATTCGATCGTTTCCGTTTGTGCAATCGAAGCCGCTGGATTTTGACGGGGACGGAAATGCGGATTTGCTGTTGCAGAGTTCGGGTGGTTTTTTGGCGGCTTGGTTTATGAAGGGGGACACGGTGGTGAACGCGAGCTCGTTGAACCCGCCTGAAACGAAGAACCCTGATTTGTTGTTGGTGGGGGTGGGTGACTTCAATCGGGATCAAAAGCCGGACCTGTTGTTTCAGTATGTGGGCGGGCCTGCGATGGGCGCGATGGAGGTGTGGTTCATGGACGGGGTAAAGCTAGTTCAGCAGGTGCGGGTTGAAGAGGTCGGTGGGGTGGACGGAAGCTGGCGTGCGGTTGGAGTGGGTGACTATGATTTTGATGGGTACCCGGATGTGGTCGGCCAAGCGGGCGACGGGCTGCTATCGGTCAAGTTTGTGCAGGACGGTCGCGTGAAACGAAGCGAGCAGTTTTCGCCGGAGGGGGCGTTTGGTGCGGATGGTGCGGTGGATCCGACATGGCGACTCGTGGGCAATGCGGATTTGGATCGGGACGGTCGGATGGATTTAATCTTTCAGAAGACGGGAGGGTTTGGTCGACCGGTTGCGGTTTGGATGATGAACGGGTTAGAGCGCGTCTCGTCGAGTTTACTTCAACCATCGGATCCAGGGTCTGGATGGACGCTGGTCGGCACGGGAGATTTCAGTGGGGATGGGCGTGAGGATTTCTTATTTCAACACGACGACGGCAAGTATGGGGTTTGGATGATGAATGGGATCAACCGGATACGCCGTGGGCCGCTGACGCCGGAGACCGCGGGGCCGGGATGGAGGATTGCGGGGCCGAGGTGAGGAGGTGATAGGTGGCTAGCGTTTGACGCTGAGGCCACCCTGGTTGGGAGTTTTTACTCCACGGCGGAGGCGCATTTGGTGCAGAGGGTCAGGTGCGCCGAGTGGGTGCCGACCGTGGGTTCCCAATGCCAGCAACGCTCGCACTTTTGGCCTGGGGCGTGGGCGACCTCGAAGGTCAGGGTGTCGTCGCCGGTTGGGGACGTGCATTCGACAACGAGGGCGGAGACGTTGAGCAACTCACGAAGGTCTTCACGCCAGGTCGGGTCGTTGGCGAGCTGAGCGAGGCTGGGTCCGGAGCCTTTGAGAATGATCTGGGCGTCGAGACCTTTGCCGATGGTTTTGGATTGGCGATGCTTTTCGAGCACGGTGTTGGCGAGGTCGCGCCAGGCAAAGCTCAGTCGCCACTGGTTGGACTCGGCTTCCGAGATAAACGACGTGATCCCGGCCGTTGCGGAGCGTGGGTTCCAATCGGAGAGGTGCACGGATTCGGGCTTCTCGCGATCGGGCAGGAACTCCCAGGCTTCGTCGGTGGTAAAGGAGATGAGCGGCGAGAGCATCTGACAGAGGCCGCGTGCGAGCATGTGGAGAGCGGTTTGGGTCGAGCGCCGACGCGGCGAGGTGGCGGCATCGGTGTAGAGTCGATCTTTGACGGCGTCGTGGTAGATGGCGGAGAGTTCGACGGCAGCGAACTGGCTGACGAGTTGGTAGACGCTGTGGAATTCCGAGGCTTGATAAGCGGCGTCGATCTGACTTTCAAGGCGATAGAACGCATCGAGAATCCAACGGTCGAGCCGTGTCATTTGATCGGGGCGGACGGCGTGTTGGGAGGGGTCGAAATCGTAGAGATTCGAGAGTTGATAGCGCAGGGTATTACGGAGGAGGCGATAGATTTCGCCGACCTTGTTGATCCGTTCCTCGCTGACGACGATATCGCTGCGATAATCTTGGGAACCGACCCAGAGGCGGACGACATCGGCTCCGTACTTTTTGACGTAGGCTTCGGCGGTTTGAGGTTTTTCGTAGCCGCCTTGGCCTTGTTTACTTTTCGAAATTTTTTCACGATCGGCATCGACCATGAACCCGTGGGTGAGGACGGTTTTGAAGGGGGCGAGGTTATTGCCGGCGAGCGAGAGGAGCAGGGAGGATTGGAACCAGCCACGATGCTGATCGCTGCCTTCGAGGTACATGTCCGCCTGCCATTGGCCCCCGCGCTGGAGTTCGGGGCGTCGCATGAGAACGGCGCGGGAGGAGGAACCGGAGTCGATCCAGACGTCGAGCGTGTCTTGGGCTTTGGCAACCGGATCGGGACCAGACCAGGAGGCGGGTTTGACCTGCTTCCAGAGATCGGCGGCCGATTTTTCGAACCAGATATTGGAACCGAACTCGTCAATCAGATTGGCGACATTGCGAACCACTTGGACGTCGAGGATTGGGGTGGCGTCGGCGGAGTAGAACGCGGGGATGGGCACGCCCCAGGACCGTTGCCGTGAGATGCACCAATCCGGTCGGGATTTGACAGCGCCTTCGATTCGGTTGCGGCCCCAATCGGGGATCCATTGGACATTATTTTTGATTTCGTCGAGGGCGGCGTTGCGGAACTGATTGTGGTCGATGCGTATGAACCACTGGTCCATGGCGCGGAAGATGACGGGGGTTTTGCTTCGCCAGCAGTGGGGGTAGCTATGATGATAATTTTCTTGGTGCAGGAGGGCGTTGCGCACGCGGAGTTCGTGAAGAACGGCGGTATTGGCTTCGCTGGCTCCGTGCTTGGCGAGGATGGATTTGCCGAGCAAGGACTCGGGCATTTGGGCTTCGATGGGCAGGTCGGAGGTGTGCGCGAGACACCCGTTGTCATCGACGGGGGAGTAGATCGGGAGGCCGTTTTGGAGGCCGAGGCCGTAGTCTTCGAGACCGTGGCCTGGGGCGATGTGGACGAAGCCGGTTCCGGTTGAGTTTTCGACGAACGCATCTCCGGCGAGGAGTTTGCCGGTGCGTTGGCAGAAGGGGTGATGGAACTCGATTTGCTGGAGTTCGTCACCGGAGAGACTTCGGATGATCTCGTAACCTGGCCAGCCGCATTTTTGGGCGACGGTGGGCAGGAGCATGGTGGAGAGGATGAAGGAATCGTCTCCGACGCGGACGAGGGAGTAGCTAAACGTGCTGTTGTAGGCGACGGCGAGGTTTGCGGGGAGGGTCCAGGGGGTGGTGGTCCAGATGAGGATGAAGGTCCCTTGGAGACCTTGGACTGGGAATTTGACGTAGATACTTTGACTGACGTGATCCTGGTATTCGACTTCGGCTTCGGCGAGGGCGGTGCGGCAGGGGATGCTCCAGTAGACGGGTTTTTTGCCGCGGTAGACGAAACCCTTTTCGACGATATCGGCGAACATGCGCAATTCGTCGGCTTCGTAATGTTTATCGAGGGTAAGGTAGGGATTGTCCCAATCCCCGAGTACGCCGAGGCGTTTGAATTGGGTACGTTGGAGATCGATGTATTTGCGGGCGTAGGCTTCGCAGGCGTTGCGGAGGGCTCCGGCATCGGACTGGGTATCGCCGGCTTTGCGGAGCTCTTGGGAGACCTTGAACTCGATCGGCAAGCCGTGGCAGTCCCAGCCTGGGATGTAGGGTGCCTGTTTGCCGCGGAGGGTTTGGTATTTGACGATGATATCCTTGAGGATCTTGTTGAGTGCGGTGCCGATGTGGACATCGCCGTTGGCGAAGGGAGGGCCATCGTGAAGGACGAACTTGGGGGCACCGGCGCGGCGGGACTGGATTTGTTCGTAGAGCCGGTTGGCCTGCCATTTCTCGAGCCGTTGAGGTTCACGAGCCACGAGGTCGGCCTTCATGGAGAAGTCGGTTCGCGGCAGATTCAGCGTATTTTTGTAGTCCATCGTGGCCTTTATAAGAGGGGGGACGGTACCAGGCGGACGGAAGTGGATCAAGGTTGGATACGAGTGGATCGGATCGCCTCGAGGGGAGCCGGCAGGGGTGCCGGCGCTCCCAGGGTTCGGAAGGCCTGTGTGGCATCTGGCTTTTGGAGGGCGAGCAGGGGTGTCGGCGGTCCCGGGGCGAGCGAGGCGATGGGGTTTGGCTTTTGAGCCTCCCAAGGCCGGCAGGGGTGCCGGCGCTCCCAGGGTTCGGAAGGCCTGTGTGGCAGTTGGGCTTTTGGATGGCGAGCAGGGGTGTCGGCGGTCCCGGGGCGATCGAGGCGATGGGGTTTGGACTTTGGGCTTCCCAAGGCCGGCAGGGGTGCCGGCGCTCCCGGGGTTCGGAAGGCCTGTGCGGCATCTGGCTTTTGGAGGGCGAGCAGGGGTGTAGGTGGTCCCGGGGCGAGCGAGGCGATGGGGTTTGGCTTTTGAGCCTCCCAAGGCCGGCAGGGGTGCCGGCGCTCCCAGGGTTCGGAAGGCCTGTGGGGCAGTTGGGCTTTTGGATGGCGAGCAGGGGTGTCGGCGGTCCCGGGGCGAGCGAGGCGATGGGGTTTGGCCTTTGGGCTTCCCAAGGCCGGCAAGGGTGCCGGCGCTCCCAGGGCATTGGGGCGGCTGCGCCGTGTGGGGGCACACGGCCTACAGGGGTGGGTGGGGCGAAAAAGTCGTGAGAGGTGCTGTGATTGCGATTGGCGCTTGGAGAGGATTCGGGCATGGTGGGTGGTGAAACCTGTTGCAGGCACCGATTTCCGGCGAGGAACATGGGATGACGGAGCAAGCGCACATTGCAGAGGCGGGGGAGTTCGTGTGTGGGGATTGGCTTGATGAGCTGTTTCCATTCCACGTTGTCTTTGATGTGGGGATGCGGGTGCGGCGCTGGGGGCGATCGCTGCCGAAGCTCTGTGGGGGGTTGGAGGAAGGAGTTTCATTTCAACAACTCTTCGAGCCACGCGACCCGGGGGAAGGCTTTGAGTTCGAGCGTTTGAAGGAGCCGGACACGGGTGTGGTATTTGCGATGGTGCGGGGAACGAAGATTGGTTTGAGAGGCACGATACGAACGCTCTCGGCAGGGACGGAGATGGTGTTTTTGTGTGGGCCCCGGTTCGGCGAGGTGGAGGAGCTGGGGCAACTGGGATTGGTTGCGGAGGACTTTGCGGCTCATGATTCGAGCTGGGAACTTCTCGAGGTTTTGCGAGAGCGGATGGGTGGGGACGCCGTGCCTGCGGCGGTGCCGGACTTAGCGCCGGCGTCTGAGCCCCCGCGCGGTGAACCGGATCCAAACGTTGCGGGGGAGCCTGTGGTGCAGAACGCGGCTGAGGAAAGTCCCTCGCTTGCAGCGAGCGCGCCTGAGCCCGAGGGGCGGCCGGGGCCATTTGACGGACTTCGCTTCATCCTGGCTGAGGACAACCATGTTAACCGTCGGTTTTGTTTGGAGGTATTGAAGCGCGTAGGGGTGGCAGCGGACACGGTCGAGAATGGAGAGGAAGTCGTGGAGCGGGTTTCGAAGGGAGGGTATGATGTGGTGCTGATGGATTGCCAGATGCCGGTGATGGACGGGTTGGAGGCGACGCGGAGAATTCGGGGCTGGGAATCGGAGCAATCGGCTGACAAGCGGGTTTTGATCATCGCATTAACGGCGAACGCGATGCTGGGCGATCGGGAGAAGTGTTTGCGTGCGGGCATGGATGATTACGTAGCGAAACCCTTTTCGGCGAATCAGCTGATTGAGGTATTGAAGAAACATGAGCTGGCGTTGCGGGAGACCGAGGGGTTGAGGCGACGATTGGAGGAGTTGAGCAGCGAGTTGGAGGTTGAAGTGGTGTGCAGCTTAGTTTCTGATTTCATTGTGGACCTGCCTTTTCGGGTACACGAGGTGGAAGAGTTGATGGAGGGGGGTGGGACAGGGGAGGTGGAGCGGTTAGCGCATTCGTTGAAGGGGGTGGCGCACACGTTTGGGTTGCGCGAGCTGGGAAGGCATTTTGCATCGTTGGAGGCGGCGGCGGATGCGGGGCAGCGGGAATTGATGGTGGCGCATTTGGCGGCGATCCACAGTCATTTGCCGACGGCTTTGCGGAATTTGAAGGTGTGGTTGAAGGACAAAGGAACGGGACGAGAAGTGGTTTAGTGATGGGAAGGGTGGGCTGGGTTGGGAGTTCTGAGACTTGATTGTCGCTATGGATTCGGATTATGACACGCTGCATTCACCGTGCGGCTCTTCAAAGAATTGAACGATGAGACTCCTATATGTACATGAGCGGTTTGGGGCGTTGGCTGGGGCTGAGGCCAATGCACACATCACGGCGACCGAGTTGGGGCGTCGGGGGCATCAGGTGGGGATTTTACATGGGCCATCGACGGGCAAGAATGAGGAGGGATGGAGGGCGACGTTTCCGCAGAGTTACGCGTTAGGCACGGGGGATGTGGCGACGACGACACGGGAGGCCTTGCGATCGTTTGACCCGGAGGTGGTGTATGTTCACAAAATGGCGGATTTGGCGGTGATCCGTGTGTTGGTGGAGAGCGGGCGTCCGTTGGTGCGGATGGTGCATGATCACGACATCTATTGCATGCGGAGCTACAAGTATAATTACTTCACGAGGGAGATCTGCACCCGTGCGGCCAGTCCGTATTGCATCTTTCCCTGCCTTGCGTCGGTGGTGAGGAACCCGGGCGAAGGATTTCCGCTGAAGTGGGTGAGTTATTCGGAGAAGCTGCGGGAGATTGAGTTGAATCGGCGATTCGACCGAATGGTGGTGGTGACGACCTACATGAGGGACGAGTTGATACGGAACGGGTTTGACCCGGAGCGTATAGAGATTCACGCGCCGGTGCCGAGGATGGGGGATCCGAGCCTGCGGAGCACCTTCAGCGAGCGGAACCTGATTATGTATGCGGGCCAGATTATTCGGGGGAAGGGAGTGGACGTGATGCTGGAGGCGTTGGCGTTGGTGAAGGAGCCATTTGAGTGCGTGATCTTGGGAGATGGGAACCACAAGGCCGAGTGCGAGGCGTTGTCGAAGCGATTGGGATTGGACGGTCGGGTGACGTTCAAGGGATTTGTGCCGCAGGAGGAATTGAAGCGGTACTATCGGGAATGCTCGGTTGTGGTGATTAGTTCGGTATGGCCGGAGCCGATTGCGACGATTGGGTTGGAGGTGATGCGATACGCGTTGCCTGTGGTGGCCTTTGATGCGGGGGGGATCAAGGATTGGTTGTTGGACGGGAAGAACGGGTATTTGGTGCCGTGGATGGATCGTTCGGCATTTGCGGGTGCGGTGAGTCGGCTTTTGAACGACAAACCGCTGGCGCAGCGGATGGGTGGGGAGGGGTTACGACTGGTGAGCGAGCGATATGATTTTGAGGGTTACATTGGCGACCTTGAAACGATGTTTGCGGCGGTGGGGAAGACTCAGGTGGGAGGCGCGCGCCGGGGATGAGTGTCGTCTGTCATTTGGCGGTGGTGGGAGGCAGCGGGTCTGGGAAGACCTGGTTGTCGGAGCGACTTGTGGAGCACTTCGCGCCCGAGGCGAGCGCGGTGAGTCTGGATTCCTTTTATCGGGACCTCGCGTCGTTGAGCATGATAGAGCGGGAAGCGGTCAATTTCGATGACCCTGAAGCGATCGATTGGGAGGCGGTAGCGCGGTGCGTGCAGGAGCTGGACGTGAGAGGGGAGACGGTGATTCCGCGTTATGATTTTGCGAGCCACACGCGGTTGGCAGTTGGGGAACGATTGAGCGCGAAGCGCGTGGTGGTGTGGGAGGGGCTTTGGCTCCTTTGGCCGGGCTGGTTGCGAGAACGGTTTTGCTGGACGGTGTTTATTGAATGCGAAGCGGGGGAGCGGTTGAGGCGGAGAGTGGAGCGGGATCGACGTGAACGCGGGCGGACGGAGCTTTCGGTGCGGAGGCAATTTGAGTCGACGGTGAGTCCGATGCACGAGCGGCATGTGGAACCGCAGCGGGGCTGGGCGAAGGTGCGTGTGGAGTCGCCGTTTGGAGAAGAGACGATGAGAGCCTTGTTTGAGGAAGCGCGAGGCCACGTGGAGGCCGCGATGGGGGAGCGGATTGAACGAGCTGGAGGGGGTGTATGACTGAGAGCGAACTCCTGGAGAAGATGAGCGAGCGGCTTTTGGCCGCGCAGACCCCTTGGGGACGGGCGCGGTTGCATTTGTATCTGAAATGGAAGCGACTGAGCTGGAACTGGGTGACGGGGTTCGCGCACGGATTGAAGCGGGTCTTTGACATCCTTGTGAGCGTGGTGGCGATGATTGTTTTGGCTCCCGTATTTTTGGCGATCGCCTGCTTGGTAAAGATGGATGGGGGACCGATCTTCTTTCGACAGACCCGGTATGGACTTCATGGGCGGGAGTTCAAGATGCTGAAATTTCGATCGATGGTGGTCGACGCGGAGGCACGATTGAAGGCGCTTTTGGCGCAGAACGAGAAGAAGGAGGGCATTACGTTCAAGATGAAAGATGACCCACGCATCACGCGCGTGGGGAAGTTCATCCGGAAGAGCTCGCTGGATGAGCTCCCGCAATTTTGGAATGTGCTGGTTGGTGAGATGTCGGTGGTAGGGCCTCGGCCGCCGGTGAAGCGGGAGGTGGAGTTATATGAGCAGAGACATCGGCGTCGGTTTCATGTGAAGCCTGGCATTACGTGTTTATGGCAGGTGGGGGAGCGTGAGGGCGGGTTATTTGAGATTGGGGATCGCAACACGATCGATTTCGAGGAGCAGGTGAGTTTGGATGTTCGGTATATTGAGAGCCAATCGTTCTGGCGGGATCTTTGGCTGCTATTGAAAACCATTCCGGCGATTTTATTTGGGAAGGGCGCATGAGAGCGGTTGTGATATGTCCGGATCGACGGCCCGAGGTATCGTACTTGGCGCGGGCGGTGCCGTTGGCGTTGGTACCGTTTCTGGGGGTGCCAGTGTTGTTTTTGGTATTGGCGGATTTGGCGGACCGTGGGGCGCGGCGGGTGACGATTTTAGCACCGGATCGGCCGGATCAGATTCGGGGTGCGGTTGGGGGCGGGGAGAGATGGGGTTTGGAGATTGAGGTCGTGGCGGAGTCGGTGGAGCCGCGGGTTGAGGGGGTGCGGCAGCGATTTGGGGTGGGTGGAGAGGGATGGCTGCCGGGGGCCCACGCGGTGGTGGTCGCGGATCGGGTGCCGGGGGAGGGGGGGGCGGAGTTGTTTGGGAGCTGTGTTGGGTTTCATGCGGTTTGCATTCAGGCGATGGGGGCGGCTGGGAAGCGGCGTGTTGGGATGAAGGAGGCGGCTCCTGGGGTTTGGATTGGTTTGAGGACGAGGGTGGATTCGACGGCGACGCTGGTGGCCCCGTGTTGGTTAGGGGATGATGCTTGGGTGCGAGCGCGGGCGACTGTGGGGGCGGGGACGGTTGTGGAGTCTGCGGCGTTGGTGGACCACGATGCGGAGGTGGTGGGGAGTTGGGTTGGGCCGAGGACGTATTTGGGTTCGATGGTGCAGGTGAAGGACTCGATGGCGTGGTCGGATGGGCTACTGAGTTTGGGGACGGGATCGTTCACGGAGGTTGTGGATCCGTTTTTGGTTGGGAACCTGCAGGGATTACCGGGATTTCGTCGGGGCAGCCCGTGGTATGGGCGGTTGGCGGCGTTGTGGGTGTTATTGGTGACATGGTTTGTGCCGTTGATCGGGTGGATTCGGTTGCGAGTTGGCGGAGGCGGGGGTGGGGCGCGTTTATTTAGAGCGTGTGGTGGGGTGGTGCCGTCGGCGGTGGTGACGGAGGGTTCGATTCGGGAGATGCGGTATTGGGAATTGGGAGGATTTGAGGGGGTATGGAGACGGTGGCCGCAGCTGTGGAGCATTGTGCGTGGGGATTTCACGTGGGTAGGCAACCGACCGTTGAGGCGGGAAGAGGCGGCGGGATTGGAGACGGAATTTGAGCGACTGTGGTTATCGGCTCCGGTGGGGTTAGCGTCGCTTGCGGACTCGAAGGGGTGTGAGGGGGAGTTGGCGATATCGGACGAGGCGCGGGCGCATTCGAGTTATTATGCGGTTCGAGGTGGGGTTGAGCTGGACCGAGTGGTTTTGGGCTGGCTTTTGAGGCGTTGTTTGAAAGGATAGGTGGAACACATATATGAGGACGTATCGCCGTGCGGATGGGACGTTGGAAGTGGGAGGGATTGTCGAGCTTGTGGCATCGAATGCGGCGCTGGTGCGTGATGGGATTCGTGAGCAACTGGTTCCGGGATGTCCCGCGTTGGAGCTGGACTTGTCTGGGGTGACATTTTTGGACAGCAGCGGATTGGGGGCGTTGATCTCTCTCCATAAGACCCTTCGTGCGAGTGGGGCTGAATTTCGAATCATCAATGCGGCACCGAACGTGGTTCAGCTCTTGGAGCTGACGCGGCTCCATCGAGTATTTCAACTAGTAACCCGTTGAGAGAAGGACTCCGATCATCATGCGTACACTGAGTGAAGGTTCGGTATTGAGAGTTTTGGACTTGGACCGATTGAGTGGGACAAACTCGACCCATTTCAAGGAGTTGGTGAAGGCACAGATCACCGATGCGCACCGGGTGGTGGAGGTGGATTTCACGGCGGTGCGGTCGATCGATAGCGAGGGGCTGGGGGCATTGATTTCGATCTACAAGGTGCTGGCACTGCGTGAGGGGCGGGTTCGGTTGCTGAAGCCGCAGGCGATGATTCTGGAGTTTTTGAAGTTGGTACAATTTGAGCGCATTGTGGACGTTGTGGTGTGATCATACCTGGGGCGGCATCGTTGAGGTCGACATTTCGATCCGCGCTGCAGATTGAGGCGGGTTGTGATTTTGTGTCGATACGAGCGGCTGCGGAGACGGTGCGGGAGTGGTTGGGTGAGCGAGGGGTAGGGGAGCGGGATGCGGCATCCTGGGAGTTAGTATTGGCGGAGGCTGGGAACAATGCGGTGGAGCATACGACGGTGGTGGGGCGGGAGAAGCCGGTGCGGATGGAGGTGAGCTGTTCGGATCGGGTGGTGGAGGCGCGAGTGACGGACCACGGGCCGGGGTTCGATTTGCCGGACGAGGTGGCGTTGCCGGATTTGGAGAGTGAAGGGGGGCGGGGTTTGTTTTTGATCCAGTCCTTGACCGATAGGTGCGAGTATTTCAGAGGGAAGACCGGAAATGTGTTGGTGGTGAGTCGGGCTCGCAGTGACGGGGATATGGTGGGGCCTGGGCCGACGGAGGAGATGCTACGTCAGAGGTTGGCGGAGGCGGAGCGTGCGCTTTCGGACATGACGGAGGAGTTGTCGTCGAACTACGAGAGTTTGGTCGCGGTCTTTCGGTATAGTGGCGAGCTGGGGATGTCGACGAACCTCTTGGATTTTTCACAGCGTATACTGAGGGATTTGATGACCTTGACGGGAGCGGACGGTTTGGTTTTTCGGATGGCGGGTTCGGAGCATGGGACGTTGGAGACATTTTTGAGCTTGCCGACGGGAGGGTTGTGGGGAGGAGAGACAGTTTCGATGGCGAACATTTCGAGTTCGATCGAGGCGCATGCTGCGAGCTGTTGTGAGGACGTGTGGTTTGGTGTGGAGCGGCCGTTGGGTGGGAGGGATCCGCTTGCGAACCGAGGGGAGTTGATGACGGGTTTGTGTCATCCCTTTTTTGTAGCCGGGCAACTGATTGGGACGGTGACTTTGGGATATACGGCGAAGGACCCGAAGTTAACTGCTGCAAAGGTGAACCTGCTGCATACGTTTGTCGATTTTCTGGGCATCCACATTGTCAATGCGCGCTTATTGGATGAGCGGACGCGGGCTCGGGTGATGCATCGGGAGTTAGAGATTGCGGCGAACATTCAGCAGTCGCTTCTTCCGTCTCATGTTTCGGTGCCGTTACCCTTTTCGGTTGCAGGCACTTCGCGAAGTGCGCGGCATGTGGGTGGGGATCTGTATGACATCGTGCCGTCGGGTTCGGAGGGGGTCTTGTTGGTGGTAGCGGACGTGATGGGGAAGGGTGTGCCTGCGGCCTTGTTAGCGGCGGTGTTTAGGACGGCGGTACGATCGATGCCGCAGTTGCACAATACGCCGGGCACGTTATTGACCCGCTTGAACCGGGTGTTGCATGAGGACTTTTCGAGAGTGGACATGTTTGCCACAGCGAAGGTGGTTTATTTGGACTTTGCGAAGCGGAGTCTGATTTCGGCGAGTGCGGGTCATTGTCCATTGATTGTTTGCGGGGCTGGGGGGGAGCGGATGGCGAGTTTGGACGAGTCGGGTTTGCCGCTGGGGATTGAGCTGGATGTGGAGTATCCTGAGACCCGACAGGAGCTGCGGCGGGGAGGGGCAGTGTTGATCTACACGGATGGGTTGATTGAAGCCCGAAACCCGGCGGGGGAGATGTATGGCGAGGACAAGCTGGCGTGGACATTCCAGGATGTGCTACGATCGACCACCGCAGCTGAGCAAGCTGGGGATGAGCTGTTGAGTCGGCTGGAAGACTACTGTGGGGACTCGGCCGCTTCGGACGATCGGACCCTGATCATACTGAGACAAACCTGATGAACCCAAGCGCGCCATTGATCCAGATTGCGGACGACGAGGTTTTTATGCGTCGACTGCTCGAAGCCACGCTCAAGAAGGGGGGGTATGAGGTAGTGCAGGCGACGACGGGGCTAGAGGCGTTGGCAGTTGCGACGACGCGGAAGCCGCAGTTGATCGTGATGGATGTGATGATGCCTGGGTTGGATGGGGTGACGGTATTGAAGCGGTTGAAGGAGGATGAGGCGACGCAGAAGATTCCGGTGATCATACTTTCTTCGAGAGGGCATTCGTTGACGCGAGTGGAAGCTGAGAAGGCAGGGGCGACGCTATTTTTAACGAAGCCATTCAGTCCGACAGACCTTCTCAACGCGGTTAAACGAATTCTTGCGGGAGGGGTGGGTGCGGGGGGGATCGGCGAGAATCTGGGTGGGAGCAATGGGCAGCGGTTGAAGGGATCGGAGGGCGCACTATGAAACCGGCGTTGGCGTTATTTGTAATGATCGATGCGATGGGATGGGAGATCCTTCGGGGGGATCCCTTTGCGGCTGGGGTGGCGCCGACGCGGAAGCGATTGGAGTCGGTGTTTGGTTACAGTTCGACGTGTGTGCCATCGATTCTTTCGGGACGTTGGCCGGATGAGCATCGGAACTGGTGTTATTTCGTGTATGATCCCGAGCACAGTCCGTTTCGGGTTTTGCGACCGTTGCGATGGCTGCCGCCGGCGGTGACGGGGCGTCGGATTGTGAGGCGGCTATTGACGAAACTGGTGAAGCGACGGTTGAACTTCCGGGGGTATTTCGACCTCTACAACATTCCCTTTCGGTATATCCATTTGTTTGATTTCACGGAGAAGCGTAGCCCGTTGCAACCTGGCGGGATGAACCGAGGACCCAACATCTTTGACACGCTGGTGGAGCGTAAGACTCCGTATTTTGTGAGTGATCCGGCGCGGACGGATGAGGAGAATCGGGATGCGTTGATCGCGTCGATGAGTAGAGGGGCGATTGATTTTGCATTCTGCTATTGGCCGAGTTTGGACGGGCTGTTGCATCGGGTGGGGAACGATTCGCCGGAGATTGGGGCGAAGCTGAGAGTTTTGGATGAGTGGCTGGGGTTGGTGATGGCGGCGGCGAGGCGTGAGTATGAGGACGTGAAGCTCTATGTCTTCAGCGACCACGGGATGGCGAACTGCGACGAATTGCTGGATTTGAAGAGCCGGATTGAGGCATTGTCGGTGCGAATGGAGCGGGATTATGCGGTGGTGTATGACTCGACCATGGCGCGGTTTTGGTTTTTCAATGAAACGGCGCGTCGGTTGATCACGGAAGAACTGGGTCGAGTGCCGCAGGGTCGCATTGTTCCCGACGCGGAGCTGAAGGGCATGCGTGCGTTTTTTGAGGATCGCTATTTTGGGGAGCTGATCTTTCTTGTGAAGGAAGGGGTGTTGATTGTACCGAGCCATATGGGGGAGCGTCCGATTCGGGCGATGCACGGGTATCATCCGACGGATCCGCACAGCTATGCGAGTTTGCTGACGAACCAGGCGTCGATCCCTGAGGATGTGACGCATATTCCGCATATTCACAGGCTGATGCTTCGCGAGGCGGCATGGGCATCGGCGTCGAATCGGCGAGAGGGTGGAGGCGTGTGAACGCGGACCATGTCAGACGGAATGTCTTAGCGGGGACGGTATCGAACTACGCGAACGTGTTCCTTCGGATGGGGCTTGGGGTGGTGACGTTTCGGATGCTGTACCAAGGATTGGGGAAGGAAGAGTTTGGGTTTTGGTCGTTGTTGTGGAGTGTGTTTGGATACGGGGTGCTGTTGGATTTTGGATTTGGGTATGCGGCGCAGAAGCGGGTTGCGGAGTTGAGTGTGAAGAAGGAGTGGGAAACTTTGGGCGGGGTGTTGAGTACGATCTTTTACTTCTATTTTGCGAGCGCGGCGGTGTTGGTCTTGGGGGCCTTCCTGTTTTCGGGACCGCTCATTGGATTTTTCGGTGTATCGCCGGAGAACCGGGAAGTGTTTCGAGGATCGCTCATTCTATTCGTGGTGGGGATGGGATTGGCCTTTCCGCTTGGGATTTTTCCGGAGGTATTGCGGGGTCAGCAACGGTTGTGGATGGCGAACTTGGTGTCGATGGGTGGGATGGTTGCCAACTTTGTGGGTGTGTGTGTGGTGTTGGGGTATAAGCTCGGGTTCAATGTGCTGATTGCGTGGTCGTTAGCCTGTGTGTTGATTCCGGACGCGGTGGCGATGGTGATGGCGCTGCGGCACATGCCAGGAGTACGAATTTCGTGGAGGTTGTTTTCGATGGCCCAGGTGCGGGAGACGAGTCGGTTCTCGGTTTATGCCTACCTGAACATGCTGGGAAACATTTTGAGGAACAAGACGGACCAGGTGGTGGTGGGGTCGGTATTATCGGTGGGTGCGGTGGCACCGTATCAGGCAGGAGGCAAGGTGGGGGAAATGTTTCATCTGCTCACGCGCCAACTTTCGGAAGCGCTCTCGCCGGCGGCTGCGCATCTTCACGCGTCGGGAGATCGGGAGGCGCTGAGACGGATGCTGGTGGGCGGGATGCGTTGGAGCGTGATGGCGGCGACGCCGTTGTATTTCGTTTCGGCTATGTATTTGCCGGGGTTGGTTCGGATCCTGACAGGCGACGCGCAACCGGCTGAGTCGACGCTTTGGGTGGGGCAGTTGCTGTTGTTTTGGTATTGGTCGTTGGTGGTGACGCATTTGGTGTTCAAGCGGATGTTTATGATGGCGGGCCAGGAGCGTCGGATGATGTGGCAGGGGGTGACGGAGGCTTTGGCGAACCTCGCTTTGAGTTTGTTTTTGACGTGGTATTTGAAGAGCATCGTGGGGGTGGCGATTGGGTCGGTGATTCCGACGGTACTCTTTGGGTGGGGGCTCTTGTGGGGTTGGGCTGCGGTGGAGGCTGGATGCACGCGGTTGGAGTTATTTCGTAAGGTGGTTTGGGGAAGTTTGATGGGGTGTGTGCCGATGTTGATTGTGGGACTGATTTTGCGGTATCAACCGTATTGGAAGAGCGGTTCGACGACGCTCTTGGTGTTGGTGGAAGGTGGCTTTGTGATGGCGGTTGGGCTGTGTGGGGTTTGGGGAATTACTTTAGATCGAGCGGAGCGGGCCGAAGTGTGGGGTCGGCTCAATCGGCGGTTAGCACGAAAAAGAACCTAAGAGCGAGATCACCGACAGGCATGTCCAGGACGCACCCTAAACTTCTTTACCTTGACGTTCCCTTCGAGCGCGAGCCTGGCGGGGACAAGAACCGGAGTCGATTCTTATGGGAGACATTGCATCGAGGCTTTGGTGCAAGTTTGGCGCTGATTGTGGATGGAGGGACGCGGTCGGCATTGGGTCGTCACGGGGTCCATGTGCCGGCGAGAGTGATGGAGAGTCGACCAGCCCCATGGCTGCGATCGCAATCGATTCCGAGCTTCGATGAGCAGGAGCGGGAAGCGTTTGTTGAATTTGTTCGGCAGGAAGGATTTGAGGTGGTGTTTTGTCGGTTTTGTGTGGCTTGGGAGTTGATGGTCGCGCTTCGGAAGGCGTTGCCGCAGGTGCGAGTGATTGTGGATGTGGACATGGTGTCGTCGCGACTGGCGGGGCTGGCGTGGGGATCGGAACGGAGCCTTCGGAATCGGTGGTTTTTATTTGAGCAATGGAAGCTGGGTTGGTTTGAGCGCGGGATGTTTCGGGAGCCGTGGTTGTTTCTGTTTACGAACCCGGAGGAGTTGGAATGGGTACGTCGTCGCGTGCGTGGGGGTGGGCAATTTGATTGGTTGCCGAACATCATGCCGCGGGAGGAGAACATCGTGGTGAAGGAGCGGAAGCCGATGGTGCTGTTTTTTGGGGCCTTGGATTCGGCGGCTAACCGCGATGGATTTCTATTTTTGGTGGACGAGGTGTATCCGTTGATTCAGGCAGCATTAGAGGAGGCTGGGGTGAGTATCCACATTGCGGGTGCGAATCCGCCGTCGGGATTTGCGGAGCGAGCGAGTGCGGTGGGTGGGGGGCGGATTGTGCTTTTGGGGCGTGTGGATTCGATGGCTAAGACCATTGCGGAATCGTTATTTGTGTTACTTCCTTTGCGAGTGGCTTCGGGCACTCGGACTCGGATCCTTGAGGCAGGGGCGATGGCGAGGGCGGTGGTGACGACGCCGATTGGGGCTGAAGGATTGGGCTTGAGCGATTCGGTCTTGATAGGAACGACGGCGCGAGAGTTGGCGGACCACACGATTCGATTATTGAAGGAGTCGGATGAGGCCCATGCGTTGGGAGTGCGGCTGAAGGAACGGTGTCAAGCGATGTACCATCCGGACCGGGTTGCGGAGAAGTTGAGGGAGTGTGTCCGCAGTTGGGCTATGGGGTCGCGGACGGCACGGAGTCAGCGGTGATAAAGGAACAAATGAAGGTTGCCCATGTGCTTCGGAAGTATGTGCCACGGGAGTGGGGGGGCACGGAGTCGGTATTATTTCGATTGCTGAGGGGGTTGCGCGCCTGTGGGACGGAGGGCGTAGTATTTTGTCCGTGTGCGGAGGGTGAATTGGGGCGGGATCCATTGGCGGAGGACGGAACACCGGTGAAACGGTTTCGGTATTTCGTTCCGATCTGGGGTGTGTCGCATGAGCAACGCGAGCAACTGGTCCGATTGGGGGGGAATTTGATGTCGTTTGATTTAGGGAGGCAACTTTGGGGGGAGCCGTCGATAGATCTGATCCACACCCATGCCTTGAACCGGCTGGGTGCGATGGCATGGTGGGTGGCGAAGCGACGAGGGATTCCGTTGGTTTTGACGATTCACGGTGGGGTTTATGATTTGCCGGATGCGGTGAGGAGTTCGCTGACGGCACCGTTGAAGGGAGGGTTTGAGTGGGGGCGTGTGTTTGGGTGGATGCTGCAATCGAGGCGGTTGTTGGACAATGTAGACGCGGTGATTACGTGCAACCCACGTGAGGCTGAGTTGGTGCGGCAGAAGCATCCGGGGCAGCGGGTAATGGTGCAGCCACACGGCGTGGAGACGGCGCGATTTGCGGTGGACCATCGTGAATCGGCGCGGGCGGCCTACCCTCAATTGGCGGATCGACGAGTGATTTTGGTCGTGGGCCGAGTGGATCCGGCGAAGAACCAGGACTGGGTGGTGCGGCAGTTTCAGGAGGTGCTACGGCGACACCCGGGTTGCGTTCTGGTGCTGGCGGGAGCGTGCACGAACCCGGTTTATGGGGGAGAGTTGGCTCGATTGATTGAGACACTTGGGCTAGGGAAGGACGTGCAGCTGACAGGGGGCATCGATCCTGGGAGCCCGGTTTTAGCGGGGTTGATGCAGCTGAGCGAAGTGTTGGTGGTGCCTTCGTTATCGGAGACCTTTGGCTTAGTGATTTTGGAAGCCTGGGCTGCGGGCACAGCGGTTTTGAGTTCGAAGACTTCGGGGGCGTGTTCATTGGTGGAACACGGCACGAACGGGTGGCTGTTTGACCTGGATGAACCCGCAGGGTTTCATCGGAGTTTGGATGTGATTTTGACGGACCCGGAGCATCGACGTGCTGTGGTGGAGTTGGGTAACCGAACCGCACGTGATGAGTATGACGTGTTGGTTTTGGCGCGGCGGGTGGAGGATTTGTATCGCTCGTTGATTGAGAAGAAGGGAGGGCGGAAACTATGAAATATGTGCTGATACGAGACGATGATACGCACGCGTTGACCCCGGTGGATTATCTGGAGCGGTTGTATCGGCCGTTTCACGAGCGCGGGTTACCGGTGAACTTGGCGGTGATCCCGAACGTCAACACGGGCGTGCGGCGACCGGATGGTCGGCTGGAGGGATTTTTGGAACCCCCGATTGCGGGACCCGTGCGCAATGTGAGTTTGGCGGATGGGGTGGAAGTGTTGGCCTATCTCAAATCGCGACCGGGGTACTGCCTGTTACACCATGGGTATGAGCACGCTTACTTCGAGTTTAACACGCCCCGTGGAGAGGATGCGGGACGTTGGTTAGACGAGGGGAAGAAACATTTTCGTAATGCGGGATTGGTCGAGCCTGCGACCTTTGTGGCTCCTTACGACAAGGTGTCGAGGGCCTCGATGCGAGAGATTGCGCGACGATTTCGGGTGTTGTCGACCGGGTGGTTCGAGCTGGGTCGATTGCCGATGGAATGGTGGTGGCGATACGCGATACGGAAGATGTTTCACAAGCCACACTGGCAGATGGGTGGGTTCCGATTGTTATCGCATCCCGGTTGTTTGCTGTCGTTCCAGCGCGACTATGGAACCATGTTGGACACGATTCGGGGGGCGATTGAACGTTCTCAACTGACGGTGCTGGTGACGCATTGGTGGGAGTATTTTCGTGAAGGGACGGTGGACACTCGATTCATTGAGGTCCTGCATCGGACGGCGGAGTATCTCGCGAGTCGAGAGGACGTGCGGGTGATCCGATTTTCGGAACTGGAAGGGGAGAGGACGCCGGTGGATGAAACGGAGTTCGCACTACGATGAGCGAGGGTTTGGTCAGCATCATCATGCGGTCATACAACGAGGGGTGGGCGTTGAAGCAGACGTTGCCGGCGTTGCGATCGCAGGCTTGGAGATCGTGGGAACTGATCGTGATTGATTCGGGTTCGACGGATGGATCGCAGGAGTTGATCCGTGCGATGGAGCCGGCGCATTTTGTGCAGATCACGCCCTCGGAGTACAACCCCAGTCGGGTGATGAACCAAGGGATGCGTCTGGCGCGTGCGGATCGGTGCCTGTTTTTGAATGCGGACGCGACGCCGCAGGGAGCGGACTGGTTGGGGCCATTGGCTCGGGCGTTGGAATCGGAGCGAGTGGCGGCGTGCTTTGGGCGACAGATTCCGCGGCCTGATTGTGAAGCTGTGTTCGCGCATGATTATGATCGATGCTTTGGCGAGGCGCGAGAGTCGGCGGGGTGGGACCATTTTTTCAGCATGGTCAGCAGCGGGCTGAGGCGCGATGTTTGGGAGCGTCGAGGGTTCAGAGAGGACCTTCAGTACGCGGAGGACGATGAGTATACCCGTTGGTGTAAGACCATGGGTTATGAGGTGGTGTACGTGCCGAGTTCGGTGGTGATGCACTCGCATAATTATACGCCTTGGCAAGCGAGGAAACGGAGCCATGGAGATGCCCGGGCGATCGGTAAGGCGTGGGTAGGATCGACGGCTGCGTTTGGTTGGGTGCGGGCGGTTGTGTTGGGGTGGGTGCGGGATGCGATGAAAGACTTTGGGTATTGTCGACGTGAAGGACGGATGCGGGAGTTTCCTCATGCGTTGCGAATACGATGGAACCAGCGCGTGGGCCGTCACGCGGGATTTCATCAGGGGCGAGCGGAGTCGCAAGGGGGAGGGAGTAAGCTATGAGTGGCGCGGGGCAAAAGCGATTCACCCGGGACGGCGGGGCTGGGCTGGAGGCGAGGCTGGAGGCGAACTGCTGTGCGGTGGTGGATGGAGTTCGAGCGTTGATGGGTGGGGATCGCTTGGTAGGGATTGTGTTGGGAGGCGGCTATGGGCGGGGGGAAGGCGGGGTGCTACGGCATAGGGGAGAGGAGCTGCCTTACAACGACATGGAGTTTTACGTGTTCGTGGGTGGGAATGCGGTGCTGATGGAGCGTCGGCTGCGTGGGCCACTGAGGGAACTTGGGCATGCGTTGTCGGCGGATGCGGGGTTGGAGGTTGAGTTCAAAGTGTTGACCCTGGATAAACTGCAAGGGAGCGCGGTCTCGATGTTTTATTACGACCTTGTGGCTGGGCACCGGGTCGTGTTCGGGGATCCGAGACTATTGGAGCATTGCTCCCAGCATTTGGCGGCGGATCGCATTCCCCAACATGAAGCGACGCGGCTCTTGATGAACCGTTGTTCGGGACTGTTGTTTTCGAGGGTTCGGCTCGGTTTGCTCGATTTTGGGGAGGAGGAGTCGGACTTCGTGGGGCGGAATTTGGCGAAGGCGCGGTTGGCTTTTGGAGACGTGGTTTTGACGGTGTTGGGGCGTTACCACTGGAGCTGTGTCGAGCGACACTCGAGGCTGCGCCAATTAACAAATGAGGGAGGTTTAGTTCGCGAGTTGAGAGGGATTGAGCTTGAGCCATTGATCGATAGCCACGCGGAAGGCGTGGAGTTCAAGCTCCATCCGGTTCGGGATCGATCGACGCGGGAGACACTCGTGGAACAACACCGAGCGCTTACGGAGACGGGGCGTTGGCTCTGGTTATGGGTTGAAGGCCGAAGGCTGGGCTGTCGGTTTGCAACCACCGGAGACTACATCGAGCATGGAGGGGACAAGTGTCCGGAGGTCGGTTTGATGCGGCGTGTGCTAGTCAGTGCGCGGGCCTTTGGACCGCAGATCTTACTGACTGGGCGTGGGTGGCGATATCCGAGAGAGCGGCTGTATCATGCGCTGGCCCTCCTGCTGTGGGGTAGGGATGAGGGCGCGGTGTTGGGCGATGGCGGGGTGGGACGAATGAGTCGTGGGGATGTCGAACGACTTCAGAGAGAGTTGGGAGTTGGGAGGGACGCGACCACGATGGAGGCGTTTGTAGCTGCCTACGAAAGGATTTGGGGGCAATTCAACTGATCATGTTCCAGGTACTGCGAGAGGACTTAAGACGGAACCTTCAGGACTACGGTCCGAGGGGTCGGCTTCGATGGATCGTGCTTTGCTTGACGTTGAACAGCGCGCATGCGGTCATGCTCATTCGCTTTCAGTTCTGGTGTGCGCGACATGGTGTGCCGACCTTTTTCGCGGCGAAGCTCTTGTTCTGGTTCTTTAAGATCGAGGTGAGCCGATACGCATCGATTGCGCCGGGGTTGAGGTTGCCGCATCCGATGGGGATTATCATTGCGCCGGGGACGCGGATCGGGAAGGACTGTGATTTGTATGCCGATGTGAGATTGGTACTTTCACATGGCCACCCGGAGGGACCGGTGATTGGGGAGCATGTCTTTTTGGGAGATGGAGCGAAGGTGGTGGGGCATGTGACGGTGGGGGATCACGCGGTGATTGGAGTGTCGGCGGTGGTGACGAAAGATATTCCCGCCTGTTCGACCGCGGTGGGTATACCGGCGAAAGTGATCAACCGAGAGAACGGCCGCAATTTGGAGAGGGACAGAGAGTCGGGTGGTTGACGAACGAGTTAGGTTACAACGCAGAACACGAGATATGAAAGTCATCTTAACAGGCATCACGAGCTTCCGTAACCATGGTGTTGAGGCGCTGGTGACCACGATCATTGAGCAACTCCGCAAGCGGTTACCGGATCCGCAGTTTCTGGTGTTGGACCGAGGAGCTGAGTATGATCAATCCCGGCTTCAGGCCTCCGATGTGCGATTTGCGGTGGACCTGACAGCGAAGCCTTACTACAGCAGTCGGTTGCGGAAGGTGATCTTGAGTTTATCGAACACGGTGGGAGCTTTGGCACCGGACTTTCAGTCGTTGCTGAAGGAGTTTCAAGATGCGGACCTGGTTGTGGCGACGGGAGGGGATGTCTTTGCGTCGGAGTATGGGCATCAATCTTTGCTTGGACATCTGGCACCGTTGCGAGCGGCGTTGGCCTTGAAGAAGCCGATCTTTTTTGCGGCGCATTCGATTGGCCCCTTTAAGACCGCGCAGGACAGGAATGCTTTCATGGAGGTGGCCGTGAAGGCGACGGGTATTTCGGTGAGGGAGGGGCGTTCGTATGAATACCTGATCCAGGAGCTAAAGCTGCCGAAATCGCTGGTGACGTTGACTGCGGACCCTGCCTTTTTGCTGACAAAACCTGGGGATGCATGGTTGGGTCGGGTGCGACCGTTCTTCGGCGTTCCGACGGTGCGACCGCTGGTGGCGTTGAACCCGAGCCAGGCAATTTGCAATTGGATGCAGACAGACGATGGGCAGCACCTGCGTGTCTGGTGTGAGGTGGTGCGGTTGATCCTGGATGAACTGGGAGCGAGCGTGATCCTGATTCCGCACGTGCAAGAACTTTCGCCTAAGAACGACGATCGCGTGCTGTGCACGGCGATTATGCGCGAGTTTTCCTTTGATCCGAGGGCTCAGATTGCAGGGGCGGACTATACGGCGAGCGAGTTTAAGGGGATCATCAGTCAGTGCGACATGGTGGTTTCGGAGCGGATGCATGCGTGCATTGCGGGGCTGTCGAGCGGGATCTGCACGGTGGCGATTGGGTATTCAGTGAAGGCGGAGGGGATTTTGCAGGATCTGTTCGAGCCGGAGATGGTGCGGAACGGGTTGTTGGTGCCCATTACTTCGTTCTTGGACGAGCGGATCGCATTGGACACAACGCGAAAGGCATGGGCGATGCGTCATCAGATTCATGACCGATTGAAGGAGGTGCTGCCTGGGATCAAGGCACGTTCCGCGATGACCTTCGATCTCATTGCGCGTGCGATGGGCGCTTAACTCAAAAGGACGATGGCTCGGCATGAATCTCCACAAGGTCCTGGCGATAAAGTCATTCCGAATCACTCACCAGATCCATAAAGGATATGCCTCGATCTTCGTCATGCCTTTCTCAGGATGAGATTGCCTCGAAGCTAAAACCTCGCGCACTGGGGCCATGAACCGTGGTGGGATGCGAAAAGCCGCTTGGGCCGACAACGCCGTGTGGGGGCACACGGCCAGTTGTGTTCGGCATGGGATTTGTATTGAAGGCGGGCAAACGTGACACACAAACGCCATATTGATGTCACCTAACTGTAACTTGTACAAGGAGGTAC
>Ga0172367_10002422_pt1 | contig 25561 bp, 55 predicted proteins | sample Lak10m_FD_114542 | JGI IMG/M metagenome (GOLD analysis project Ga0172367, IMG submission 114542) | Freshwater microbial communities from Kabuno Bay, South-Kivu, Congo - kab_022012_10m | ecosystem: Environmental > Aquatic > Freshwater > Lake | place: Democratic Republic of the Congo: South-Kivu...
GGTGGTGATTTGGATTTAAGATTTACAAAAATAGAATCATTACCAGAAGGATTGAAAGTTGGTGGTGATTTAAATTTAGCACATACAAAAATAACATCATTGCCAGAAGGATTGAAAGTTGGTGGTGATTTAAATTTAGCACATACAAAAATAACATCATTGCCAGAAGGATTGAAAGTTGGGAATAATTTGTTTTTGTCACACACACCTATAACCTCATTACCAGAAGGATTGGAAGTTGGTGAGATATTAGATTTAGATAGTACAAATATAACCTCATTACCAGAAGGATTAAAAGTTGGTGGCACTTTGTTTTTATCCAAAACAAATATTACATCATTACCAAAAGGATTAGAAGTTGGTTGGTGGTTACATATTAATAATATACTAGCAAAACATTCAGATGATGAATTAAGAGAAATGATTAAACCTGGATTTATAAAAGCAGGAATATATAGAGGATGAAAACAGAAGCATTAAAAAGAATATTTGAATTCCTTGAAGAGAAGGAAAATCACAACCCTCCATTTTTATGGAAATGGGAAAATAATATACCATTAACAGAAGAAGATTTAAATGTTGGGGGTAATTTGGATTTATATTATAGAAAAATTACCTCATTGCCAGAAGGTTTGAAAGTTGGAGGTAATTTGAATTTATATATGTCAAAAATAACATCATTGCCAAAAGGATTGAAAGTTGTTGGTAATTTGAATTTATTAAGAACAAATATAACCTCACTACCAGAAGGATTAAAAGTTGGTGGTAATTTATATATAGAATATACAGAATTAGAAAAATATTCAGATGAAGAATTAAGAGAAATGGTTAGACCTGGATTTATAAAAGGAAAAATATATAGATAATGATTATAGTAATAGGAGAGAGTTGCACAGACATATATGTTTATACAAAAAGCACAAGGTTATCACCAGAAGCGCCTGTTCCGGTATTAATTCCAGTACATAAGGTTAAGGTTGGGGGTATGGCTATGAATGTATATAACAACATTAAGAATATGGATTCCAATGTGAGCAAAAGATTGATTACACATAAGAATAAGATAAAGAAGAAGAGGTATGTGGATGAGAAGAGCAATCATTCATTCATAAGGGTTGACACAGGTGAGGGTGGCATTGATCCTTATTATGGTGATATTAATAATACACATGGTATTACCATAATTAGTGATTACAACAAGGGATATTTAACCAATGATGATATTATTAAGATTGCAAATCAATCCAAGATGACCATACTGGATAGCAAGAGGAGATTAACAGATGATATTATTAATAGCATTGATTACATTAAGTTAAACCAGGATGAGTATGAGAACAATAAGGATTTGATTAATAATCAGAATAGAGCCAAGTTTATCATAACAATGGGTGGCAATGGTGTGTCCCATAATGGTATAGTTTACATGCAAGAGAAAAACGCCCCCACAATTGACGTAAGTGGTGCTGGGGACACTTTCACAGCAGCCTTGGCATTATCCCTATACAATAATAAAAGTCTGTTAGAAGCCATAAGAATGGCAAATAAGATGGCATATAAGGTTGTGTTAAAGAGGGGGACCAGTTTGCCAAATTAATGCCAAATTTTTTGCATAAAAATTGGATATATTAAATGTTTTTTTTAAATTTTACAAAAAAAATGGAAACAAAGATAATAAATTTATTTGCTGGTCCAGGTGCTGGGAAAAGCACTATTGCTAGTGGGTTGATGTATGAATTAAAGAAACAACATATTAGTGTTGATAATCCATATGAGTTTCCCAAAAACTTGGCTTGGGATGAAAATCTTGGTGCAATAAAAGACCAATTTTATATTACAGCAAATCAGCATAGGAATATTGTTAGGTCTTATGGGAAAGTTGATTTTGTTATATGTGATTCACCAATATTATTTGGTGTTGTTTACAAGGAAAAATACAAGAAAGAAGGTGATTTTGTATCATCTTTATATGGCAAAGAATTTGATTCATTTGTAATTAATTTATTTAATAGATATAATAATATTAATTATTTCCTTGAAAGAAATTTAAATTCATCCTATGATGAGGGTGAAAGATTCCAGACATTGGATGAATCAATAATGATTGATAAAGAAATCAAAGATATGCTAAATTTGTATGATGTTAAATATGAAACAATATATGTTGATAATGAAACAGTTGGGAAAATATTAAATCAAATTATATGATAATAATTGAAATAACAGAAAAAGAAATAAAAGAAAATCCAAATGATCAGGAGTTAGGAGCTTTGATTAGGAAGAAATATTTGGAACTACTCAAAGTTAAGGATTGACCATTTATTATTTAAATCCAAGGCCAATGCTGTTCTATTTTCAACCCAATCACCACTATTGAGGTATTCTATAGTGGATATTTTCTTTATTATTGGTGTATGGATATGACCACATATTACACCATCAAAGTTTCTTTTGATAGCCAATTCAATTGCTTTGGCTTCAAACTTAAATATGAATGACATTATTTTCTTTACATTTGTTTTTGCTACTTTAGAAAGGGAGTGATAAGGCAGATTTAGTTTTGCCCTTATAATATTATAGTAGTTATTTAGAGTTAGCAGTGCATCATACATTATTGAACCAATATGATATAGTATTTTTAGTTTTCCCCCAAAGTTTTCAAATTGATCACCATGTAATACTATATATTTCTTTTCATTTTCACCATCTTCAATATATATTTCATATTCATCAACAAATTCAACACCTGAAATTTTTACATTAAAAAAGTTTTTTATAACATCATCATGGTTTCCCCTAACATAAACCACTTTTGTCCTCTTTGACATTTCAAGTATTTTTAATAATACTTTTGTGTGTTTGTTTTTCCATTTTGCACCTCTATTTAGGGCATCAATATCAATGATATCTCCATTTAGGATTAAGGTATCTGTTTGTATTCTGGATAAGAAATTAAGTATTTCTTTTGGTTTTGAATCTTTCATACCCAGATGTAAATCTGACATTATGATTACCTTATATTGCTTTTGCATCCTCATTTAATTTTTTGATGTATGCTTCAAATTTTGATTCAGGCACAGCATAATTCTTACCATCCATTTCGAATATTATATAATCAATAAGACCACTTGCTCTTGCAATAGCATCTGTGGGTTTACCAACAGTATATTTATCAAATTCTTTTTGTTCCATAAGAGCAAATTTGCCATCATCTAATGGTACTTCATAATATCGAATTTTTCTTTTATTTTTTATATCCATATTCTTTTTTTCATAAATAGTTTTTTGTTTCAAAAAATATATCTATATTTGTGAGGTAATTAAAATAAAATAACTAATATGAACAAATTTGCTTATGTGTTATTTGCAACTATCATTCTTTGTGGTTGTGAAAAAGATGGTAAAGTTATTTCTACTTTAAATAGTATAGATATAAAAACTTATGTCATTGATGAATGTGAATATATTGGAAGTGCAACAGGGGGTAATAGAGATATTCTTACCCATAAAGGAAATTGTAAATTCTGTGCAGAACGCAACAAAAGAAACTGCCAGTAATTAAAAGTATTGATATTTATAGTTAAACCAAATGAAAGATTTGAAGGAAACAATTAAAAGTGTGGTGAGGGGTTATTTGAATGAAAGTATTGAAAATACAGAAGAACTAATTCAACAAATAAAAAAATCATTATTAATGGAAACATTAGTAGATGAAGAAGAATTTAATGAGTTATATAATGGTGATTTGGATTTAGCCTGGAAAACTTTTGTTGATAATCAAGAAAATGGGGATTGTCAAGGTATTGTTTCAGCAATCATTCATGAGTTTAAAACTGTTAAAAAAGTATTTGGTGAGATAGAAGTAGATGAGCCTTATATTGATGAATATGGTGATGAACAAACATTAATGACTCACCACTGGATTACAATAAATGATAAGATATATGATTTTTCAAAAGGGACATTACGTGATTATATAACTTGGGATGATGAATATGATGTTAATGTGGAAGGCGATGAATGGAGGTATATGGATTAATTTTTTGGAAATTTAAAATATTGATATTTATAGTTAAAACAAATGAAACATTTGAAGGAAACAATTAAAAGTGCAATAAGAGACTTTTTGAATGAAAATAGGTTAAGAAACCTTAATGAAGGATATGATCATGTTTCAATTAATCACATAAAAAGTAAATATAAAAAGTTATCTGATTATAACAATTATGACAATAAAATTGTTATAAACAATAACACTTATCTTAATTTTACTGAAAAAGAAGGTGATGAAGACGAATATAAATGGTTTTTATATGGAACTATTTATGTTTTTGATAATGAAGATGGAACTGAAATTGCAAATGCTACTTATGCAAAAATAAAAGAGTATTCAGATATGAAAGCTACAATAGGTGTGAGAGGTGATAAAAGAAGACAAGGCATAGCATCAAACATTTATCAATGGATAGAAAAATTAACAGGGTATAAATTGCATCCAGATCTTCCACATTCCAAAGCAGCAGAACAGTTTTGGCGTAATCCTAATAGAAAATTTGGGTTTGATAAATAATAAAACTATCTTTGTAATCTAAAATAAATAACAATGAAATATAACATTTATCTAGATGATGTGCGTACACCAACCCCAAGCAACAACTGGATTGTAGTTCGGTCTTATGATGAATTCATTTCCAAGATAAATGAACTTGGATTGGAAAATATTGAATTGATTTCATTGGATCATGATTTGGGTGATAGTGCTACAGCAGAATGGCTTAATAATGTGGCCAATAATTATACATTGGATTACAACAATATTACAGAAAAAACTGGAATGGATTGTGCCAAGTGGTTGGTTGAACAATGGATGGATGGTGCGCCAGTCTGTGAGGTTAAAGTTCATTCAGCCAATGCAATTGGGTCTGCAAATATGATGGGGTATATAAATAACTATAAGCATTTATCAAGGCTACCCCAAGATTGCATAAGGTGGATTGTTCCGCATACTGTTTAAACTATTTACTAAACCTTAAATAAACTAAAATGGAAAACAAATATTTAAACTTCATCTCAGATGACCATTTATTTTATTGTATTGGCAACTTGCATAAAGCATATTTGAATGCTAAAAACAATATTACAAAAAAAGACTTTTACTCAAACAAAATTGACACCATTAAACTAACCTTTGATGTGTTTTTTAATAACATAGACGAGGAAAGCCATATCCAATCAGAGATTTTGAGGCAAATTGACAAGTCAATTAATAATTCAATTGGGACTTTTCACGAGGAAATTTTAGGTGGTATCAAAGGCTATCAAGTAGGTAATTTGAGTGGTTATGACATTAAAGATGAAGACAATACTTTGTTTGCTGACCTCAAAAACAAACACAACACAATGAATAGCAGCTCATCTGAATCACTATTTCAAAAGTTAGCAAAATATGCAGATGAGTACAAAAAAGCAAAATGCTATTGGGTTCAGATTTTAGCAAAAAAAAGTTTTTGTCAGTTGTGGAGTGGCTATATTAACGGTAAAGAATACAGTCATAGTAGAGTTTATAAAATTTCTGGTGATCAGTTTTACGCTTTACTTACAGGACAAGAAGATGCAATGTTCCAGCTTTACAAAGTTTTGCCAATTGCTATCAAAGACTATTTAAAATTGGTTGAAAAAAACAAAGATTTTATAGAAAATTCTGCATTGGATGAAATAAAAGTTGGGGTTAACAAAAGTAAGCGAAGTATTTTAGACGAAATTACTTTTGAAAATTATAGATATTATTTTGGTTTTGACAAGTTATAATATATAATACCATCTAAAAATAAATATTTAAAATTGGGGACAGAAACGGTATTTTGATTTTGGTTTTTTATCTTTAATTATTGAATAAATTATTAAGGATCCAGCCAGAGAACCCAATGTGGTTACAGCAGCATCACCAACATCAAAATACTTGTTTCCATATACAGATGCATCATATGATTCTTTTAACAAGCCAATGCCAGCACCAGCAATGACACTCTTTTGAATTATATCCCCATACCCAATATGTATATTTGGTTTTTTATGGGTTAAAGTTATGGTTGCACCAATGCCAACTCCAGCACCAAAATGCAATAACTTATCTTGGGGTATTTGACCAAATAAATGGTTTGAAATGAAAAGTGAAATTAATATAAAGATTTTTTTCATAGGAATTATTCTATATTTTTATATAAATATTTATATATAAAAAAAAGATGAAAAATTTGAGGGAGGTTATTAAAACCACAATCAAGAATTATTTGAATGAGAATTCTGATCAAAAATATTATAGGGCAATACCAAATGATGAAGGATTAGATGTTCTTTTTGAACCAAAAGGATATTATGAGGCATTTGATGATGATGGTTATCCTATTTTTATGACTGGGGATGTTATGGCAGTAAACAACAAACCAGAGATAGCAGCATCAAAAACCATAGGTGGTGCTGTATTGGGTGCATGGAGTATGTTTAGGCATTTGGGATCAGAAAAAAATGTTGTTTATATTTATGAAATAAACAAAAAACCATATAAAGACTTATCCAATGTGAGGTTGGATGATTTTTCTTACCTCAAAGAAGTTAGATATAATGTACCTGTAAATGGCAAATACATTGGAAAATTTATTTATGACAAGCAATTTAACGATTCTGGTGAAAATTTCTATAATAGATTTAGTGATGATTATTTAGATGTTGAAGATGTTGATATTGAAAAGTGGGAAGAGTTTGAGAATTTTATATTAACAATGGGTAAGGATCAACTAAAAAAATAAATATTTTCTTCATAGGATTTGACTTGTTGAATTATTAGAATTACATTTATAAACAAAAAAACAATAACCATGAGAACTAATTCATTATCCAATAAAGGATTGTCTTTATCACAAGCGCAATCAATTTCAAATCTTTGCAACCAAGAGGCAAGAGATATTCAATCAAAGATTGATAACATTAATAATTGCCATAAGACCTTAACATTGCCAACTGGGGTATATGTTGAAACACAAGGGGTTAAAATGCCAGAGAACATTGTGAATCTTCTTCAAGAGAAAGCAAGGCTACACGCAACACAAGCATTCTTGATGGATAATATTCAGGCAAAGGATAAGATGCTTGATGCTTTAAAAAAGAAATCATTTACCTTTGATGTTTCCCAACCTGCAAACCCAGATTATGAGGTTGCTTATTATAAAGATGAGGTAAATGAAGAGTGGGGTTGGCAACAATTAACCTCAAGTGAATACAATGAGTATTTGGAGGCAGAAGCCTTTGCGGCACATTATGGTCAGTTCATTCATAAGAATGGTAAGTTGGATAGGTTGAGAAATGAATTGCCAAAGTTAAAAACTTTGGAATGGATTGAAGTGGAGAAGGATAAGAAAACCCCAATGAATGTTGAAATTCATCATACAATTGATGAGTTGGGTGAGTTGCATAAAAATTTATCTGCTGTTCATAGACAATATGAGCAGAAGGTTAATTATTACAAAGCAAAGGTTAAGAACCTAGTTACATTGGAGAATGCAAAAATTGCCAATGAGAATGCTGCTTTACAAACTTTGGTTAATGAGGCCAATAACAAGTTGAATGCGCAATACTATATTGCAATTCAAGAATGGCAGGGTAAGAGAAAGAAAGCAGAAATGGAATTTAATTCCAAAATCCAGGAAGAAACTGGAAGAGTTGCAGCATTAAGAATTATGGTTGATGCAAGGTTTAAATCAGTTGTGGATCAGTTCTTGGGAACAATTGGTGATAACAAAGAGTAAGGGGTAGTGCGGGGTGTTTTACAGGAGTTTAAACACCCCCACTTTTATGTAGAAATGTGAAGTATATTAATGACTGGCTAACCAATAGGTTGCCTCAAAATTACAAATGATGATATCATAATCAACCGCCAACTTACAAATATAAAAACTGGGATAGAACCCAAACACCACATAGGTTGCAATAAATTGTTAATTATGTGGTGAAAAAAGGGCTTAGTTTTTGTTTTTGCCTTTGAAGTAAGTTGGGTCTTTGATTTTGATTTTTATTTTGATTTTATCTATATAACTTCTCATTTCTGCAACTCTTGATTTTCTTAAATGATGTAAATCAAAGCATAATTTAAAATGAAAAAAAAGAAAGAATTAGTTAATCTTAATGAGTTGGTGAATTTGAAGATAACTAAAATACATACCAAATTGGCAGATTCATTAGATACAGATATAAAATTTGCATTTAAATCTAAATTTATTTCACCCCTACGTCAAGCTCGTAATCAAATATATAATGAAGTAATGGAAAATATGGAAGAATCAAAATTATGAAAAATATAAGGAAATTGATAAAAACTCAAAGCCCTAATCAATTACAAAATCAAGTCAATAATCAAGTATTGAATCAAGTCTATAATCAAGTCCGGAATCAAGTCTGGAATCAAGTCAATGATCAAGTCTGGAATCAAGTCCAAAATCAAGTCAATAATCAAGTAAAGTATCAAGTGCAGTCAAACTTCAAAATAAACTTATGAAAAATGTAGGGGAACTAATACAAAATCAAATCCATAATCAATTATGGAATCAAGTCTGCTATCAAGTTCAGGTTCAAGTGCACAATCAAATCCGGGTTCAAGTCTGGAATCAAGTCCAAAATCAATTCAATAATCAAGTAAAGTATCAAGTGCAGTCAAACTTCAAAATAAACTTATGAAAAACGTAGGACAATTAATACATGATCAAATCCATAATCAAGTACGGTATCAAGTACGACATCAAGTACGAAATCAAGTACAGTATCAAGTGTGGGTTCAAGCGTGGAATCAAGTCTGTAATGAAGTGAGGTTTAACTTAAAAATAAACTTATGAAAAATATAAGGGAAATAACAAAAAATCAAGTCCGGAATCAAGTCCGGAATCAAGTCTGGAATCAAGTCAATGATCAAGTATGGTGGCAAGTCCGGACTTATGTGCGAGAAAAAACATTTAGTCAAATAGCAAATGAAATTCAGAATCAAATCTATAATCAATTACAGTCAATTTTATAATCAAACAACATTAACAGAAATTAGAAATAAGTTAAAATAGATTTGATTTTCTAAAAATATTGATGTATCTTTGACATGTGATAGCAAGGTGGCGGAATTGGTAGTGTAAAGCGGCAACTGCAGTTGACATTACAGGTTCAAATCCTGTCCTTGCTTCAATGATTGTCTGGTATAAAGTAGGAATCTACATTAAGAAGTTCGAGTCTTCTTGGAGAAACCATATTAAGGCTGGTCTCTGAATTGTAGCAATCATTTTTTTTTATTAAATTAAAAATCAATAATATGAAAGAGAAATTATTCATAATTAAAGTTGCTGGTCAATTTGTCATAATGACAGAATCGCAATATGAGTATTATTTAATTTTTGGAACAGTAATGAAATAGTGTGAAATAGTATGAATTATGAACCAAAGTATGTTGAAGCACCAGTAGTGACCATTGATAAATCAAATGGTTCAGAGGAAATCCTTGTTGTCCATACCTATATCAATCATGATAGGGGTAAGATGTTTCTAAACAAGGATGAAGCTGGTTTATTATTAATTGAACTTTATAAATTCTTAAAAACTAAATAAAATGGCAAAAGCAATACTAGAATTTAATCTACCAGAGGATATGCAGCAATTTATGTTGGCTGCAAAAGGTAGAGACATAATGATGACTTTATATGAACTGGATCAACACTTGAGGTCGGAGACAAAGTATGCACCAGACACAATGAGCCAGGATGTATATGATGCTTTGATCCGATTAAGGGCAACCTTGAGAGAATTGATGGATAATAATAATGTATCTTTTGATTTAATTGATTAAATGATATATTTATTATAAAAAAAATAACATGATAAACAACCTGGACATAATCAAACCGTTACTAAACTTCACAGATGAGGGTGATTTCTATATGTTATATATCCTTAAAAGAAAGAAGGATCAACCAAAAGAGGATAGAGATAACCATCAGTCATCCAGAATCATTAAAACATATTGTATTGATAGCCTGGATTATCTTGAAAGTAAATATGAAGAGATTATCCAGTTATCAGAACTCTTCAAAGCAAGAACCTACATTCACATTCAGAAACAGAACCATAAAGATGTGGCCTTGGATATGATGATGCTTTTGGTTGAAAGAATCAAAAACGGACAACATAATCAGAAAAATTTGTTTGAGAGTGTTGTTGGGAAGGTAAAAAGAATGGAGAGTAGATGGATTGTTGATATTGATGATAAAGATGAAAAAGAATTAGCAAAGACTATTGCTATACTTGATGAAACTAGACCAGAGGGTAATAAGGTGGAGGCAGTAATCCCAACTAAAAGTGGTTATCATTTAATTACAAAAAGATTTGATGTTAAGTCATTTAGTGAAAAATACCCAGAGATTGATATACAACGTAAAAATCCAACTTTGTTGTATTTTCCTAACAGTTTAGATTAAATAATTGAAAAAAATAATAATTACATTTTGATTTCTGGAAACTTTAGTTTATCTTTGTGAGGTAATCAAACCAAAAGAACAATAAAAGAAGATTATGGCAAAGGAACTTTTCTTATTAAGAGGCCTGCCTGGTTCAGGTAAGTCAACACTGGCAGCCCAGTTGGGTGGATCACTGGTTGAAGCAGATAGGTACTTTATGGATTATGGAGATTATAAATTTGATGCATCAAAGTTAAAAGATGCTCATGCTTGGTGTAGGGATCAAGTTAAAAAATGGATGGAAGTGGATAATGCTGGGTATGATGTGGATAGAATTGTCGTATCCAACACATTTACCCAAGAATGGGAGATGAAGCCCTATTATGAGTTAGCAGAGAAATATGGATATAGGGTTCATTCCATAGTTGTTGAGAATAGACATGGGGGTAAGAACATCCACAATGTGCCAGATGAGGCAATTGATAAAATGAGAAAAAGATTTGAAATAAAATTGTAACATTGCCAATATAGCTCAATGGTAGAGCGCATCTTTTGTAAAGATGGGGTTGGGGGTTCGAATCCCTCTATTGGCTCAAAAAACTAAAACAATGTCCGGAGGATTTTTTAAGTATGATCAATCTAAGATAAGGAATATGATTAATTCTATTGAAGAATTGATTAATAATAATGGGAGGGCTAAAACAGAACAAGAACTCAAAGATGGTGCTTGGGGAACTAACTACAAGGAGTATTATGAAAATTATCCAAAAGAGAAATACTTTCACAAATATCCAGATGAAGTTATTGAGGAATTTAAAAAAGGAATAACTCATTTACAGATTGCTTATGTTTATGCACAAAGGATAGATTGGTTGGTATCTAGTGATGATAGTGAGGAATCCTTCATTAAAAGATTAAATGAAGATTTAAATAAATTAAAAACAGAATTATGATAGAATTTACATTAGGTGCAATTGCCACTACAATTATCTTAACCTTAATTTGGTTAACTATTACTATGATTTATCTAAAAAATAAAGTGAATTCATTTGCGCATGAATTGAAAGATAGAAAACATAGTGAATCAATGTTCCATAGGGATATTTATCAAATTATGGATGAGGTTGAGAATAGATTTGATAAGAAAATTTTAGAGTTTGAAAGCAAACTTTCTGAATTGGATGGCAAAAAATCCAAGTGATTTTAAAGTAGGTGTGGTGTAATTGGTAACATGTTGGTCTCCAAAACCAAAGACCTGGGGGTTCGAATCCCTCCACCTGCGCAATAAGATAGAAAGATACTTAATGGGGTATTATTTATTAAAATACAAAAGGTCAAGTACCCACACAGCGGTGAGATGGGCTAAGTTAGATACAATTCCTCGGAGCTGGGAGTAGAATGCTTGACTGATTTTGGTCTTATTGTGTAATGACAGCACACAGCACTACGAATGCTGAAGTTGGGGTTCAAATCCCTATAAGACCACTGTGTTTGGAACCCGTATTGGCCTTCGGGGCATGTCTGTGAATCATGTTAAATGTGGGTTCAAATCCCATCAAACACCCAATTATTTTGAATTATCCAAGAGGTTAGGGGGTTAATTTAAAAAAAATATTTAAAAATGGTAATGTGGTCGAATGGTTAGGCACCTGTCTGCAAAACAGTAAACTTAATGTTTTATGTGGGTTCAAATCCCACCATTACCTCAAAAAATATAAATAAGTGATGACTCTGGTGAAACCCCAGGGTATATGTAGGTAAAACTTGCTTGATTTGCAATATATTAGCAAGTGACCGAGAGTTTGATATAACTATGAGTTACCGTGGCCAATTTGGTAGCAAATAGGAAAATCTAACCATCCAAGTAAAACTGGATTATGATGTTCAAATGGGGACAAAAAACTTGTTTATATTTTTTAAATTGCCACATAGTGTAAGGGTAGCACAACAGATTTTGATTCTGTTTGTATTGGTTCAAATCCAGTTGTGGCAACAATTTTTAATAATCCTGTAGCTCAATTGGATAGAGCAATTGATTTCTAATCAATAGGTTTTAGGTTCAAGTCCTAGCAGGATTACAAACAATATTAAAAATAATACATATGCTAAAAAATTTTAAAATCTATGACTTTATTTTACTGATAACAGCTGGGTTATCTTTGGTTTACTCTGAAATCCTATATTTTTTAGGAAATTACTTGGATGCTGTATTCATTGGGATTTGGGTACCTACAATTATTTGTTTTGGAATATATTTAAAAACATTAAAAAACAACAAAAATGATTAAATTCATTCCTTATTTTGCTGGTTTTGTTACATTATGTAGTGGACTTGGTTTTGCATTTTTATTATATTATACAGACAATTCTGGGAATAAAAGAGTTAAGTGATTTAACTATTAAAAATCCTGTAGCTTAGTGGTTTAAAGTACCTAACTTTTAATTAGGGGACCGTTGGTTCAAATCCAACCAGGATTACAAACAAAATGAGCATGAATATATTAAGTTTATTTGATGGAATGAGTTGTGGGCAGATTGCCTTAAATCACATTGGGATTGAATATGATGAATATTTTGCATCAGAGATTGAAAAGAATTCAATTAAAGTTACACAACATAATTTTCCAAGGACAATACAATTAGGTGATGTGTCCAAAATTGAGGCAAGGAATTTACCCAAGATTGATTTGATAATGGGTGGATCGCCTTGCCAATCTTTTTCATTTGCTGGAAAGATGAAAGGTATGGCAACAAAGGATCAGAGGGATATATTGTCATTGGAATCATATCTTGATTTAAAAGAGCAAGGATATGAATTTGAGGGTGAATCCTATTTGTTCTGGGAATATGTTAGATTATTGAAGGAATTGAACCCCAAGTACTTTCTTCTTGAGAATGTAATGATGAAAGATTATTGGAAAAAAATCATAACTGACACATTGGGAGTTGAGCCTGTGATGATAAATTCAAACCTTGTTTCAGCCCAAGATAGGAAGAGATTATATTGGACAAATATTGGTCAAATAAGCCAACCAGATGACCTAGGATTGCACTTAAAGGATATTATGGAAGATAAGGTGGATGAGAAATATAACATCACAGAGAGGTTCTATAAGAAGAAAGAGGGGACATTATCATACAAGAAATCCAGAAGCAATATTAGAACTCCTGAAAGAAAATCAAAGACATTAACAACATCTGGGCATGGGATATCAAATTCAGGATCAACAAATATAAAATTATCTGATGATTATTTGAGAATACCAACACCTTTGGAATGCGAAAGATTGCAAACTGTCCCGGACAACTATACAAATGTTGGTTTATTGGATTCACATAGATACAAAATGCTGGGCAATGGTTGGACAGTTGATGTTATTGCACATATTTTCCAGAGTTTGAAAAAGTAATCATTAATATATTTATATATAATAAAAATATTTTGATAATGGAAAAAGAACAACTTAAAAACATATTTAAATTTCTTGAAGATAAGGAGCAAAAAAATGCACCATTATTGTGGAAGTTGATAAATAATGAACCATTAAGAAAGGAAAATTTGAACATTGATATTACAGAATCAGATGATGATATTCATATAGATTATGAAATAACTGTTGATGGTTATTATATAGAATTTGAAGGTATATTGGAGAAATATCACACTGGAAGAAGTGTAGAATATGAATTTAATCCCACTTCTTTTATGAATCCTATATCTGAAAAGTATTATGATCATTTTTGGCAAGAAATTGAAGATGAAATTTTAAATGAATTTTACAAAATGTAGATTAAATAATGGATTATTAATTGCTTATATTTATATATAAAATAAAAATATGAAATTAAGGAAACTTATAGAAAATACAATAAAAGAATTCTTGAATGAAAATGAGGATAATATTAATAAGATATTAGATAAGATTAATAGAGATGGGAAGCAAAGTCTAACACCTGATGAAAAGACATATTTAGAACAATATAGTGATGAAAATATTAATCCAGCATTAGAAGAATGGTTATTTAGTGATAATTATAATACATTTGATGCAGATGGCAACAAGTTGTTATTTGATGAATTTGATGAGGATGAAGATATATTAGCCAATACCTCAAAATTGAAGAGAATTATTAGCAAACATTTAAAGAAAAAACCATTTACAAACAATGCAGATTGGGGTGATGGTTATGTTTGGAATCTCAAAACAAATGATAATTTCACTGGGACATTTTTATATCTTGGTGATGATGAATTAGTTGTGATTAAAAGAAAGTTGATTGATGATGAATATGATGATGAGGAAATGAAAAATATCACAAATAGTAAAGAATTGTATAAATTTTTATTATCTTTGAGCCAAAACAAAAACAAATAATATGTACTTATTAAACGCTTTTTCATTACAGATGATTCAAGAGGATAATTATAACCTCAATATTACAAAAGTTGACAAACTGCCAACTAATGGTCTGGAATCTGCAATTGGTCATCAAGACACAGCATCTGTATTGGGTGTCGAAATGAATAGAATCAATGTGTCTTTAAAGGTTGGAGATGTAGCCTATGTTACCCAGTTAATGGGTGGCAGATTACCGGAAGGATCCACAACCCTACCAGAAGGTTTTTCTTTCAAATTTTTTAGAGTAGAGGTATTACCAGGTTAGTAACACTCCCAACTTTGGGTTCAACATAGTTGGGGGTTTTTTATTATATAGAAATGGAACAAAATGAAATTAGATAAGTTTAAAATTATAATGGACAATTGCAAAAAGTTCCATTCAGATAAAGATAAACAACCCATATTATGGGATGTATTCTTTAAGTCATTTGAGGATATTATGGTAAAAGAGTATGGCAATATTGGCTGGGAATGGATTCATTTTTATATTTTTGATTTGGATTTTGGCACAAAAGAAACAAATGTGGAAATTCCCAGAACAATTGAGGGATTACATTTATTCTTGGAAGATAATTATTTGCTATGAAGATATTAATAGCATGTGAAGAAAGCCAGGTTATATGTAAAGAGTTTAGAAGTGTTGGACATGAAGCATATAGTTGTGACATAATTGATTGTAGTGGTGGCCATCCAGAATGGCATATAAAGGATGATGCAATAAAGGTTGCATATGATTTGAGTTATGGCTGGGATATGATGATTGCACATCCCCCATGTACACATTTATCTGTTAGTGGTGCAAGATGGTTCACTGAAGGTAAGAAACCTATATCATTAAGGGATGAGGCCATAGAATTTTTTATGACACTGGTTAATGCTCCAATCAATAGGATTGCAGTGGAAAATCCTATATCCATTATGAGTACAAAATATAGGAAACCTGACCAGATTATAAACCCATATCAGTTTGGTCATCCAGAGCAAAAAAAAACATGTTTATGGTTGAAAAATTTACAAAAACTAACTGAAACAAATAATGTTTATGATTATATGATGACTTTACCAGTAAAAGAAAGAGAGAGGATATATCATTTAGGGGGTGGAAAAAGTAAGGAGAGGTCAAAAACTTATATTGGAATAGCAAAGGCTATTTCTGAACAGTGGGGAAATATTTTATAAAAAATTATAGCCATACTGTTGTTTTTATAATTTATTATAATTACATTTATTAAAACTTTAAAAACATACTAATGAAGAAAATTGAAAGTCTAACACCAGAACAGGAAGCAAAACTAGATATCCATAGGGATAACTGGTTGAGAAAAATCTTCAATTATGAGCTATATAATGCTCACAATGCTGAGAAAACAGAGATAGCAATGAAAAAGTTATACAAATTTTGTGGATTGGAAGAACCAAGAGTAATGTTATTGGATAGTCCAATGGCTTGTCAGTTGGAAGTTAATAGATTAAAGGGTAATCCGGATGATAAAATTGAATATGAACCATTCTCTGTTTATATCAATGCAGAGGATATTCCTTGGTTATCATTCTATGGATATTTTATGGATAACTTTGATTTCCTTGAAGAGTATAAGAATGATTTCAATTTAATCTTGGAGTGTGTTGAGAACTCTTATGCACAAATCCAGATGGATGAGGTTTGTCTTGTTTCCAAATATCCAAAAAAGATTGCAAGGAATGCAAACAATGATCTCCATTGCACAACTGGATATGCTATTGAGTTTGCTGATGGTTATGGTCAACACTATGTAAACGGCAGGTTCATTGAGGAAGAAGTATTCAACGAGTGTGATTCCTTAATCAATGCAAAGATACGTTTCCATAATGAAGAGAATGAGGATATTAAGGCAGCCATCATCACCATCATAAAAGAGAACTTTGGAAATGAGGGCTTATTGGAAATGCTTGATGCTATTATGGTTGATGAAAAAAATGTGACACACAAGAATGGATATTCTGAAATTATAAGAATATACAAGACAAAAACAAATTATGCTTTCTTGCAAAATAGCAAAGGGGAATTAAATCAACCTTATGCTTGGATAGAATTTACATGTCCTAGCACAAAGTCTGTATATTTAATAGATACTTGCCCAACATTCACAGATGCAATTGAGTGTGCCAAATGGCATAGGCCAAGCAATGTTCCAGGGTCTGTTGATTATACTTGGTATTCTGCCAACTAAATTTTAACTTAAAATAATAAAAAATGAGCAAATTAAAATTTTCAAATGTTTCTTTCCACCAAGGTGATGTTCAATTCTTTCAATTGAAGGAACTCCCTAGTGATGTAAAAAAAGTAGAGAAGCAATTCATTGCAGCATCAGAGAGATCAGGCAGTTTCCATGCTTTATTTGGTAACTATGACATATATGAATTCCCAGATGGTGGGTTCATTGTTGATGTTCATGATGAGTGTGTTTTAAATCATTCATTACAGTCTGAACTATTGGGTACAAAAGTATCTATGGACACAGCAGTTATTACACCAAAGAAAGATCATAGACACACAATGGTTCCACCAGGTAAATATTATGTTGACATCCAGACAAGGTTTGACCCACTTGAGAATATTAAGAAAAGGGTTATTGATTAACAAAAAGAAGGCTACTTAAACATTCACAAGTAGCCTTCTTACTTTAAACCAATAAAGAATGAATAATGTTAATAGGAATATATGTTATAAAATTAAACATATTGACAAGAATTATCTTGGCAAGAAATATAATAAACTATGGTTTAAAGTTGCACCTATTATGGATGAATTAAAAAATCAGATAGAAGGAGTTGTATATTATAATATAATTTCAAAGTTTAAAAAATGAAAAACATTAAGAAACACATCCATAAACAAATTAATTTTTTGATTAGAAATTCCACACCTATAGTTTTTGATGATGGGTATTATAATGCTACAGTATGTAAGGTTTACTTTAAAACACATAGTGAGATTCATAATCAGATAGTTGATGCAAGTCCAATATTAACTAAAGAAAGTCTTTTAAAATAATTAAGAATGAATAATATTCACACAGATGTGACTAACAGAATACTAGAAGAATGTAAGGTAGAAATCAATCAAATTATTTGTGATAGATTCAATGTATGTTATATATATGATATTATTGATAATAATTTATGGAAAGTCTCTTGGGACCAGGTGGAGAATAAAATCACTGGTGATGTAGTTATACAAATAAAAAATAAAATTGAAAAACAATGAAATTACCAGATGGAAAGCAGTGAATATATTGTAAGAAAGTTTACACAAAAATTTCACTATGGAATGCTTGATAATTCTATATCAAGGGTAATTTTAAACATGTCATATAACAAAATTAGGAGACCAATATTTGAGCAAGTTTCCACCCAGATGAATGGGCAATTTATATTTAATTTTTATGATAAACTTAAAAGGAAGAATACTAGATAATATTCAAACAAAAATTACCCTTCCATTGTGGAGGGAGACATATCAGCATTTAACAATTGATTTACATGAAAAAATATGGCAAGAATTATATGATAAATTATTATCTGCTAGAAATTTATAATGAAGAATTTTAGATTGAAAATTTTAAACCAAGTTATTGATGAAGTTCATCTTAAATTAATGGATACATTAGAAGGAGAAGGATATCCTCCTGGTAATCATTTGCAGAAGATTAACAATAGAGTTTTTATTGACTTAAAGATTATTAACAATAGAGTATTCACAAACTTTAAATTAAAAAACTTACCAGAAATAATTTTATGAGTAGTAAAGTAAGAGATTTGTTGTTTGATAAATATGATAATATTTAACAAAATATAATGAAAAATTTAAAAAATAAATTATCAAATTGTCTGCAAAGTGAAAAATTAAATCATTTGAATGATGAAGGAAGGTCTATGGTAAATTCTAAAATTTTTCATAAGGTTTTAAATCAAATTTCTGAAAAAAGTAATATTGAAGTGAGAAGACCAGCATATTTGGATGTGATTTCAAATTTAAAAAAAACTATGACAAATAAACCCATTTTAATGTTATGAAAAATCAAATAAGCCAAGTACAGTTAACTTTAGAAAACTATGTGACCAGCAAGTTACACAAAATAGTAATTTCTAAAACACAAAGTGAATTAAATAATAAAGCCAAACTTGCTTTCTGGGTTAAATTAAATGAAGAAATCCGGAATCAATTAACTAGTAAAATTAGAGAAAATTTATAATATTTGAAAATTTAATATGGACAATTTTGACTACCAAGGTATGACACCCAAAAGGTTATTTCCTGAAACTATGAATCAAGATTTCATTGGCATGGAAGTTATGCATAAAACTGAATGGAAAAACATTCACATCCGGTATGAGTATGGCAAAATAACATCATTCAATGATAAATATGTTTTTGTTGATTTCTTTGGAAATGGGCATGGTCAGGCTTGCAGATACAAGGATTTACTTTTAGCACCAACTGTAACTGCACCCCATCTTTGCAGAACATAAAATATTTAACAAATAACTTGAATCTTAATTTTATTTGCTTTATATTTGTGTATGATAATACATTTTAAAAAAAAAATAGATGAGAAGTGTTAGAACAGATATTATTGACTATATGAATTATTTTAGTAGTTGGGGTAAACTTATTCCACAAATAAAGGATTGTGTTGAATGTAATATATATGTGAAATTAATAGATAACACCTTTAGAAATGAAGATGGTATAACACAAAATTGGTTTAACACTGTAACACATAATTTACACATTTCAATAATTAACCAGGATATAAACAATTCAAACATAGACAATGAAGAATATAAAGTATAATATTAATTTTCTTATAGAACGTAAGAAAATACTATACAGTATAATGGATTCCATTGAAGATAAAACTTGGTTTGAAATAAATCAAAATATTTTTTCATCTATTAAAACAGCAAATTTACCAATATCCAGAGATGTTATTTCTCAAATAGAAAACAAATATGAAAAACATTAACCAGAAGAACTTGCATTTCCAGACTTTAAATAAAAAAAATAAATATGATTAACATTGACAAAATGAGTTCAGATATGTTTTATTTGTTTTGGCATAGAATGAAGCATAAGGCATACTATAATCTGGATGATGATTTAAATATTGATGCAAGGATAAAGTTAAGTTATGATTTAATTGAGGCAAGGCATACAATATATTACCAAGTTATAAATAAATTAAAAAAATAAAACAATGAAAGCAAAATTCACCGTAACAAAAGAATTTGATGTTGAATATCTATTTGTTGAGGCTGGTGTAAGGTATTGGCAAGATGGCATCATAGATGGGATCCAAGATAAGGATGGGAATATGCCTTGCAGGGAGGGGAATATCTGGAAGCCATTAATAAATGTGAACACCGGAAAGATTATCAACTGGAAGCAAGGCACAACAGCAAGCATACATTATAAGGTATGTGATGATGGGATATATAAACTTCTTGATGCCAATATGGAGTTAATAAAGAAGATCAGGGATTATGTTCCCAGGATGTTATCCCCAAAGGAAGAAGGTTGGGGTGATTATATTATTATGGATATTGATGCTGATGGTCAGATACAGCATTGGAAGATTTCATTTGATGAATTTAATTAATTAATGAAAAAAATTATTATAATTGTTTTGAAGTTAAAATTATTCATCTTATATTTGTGGTGTTAAAAACATAAATAATTAAAAACAAAAAAACATGGAAAACATCACTTTAGAAAATTGGGAAACTCCAATGCCAGTCTGGCAAAAATTTAAGTCAGAAAAGTCACAAAAAGAAATTGCAACATTAGTGCGACAATTTGATGAAGAAATAATTACTTTACCTGATTTCCAGAGAGAGCCAGATGCTTGGTCTAAAGAGGATCAGTCAACTTTATTTTATTCAATATTAGTTGGTCATGATATTTCTAATATTACTATGAATGAGTATTCCACTATTCCAAATAGTAGTTCAGTTAAGTATAGTTTACTTAATGGGCAGCAAAGATTAACATTACTACATAAATTTTTAACTAATCATCCTGATTTTAAATTAGATGGAAAAACTTCTTTTTCTATTATGTCAGTATTTTCAAAGGATTTTGAATATAGTGCTGCTAATAATCAAGATATTTCTGAAATATATAATAAATATTTAAATCATCTTGATAAGAAAGGTATTAAAAGTGGCAGGAGTTTTAAAGGAAATCTAACCTTCAAGTTATTGCCAAAATCTTTAAAGGAAAAAATTTGTGGCTACAACATATCTGTTACTATATATGATAATGTAAGTGAGGCAGTGTGTAGGGAATATTTTAATTTTGCACAATTGGGGAAAGGTTTAGCTACATCTGACAAGATACATTGTGTAGAAAATGAGTTAATGAAAGCTGTTAAAGATTTTTCAAAAAATAGAAACTTCATTGAAATATTTAGCAAAACTACAATCCGTGAAATTAGATTAGCAGTCTTGGAAGCCATTTCAAATATCAAGTATGGTAGATCTTTAGGTCAACCAAAGAATATTGATATTTGGTTGGGTACCTGGTCAAATGATTATAAAGATAATGATGAATATAGAAAGTGTTTTGATGTGCTAGAAATATTTTTTAATAATTACATAGTTAATGGTACTAATAATGTGTATGGAAAAACTGAAATAAAATTATTACTTCCACTGATAATTTATGGATTTGATAAATTATCAAGTAAAAAAAATTTTAGCATAAAGGATTTTAGTAATTTTGTGTTTACTATTGCTCCAAATGCTGCAAAAATCATTGATTACGATATTAAATCAGAATCTAAAAAATATATAAAAACATTTTTTGATGAGAAGTTACTAAGTCTTTTTGAGAAAAATAAATTAGTGTTTTTTAATTATTCAAAATTAAATGCAAGCACACATAGCACTATAAAAGTTAAGGGTGTTTGTAATGATTTGATAGATTTGTATGAAGCCAACTATATGAACTAGTTGTAGTTATTTTTCACACATAGGATGAATTCTGGCTTATGGTTGGGGTTCATCCCAAATTAATTATATGAATATGAAGTTCTATATTGGAAAATATGATGGGCAAATGGTTGATGATATATATGAGAAGGACATCAATTATTGCAATTGGTTTGCCAGGACTTTTCCAAATTCAAAAACATCAACATACATCTTGAATAAGAATAATCCAATGAAGGAAGCAAATGATTATGTCTTCTGGTTTGGAAAACATAGAACAAGGAGTATAAGGCAGGTGTTGAAAGAGGATATGGAGTATTGCAAATGGTTTGTGGAAACATATCCAACAAAGAAGGAAACGTTATTTATTATTAAGACAAAAATATATAATAGATATATGAATAAACTTAATTAATATATTTATATATAAAATATATGATGAAAGATTTGAGAGACATTATTAAAACTACTATACAAGAGTTTTTGAATGAAGGAGTTAAATACAATTCATATAACAAATATATTATAAATCAAATTAAAGAAGTTGGTGTTAAAGAATCAAATATATCACATTATGCAACTAAAAGGCCAATAAAAATAAAGGTAAACAAATATTTATATGGACATGATGTTGAATATATTCTTCAAAATGAACCTCAAATAATTAACAAACAAATTATAAACAATCCAATAGATATATATATTGAAAATTTAGAAAATAAATATTTGGAAATCATTGATGGTAATCATAGATATTTACAAGCTAAATATAATGGGGATAATTATATTTTAGCTAATATACATTTTATACAAGATGTTTATGATATTATTTTTCATTCATAAGTGGGGAAAAAAAGATAATAGATATATGAATAAACCCCAATAATATTTTGGTATTCAAGATTAAATTTGTATATTTGCAGAATAAATCAACAAAACCAAAAGAATATGGAAAGATTAGGAATTCTATTGATCGGAAAACGTTATGGCATATTCAAGAATGATAAAAATGAATATTGCCAGGTTACAAGGTTTTATGCAAACAATAAGGAGAAATACACCATTATTTTTTCTGATGGCAAGATTGGCAGCATTGCCAATAAACCAGCCATTAACACAACAATGGAGAAGAAGGTGGTTAAGATTCTTAAAGAGGGTTCTTATGATTTAACCAATACTTTTTAGTATTGGCCATATTTATTATAAAAGATAAGATTATGTATGAATACAAGGCAACAGTAAAGCGAATCATTGATGGGGACACATTGGTCTTGGACATTGATTTGGGTTTCTACATGTTTATGAATGAGACCAAGATTAGATTATATGGATTGGACACACCAGAGATGAATGCGGAGGATCCATTATTAAGATTGCAAGCGGTTTTGGCAACAAGATATTTGTTTGACAATCTGGAGATTGGGGAGAAGGTTATCATTAAGACCGTTCTTGACAAGCGTGAGAAATATGGCAGATTATTGGCAACCATTATTACAAAGAAGGGATTTAATATTAATGAGGGATTGCTTCAAAACAAACTGGCTGTATCATATAAAAATTTAACCAGGGAGGAGCAAATCCAGAAACATTATGAGAATCAAGAATATTTAATTAATAAGGGATTTATTATTCTTTAAAATGTTCTTTTTTCAAACAAAGAACCCCTCATATAATGCAATATGGGGGGGTTTCTTATTTTAAGGCAATTTAAGACATTTTTATCACAACATAATCACATAACACAAAAGATGGAATAAAGTCCATTACAATCAATATATGGTGGCTTATTTTCTATTTAAATCATAAGTTTTAAAATCACTTCCTAATGATGTTAAATTATATGTATTAAATGCATTTTTATCAATTGCAGAACTCTGGGATAGATCAGTTGCAGAATTACTTGTTATACCACCACTCATTTTATTTACACCTTTAATGAAGGTTTCCATTCTATTGCCTGTGTTAATTATAATCTGATTGCTGCTTTCTTTTCTATATTTAATAACATTGTATATTAATTGACCAATATTAGTAATTCCATTTTCAACATCTCTATTAAATTTTGTTGCAAAAGTTTTAAACCATCCGGGACCATTCCAAGTTGCATACACAAAATTAAAAGCCAAAGATTCATTAGAGTTAATAATTCTCTGTGATTCATTTGATAAATAACTTTTGGTGTAGGAATCATATTGTGGTCGCATCATTTCAGCAACAAGAGTTTTTAATTTGTTTCCAAGATTTCCACCTTTATAATTCCAACTCCAATTCTTTCTGGCATTTGCTGAATCAATTATATTCCAGAATTCTCTTCCAACTGTTGTGTTGTTAATACTACCACCTTTTAATCTATCAATACCAAACATAGTTTCACCTGATGCATTATACAATGAACTTTTTACTCTCCCATCTTTTAACATATCAGGATGATAATACCCACCTTCTAATTTATCAATCACAATTCCAACCATCTTATTAAAATCAATATTATTGCTGGCTCCTTCATTAATAATATTCATAATACCTTTTAGTTTATTGATTTCTTCATTTAATCTATTTCTCATATTGTATATTTTATTATATAAATATAAGGATAAATAAATAAGTTCCCCCCACCCCTACTCACCACATAAACATTATTGGGTTGGGCTACCGCCCCCCAATCTGTTTATGGGTTCATGGGTGTCCTCAAACTTATTTATTTTCTCCCATCATATAATTTTGTATGGCTTTATCATAAGCCTTCTGTAATATCCCTGGGCTGGGGGTGAGGTATGGCTTGATTATAAGCCTATTATAATGTTATGAGGTATGGCTTGATCATAAGCCTATTATATCCCCATAGGGGCTTGAAGTATTGCTTTTGTTTAAGCCATTATAAGACATTCTAATGATGGATAGTATAGCAATGGTATGTTGTATCATATTGCAAATAATAATTGATTATATAAGGCATATATGCCATAATTGAAGGTTTGTAATGGGGGATTGAAGGCTCATTGCATTTGCAACCCCCACTCTGTTCCATAACTATCATTTTTTTGCTAAGAAAAGTATATAGCATTTTTGGGCATTCTGGGGGCATTTTTTGCTCAAAATTGCCCTTTTTGACTATGTGAGGGGCAATTACTGCCCTTGTTGTGGGTGGGGGTGTTTTTTGGGGGGGATTATCCCCCATTTTTGACCCCCCCGTAGGGGTATTGTTAGATGCAAAAACTGCGCCAAACCCCCATTTAAAGCCAGATTCTGACAAGATGTCAGATTGCATAATGGACTGGTAATCATAGGGTGTGGATAAATAAAAAGTTATAAACAAATATATTATATGGCATATATAATGGCTTATAATACAATCAGTTATATGGGGGTATGACGTGTTAATAACTTTATTTTTATATGGATGTTAAAGTTTGTTAAGGTCTCTAACATCCATAATGTCCTGGCAATGTGGATGTTAGGGGGCCCGGGGGATTATTAATATTATGTTAACACCCCCCGGGCTGCCATATTGTCATCCCCAGGCTGGGGGGTTATAAATGATTGTTAATAAGGGGGTTATATATGATCACCCCCCAGTTAAGTTAATGTGGTGACCCATAAACAAAGAGATGTTAATTGGCTATATTACAAAGGTTTATATATTCTTGTTAAGGGGGTGTTAATGTTTTATATTAATGGCCATATATATAACCCATTGCAAACCAA
>Ga0172367_10002423_pt1 | contig 25560 bp, 24 predicted proteins | sample Lak10m_FD_114542 | JGI IMG/M metagenome (GOLD analysis project Ga0172367, IMG submission 114542) | Freshwater microbial communities from Kabuno Bay, South-Kivu, Congo - kab_022012_10m | ecosystem: Environmental > Aquatic > Freshwater > Lake | place: Democratic Republic of the Congo: South-Kivu...
AAATGCTTGCTAAAATGGAATAACTTCGAACACTTTTTTACATTGCACTTGCAGACCGAATGATGAGGCGTTTACTGTTCGATGTTGACCGGAAAATGTGTTCGAAATCGCCGGAACCACCAACCTGTTAAAAAAACCGGACCAAAACCCATGAAATCCATAAGTTGAAAATCCATTATAACCCAGAATTTCTGGAATCCATGAAGGCGATCTGGATAACTCTCTAAGTTCGCCGCGCATCGTTGACCCTCTATAATATATCTGGCCACTATTCAAGATATATTTTCTCTCAACATTAAGATTAGAAAGCAAGGTTTCAGGCAGGACATTCCGTGAAAAGCCAAAATTATCAACGCCTAATGATTCCACAAGAATTATTAATACATTTTCTTTATCAGGATCATATTTTTCAATGGACAAATATTTACTTGCAGATTCTTCCTCCATTATTTTAGCCTCATAGTTGCTATTTGGCGAAGCATTTATCATTGGATATATTATACTGCCAAGCACATTATCCTTGAATATACGAATAGAAGTTGGTGACATCCTGAAAGATCCACCAATAAAATCAAATGTAAACAACAGTGTAACCGCAACAATAAATGGAATATAATTTGTTGTTTTTAATATCTTTCTTAAAATAACAGGAATTAAAAAAAACGAGATGAATATTATAAGAGGAGGTATAATATTGTCCTGAAGAAATAATGAAGAGTTAAACCATATATCAATTCTCGACATATGTAAAACCAACTCCTTTAACTCAATATGATAAGATAATGTAAAAAAATATAGTACTGATAATATAGACACAAACAATGCAACAGAAACAAACACAAATCGAGACAAATAAGCTGCCGCAAAAACAACAATTATAGCCTCATAATACGTCAATCCCTCAACATAATAATATTTCTGTGCCATCAGATTAACTGGTGTTCCGACAGCTATAAATGATAGCATAAACAAAAAAAAGTAGCTATATGCGCGGAATTTTTCGCCGTCATACTTGCTACTCTTCTTTCTGAAAATATTCATATATAGAATTATTATTGAGATAATTTATATCTTAATTGACACTATATAATATTAAACATATTTATTTTATAAGATAAAACAGCATAATATTAATAATGTGCTTACTAATACTAATCTCTAAACTCCAATTCCGAAATCAGCTCACAGAGTTAGATCTTTAATTTTTTTATAGTAAAATTCTTTTAAAGCATCATAATGTTTATCGGCTGTGAAATACTTTTCGACTCTCTCTTTTGCCTTTTTTCCCATTATCTTACAGATCATAGGATCTGCGACTAACAAACTCATTATCTGTACAAAATCATCAATTTTTCCTGCATCAAACAATATTCCTGTCTCCATATCTGCAATCGCATCGACTAACCCCGGAATATTTGAACCTATTGCTGGTACAGACATTGATGCGGCATCAATTATAATAGTTCCGAATCCTTCTCGATAACTTGGAAGACATAAAACATCTGTTATTGCTAAATATAGTTCATGGTTTTTAACATGACCAATATCTATAACATGATAGAATAAATCTGGTTGACTTATTTTCAATTCAGCAATTAAACCTTCTTCATCTGGACCAATAAATAACAATCTTGCATGCTCTGAAATCAGCTTTAGTTTTGAAAAAGCTTTTAACATATCGAAAGCACCTTTATCAAGAGTTTTTCGAGCAACATATGAAAAAACAAAATTTTTTTTCTCTATCCCAAGTTGATGACGAAGATGATCAGCAGGAATAGAAAGTTTTTTCATATCAAAACGATTAACATCTACTCCAGAAAGTGAACCTTTTGATAAAACAGGTAATGGATTAAAGTTGTAGGCTATTTTATTTTTTAAAAGAAATGCTGATTGAGATTCACTGTCGGTAAGACATACAGTATTTAGTACGTTAATTAATTTATCAATATAGCAGTAAAATATTTTAGAAAAGCCGCTTTTCGTTGCCCATATTTGACCTGTGAAGGTATGCAGTCTCACTGGAACACGAGCAATATATCCGGCAATAGCGCATAAAAGTCCGGCTTTAGGCATGATAGAATGGATAATATCAGGCTTTTGATCTTTAAAGATTTTACATAATTCTATTATGACTGAAATATCTGATATTATTGATACTTTACGATTTATATTAATATTTACGAATTTTATATCAGGGTAATCAATACTATTAAATGATACATTTTTACCAACCACCAATACATCAAAATCTTTAGATATTCTTTTTAATGTATTACTTAAATGCCATGGCACAACATGAGATTCAGTTACAACTCTTATAACTTTATACCTTGCCATAAATATTTTTCAAAAAAATGATCAAAAGTCTTTTTATATATTTGATAAATGAAAATAGTGCTGCAACTGATAACAATGATACGCCAATTTTTTCACCTTTGAATAAAGCAAAATAATTTAACAACTCTTCTTTTTCCATTTTCCATAAATCAGAACTTAATCCACTATGACCATAAAGAGGCTTATGCACATAGGCAAGAGGGATTTCCATACGCACAACTTTTGCACCACTAAAAGCAATTTGCAGCCATAACATAATATCTTCTGCATAGCGCTTGCCATTTTTAAATCTATAATTAATATTCCTTTTTACCATTACTGTCGGCGTTGAAAATGGATTTTTAAATAATAGACTGATTTTCTTGATAGATGTTACTCTGAATAGCAATTCATGCCTTGACTCAACTTTAATATCTGTTTTGTAATGGCATTGATGTCCTGACAAAATAATATCAGGATTATTTCGCATATACGTATATTGCAAATTCAGTTTTTCAGGATGCCATGAATCGTCAGCATCAAGAAATGCTATATATGTATTTTCGGTTTTTGCCCACCCAGAATTACGAGCAGATGCTGCACCTTGATTTACAGGCATATGCAGTACCTTAACAATATGTTTATATTTTTCCGCTATACCTTCCAATACAAGAGATGTCGCATCATCACCACAGTCATTAACAATAATAATATTTGAGGGTGAGACTGTTTGATGCAAAACAGATTCTACAGCACGTGATATTGTATCTGAACAGTGATAACAAGGAATTATAACATCTACAGGTATAACATCTTTAGGCATTTCTTGCATTAAATTAGAAATATATTTTATATATACATTATTTTAGTTCAGCTTAGATAATGATATTTTATTCAATCGTTTTATTACAGGATTCTCTAACTAACCATGTCATTACAAGAATACCAGGAAGTGAAATCATTGGGAAATAATGAATCACACCTATAAGATTAGCCATGATAAATAATCGCAGTTGTGAAGATGCGTATTTAAACCACAAATAAAACAACATAAATATCGATATCATACCAAGCACTCCGTGTTGCAAGGGAATGCCAAACAAGCCTATATCTGTCAAAGGAATTGCTTTATATATACGATTATATGGGTCCTCAACAGTACCAGCCTTTATTCCATATGAGATATGATATAAATCAAATAATTTGTAATAATATTCCCATTCATAATATAAGCCAGGGCCAATAGTATTAGTAATCATTGACATATATGAACCTCCAAGAACAAAATAATCTATAAAATACAATGATATTACAGCCAGCAATATTATCAATACTATTAACAATGGTGATGGCTTCTTTATGAAATGCTTTAAAACAAGCCATACGATCAACACCAAAATAATCTGTACATTCAGTCCTGTAATAACTGCCGCAACAACAATAATAAACTGTATTTTCTTGTTATTCTCCGATAACCAATAACACAAATAAAGATTAAGAAGACTTGCAACATGAATATTATCACTTATACCTGTTGGCCTGCGTATGGGATATCTCAAACTTCCTATCTCCAACATTCTGATAATATTAGAATTATATACCCCATCTCCAGGCAGTAATGGTGGAATAACATACCCACTATACAGAATCCCATTATTTATTGTCATCAAAAGATTTACATATAAAAAAATAATAATTGAGTATTTAATAATATGCTCACCCTTCCTGATGTAAAAGAACAGGATTATAATAACAATTGAACCAAGAAAAAGACCCTTGCTTTTCGTATCAGTTAAAAATGCTACTGCAAGGCAAAATAAATTATAGACAAGTATAAAGCCAACTAAACTGCTATTCCGTCTACTCATTATTTATTCCCTTAATCTACCCATTTAATACCGAATAACACACAAAACTCTTTCTTGTGTTTTACCGCAGATAGTGACTCAAATATTTCACTTCTTATACATTTGCAATAAAAATATAACAACTAACTTAATTTTCATTAAATTTATTGGCAATTTCTTAAATAACAAGTAAGCTTTATTGTTATTATTGCGTGTTATTTCGTAAATGCATTTTAAATATATTATTTTATATGCAACATATTTAAAATTTTTTGATGTACATATATTATTAAAATGAGTCATATCTACAACCCACTCCTCAAGTTCCCTTATATATCTATCCTGACATTTTATTGTTTCATTCTCTCCATGCATTCTATAGAATCCAATAGGTTCTTCGATATAATCCAACTTCCATGAACATGAAAGACGAATCACAAAGTCATAATCACCAATAATATGATAATTCGGGTTAAATGCGCCTCCCATCGAATCAAATGATGTTCGACGCAGCATAATGGTCAGTAATCCTACATAATAATCTTTAAGTAATTGCTCTAATGCCCAACCTTTTTTGAATTTTTTATTTATAAACTTGTATCTCTTGTTTTTAGCTTCATTCTGTATCCAATAATTTCCACAAACAATGCCAACTTCAGGATCGGAAAAGCGTAAGACCTGTTTTTCAAGCTTATCTGGCAAATACCAGTCATCGACATCAAGAAAACATAAAAAATCACCTGTTGCGAATTTTATAGCAAGATTTCTCGCTTCATATAATAATGTATGTTTATCCGAGTAATAATAATTAATTCGCTTATCCTTATAACTCTTTACTATTTCAGCTGTATTATCAGTTGATTGGTTATCCCAAAATATAATCTCCCAGTTTGTCCATGTTTGTGCCAGAACACTATCTATGGCAGTTTTGAGATATTTTTCTCCATTAAAGCAATTCATTATAACACTTACCATTACATCCTGATTCATATGCTCTCTTTAATCCATAAGATTGTCTGTAATAATCCATCCTCTATCGAAACCTGAGGTTTCCAGCCTAATTGATCATTTGCTTTTTTTATATCTGCATAGAGCCTCATATTTTCACCGGATCTATAAGGTATTTCACCGAATTTTGGCGTACCCTTTCCGATATTCTTACGCACCATCTCTATCAATTGACGAATTGATAGAGGCTTCCCAGAGGCAATATTAATAACTTCACCTTTTGATTCAGGTATCAAAATAACTTTAAATATAGCATCTACTGTATCTTTGATAAAGCAAAAATCTCGCAGTTGATCACCAGCAGAAACAGGAAATATATTATCATTCAGGCATCCAAGAATAATTTGAGGCAAAAACCTGTTATTTTTTTGTCCAGGTCCATAAGTTAGAAACAGACGAATTATAGTAGCAGGAAAATCCTCAGTGCGATACAACATTTGAAGAAAGTGAGTTGCTGCGACCTTACTTAATGAATAAGGTGAAATTGGGCACTCACGAAGCTCTTCTCGTTGTGGAGCATCTGCAAAACCATATTCATCACTACTTCCAATTTGAATAAACCGTTTAACTGTTTTTCTATCTATAAATTCAAGCAGATTGAGTAGCCCATTAAAATGGGTATTAATAACTGATCTCCCTCCGTCATTAAACAACGTATGGTTGATATATCCTGAAAGGTTAACTATATATTCAAATTTATTATTCGCAAGGTTCCTGATAGATTCAGCCTCTTCAAGATTAGCCTGTACATAGTTAACACCAGGTAATTTATTAATCCCATTATGTGCAGTTAAGCCAAGACAAGTTACATTATAACCCTCGGATACCGCTCGATCAATGACATGTTGCCCAATAAAGCCACTGCCGCCCACAACAAGCATTCGTTTAAAGTTCATTTTTTCCATGGCGCTTTTCCGCTATTCCAGAGTTCTTCAAGAGCATCTCGGTCACGCTTGGTATCCATACATTGCCAATAACCATCATGACGCCACGCACGCAGTTGATCCATTGAGGCTGCTTGTTCTAATGGTTCACGTTCAAGGATTGTTGTATCATCATTAATCAATTCAAAAAATTCGGGTTCAAAGACAAAAAATCCACCATTAATCCACCCTTCATGTAATTGTGGTTTTTCCTGAAAAACTGATACCCGATTACCATCTAATGCCAATTCACCGAAACGAGCCGCCGGCCTTACTGCTGATACCGTCACCATCTTGCCATGACTGCGATGAAAAGAGAGCAGAGCATCAATATCGATATCGGCTAATCCATCTCCATAGGTCAACATACATGTCTCTTTTCCAATAAATGGCTGCATACGTTTAACTCTCCCGCCAGTCATGGAATCATCTCCGGTATTCACTAAAGTCACCCTCCAGTCAACAGGATCGACTTGATGCGGAGTAACACAGCCTGTGGCCAGGTCAACTGAAAAATCGGCATTGAGCGATCGGTAATTAAGGAAATACTCCTTGATCACGGCAGCTTTATAACCCAAAGCTACATAAAAATCCTTATGCCCAAAGTGGGCATACATTCGCATGATATGCCATAGCATTGGTTTTCCGCCAACAGATACCATCGGTTTAGGAATAATATCCGTATACTCGGCAAGACGAGTACCAAAGCCACCCGCTAATAGAATGACTTTCATAAATCAGCTCCAATCATAGTTAATATCAGATAATACAAGACGTTCCACTTCATTTGGATCATGTTGGATATTGGCAATGTTAAGAACCAGGCTGGTAGAAACATCCTGTCCTTGAAACCCAAACCAGATTCCAGGAGGAACAGTAAGTCGAACGTAGCGATCAATACCAATTTCTTCAACCCTAAATTCTTTCGCATCATCCAGAAAAAAAACAAACCTGACCATTCCAACTGGTACCACAATATTCATCGTCATTCTGGTGTGACGCTTCCACGCTTTTACAGCTCCCTGATCCACACAGGAAAAGTATACTTCACCAAAGCCGGCATAACCTGAATCTGATTGCTTAAGAGCATGCATCACATCTCCTCCAGCAGTCGGAATGCGCTTAAGCGAAGTGATTGAAATATCATCCAGACTTATAACACCCATTTCAACCCCTGTTGTTCAGCAATTTCCATATAGAGTTCAATTTGATTGTTGGTTGTCACTTCAATCAATGCTGGTTGTTGATAATAAGCACGATACCACTCAGCAGTCATACGAACAGTATCATGAAAACCCATTACCGCGTGCCATTGAAGATTATGGAGCGCCTTGTCGCAATTGAGTTTAAGCAGGTTTGATTCATAAGGCCCTGTAGCTACAGTTGAAATGTCTTCCCATCTCACCTGATCCCAGTATAAAGCCATTTGTTGTACCAGCTCTATAACACTATGGTTATGATGCGCCCGTGGGCCAAAATTGAATGGCTCTCCATGTAATTCGGGCTGCTGTAACAAAGCAACTGCAAGGTTCATATAGCCACTCAGTGGCTCAAGTACATGCTGCCATGGGCGAGTAGCGTGTGGATTACGTAACTCCACAGCATTTCCGGCACTCCATGATTTCACACAATCAGGAATAATTCTGTCAACCGACCAGTCGCCTCCTCCTATAACATTTCCTGCTCTCGCAGAAGCAATTCTCACGCTACTCGTAGCTGCCGGAAAAAAGGATTTTACATGGGATCGAACAGCAAGTTCCGCCGCACCTTTGGATGCACTGTAAGGATCCGGTCCTCCCAGCGCATCAGTCTCCCGATAACCCCAAACCCACTCCACATTATCATAACACTTGTCGCTGGTAATGATGACCGCTGAACAAGGTTTTTGTAATTTTCGCAGAGCCTCAAGAATATGCAAAGTACCTAAAACATTAGTCTGCCAGGTAGTCATCGGATCATCATATGAACGCCTCACGATAGCTTGAGCTGCAAGATGGAAAACAAAATCAGGTTGCACTGATAAGACAGCATCTTCAAGCGCCTCCCTGTCCCTGATATCAAGTCGGAGATCGGTCATACCGTTTCCCAGGTGTGCAACATCGAAATGTGATGGGTTTGTAAGTGGATCAAGAGCTATTCCGACTACCTTAGCTCCCAATAATTTCATCCATGCTGTTAGCCAGGCACCCTTAAAGCCGGTATGACCTGAAATGAGAACAGTTTTGCCATGATATGCGTCTTGGAACATCACTTATTTTATTTTTTATAATTCAAAAACAGATGAATATTTTCGGGTCAAGGCTCACGCTGATTGGTCATCATCTGTAACAGTTGACGCCAACGACACAGAGTAAAATCAAGAATAAAATAATTATTTACGGCTTCACCTGAAGGAGATACTGAAACGGAGTCAAGTAATGCTGTAGCCAACTCTTCATGAGTAACGACAAACCAGACCCCATCAACACCTCTTAAAGGACTTAAATTCAAAGAGTCAGGATCAAGTACTGATACAACTGATAAACCCGCACAATAAGCATCGACTGCTGATGAGGTCACATTGCCGGTAAATGCTACATCGCATGAACCTAACAAGGTTTCGACAGGATCCATTGTGAGCTTCATGCATAAACCAGGATAATCCGCTTGTTGAATCATGAAATTCGGATGCGGTTTTACGATAAACACAGTGTCAGGCGGCAATAACTTAGCCGCCTTTTCCAGTAAAAGCAGTTGCCTTTTAGTATTACTTGACAGGTAATCTCCAAGCACAAGCACACGCAAAAAACCCTCAACGGCAACCGAATGGCAAGGCCTGTCTATATATGCTTCAGACAAATGAAGATAACGTAAAGCCTCAACCTCCACTAAATGCTCTTCCGGATACCCTCCATGCCGATATGCATGAAGCGCCACAGCACCATTAAGCGCCACAAATTCAGGCAATGGAAGACAATTTTTCTCCAATCTCTTGTATGATCGAGGATCAAAAAAATAGCGAAGATCCCAATAACGAACTGTTGAATGCGGTGTGCCAATTAAATCACCATGTCCATTAGCCTGCCATAAATGAACTAATGCAAACTCCCAGCCTTGATTCTCTTGCAAATATACACCAGCCTGCTGTCGGGATAATGAATGCAAGGCCGACTCAAATAAACAGAAAAACAAAAGATTGATTAGTGCTGTAGAACCATTTACAGAATGCAGCCAGTCATCATAAAACAACGGCCAAAGATTAAGTACAGCACCTTGCGATGAGGAAAGCGTTTTTCGTAAACGACCACTTGCTCTTGAAATACGCCAACCATCACGCAATACTTTCAACACAAGCTTTGCGCTTAAAAACGTATCTAAAGTAACATGGACTTGAGAGCCTTGTGCGGAAATATTGAACTGGCGGATTATTTGTGCAGCTATTTTGGAGGTCGGAAGCACTGCGTCTTTGACATATAAATGGAGCCAGTTGGTTTGGCATCCATCCTTTTGCAGTTGAACTGGCAAATGCGCCCAATAATGGCTTTCAAAACAACTTTTTTTTACTGATTCGGGAACCAAATTAAACAGGTAAGATATAAAGGTAACTTGACCCGTTGTTTCTCTCCATTCCTTGAGACCAACTCCTTTGAGAGGCCAACGATCAATAAGATAACGGGACAACGAAATCAACGCCTGGAGGAAGTGTGGCAGGAGACGATGCAAACTTTTAAGCGATCTTTTTGAGCTGGCCCCCCCTTTTATAGACTGCCATTCGAATCTGATTCCTGCATTCGAAAACCATAAACGCATGCATTGAGCAAGCCGTATGTCTGCACTGACCAAAACCACAGACTTGACCGTCAGTTCACTGATCCAATGCTCAAAAGCCAGAAGACGTATTGCATCTGTTATTTGCGGTGATTTACTGTAATTGCATTTTTCAACTAAAAGCGTCATCCACCAAAAACTGAATCCCGGTCGCAATTCAAGATGATCCACTATACGTTTGCCCTTGAAGCGCAACTCACCGAGATCATAAATCCAGGAGAGATAACGACCCTTCAATAAATCCGCATGCTCTTCAACCAGCTTCGGAATAGAAATGCCCGTCAGCGAGTCACTCTCACCAAAATCTCGCCACAGCACTGTAATCCAATCAGCCATTTCAGGAGGGGCAGTTTCGGAATCCCAAACAAACAGTTGATCACCCTCCACATTACTCAATAGTTATGTTACGCATCATCTGCTCCACCCTCATAAGATCATCCGGCGTATCAACAGCCTGTGTATTGTATTCTGTTGGCGCCATACGTACCCGCATACCATGCTCAAGAATACGCATCATGTCCACCGACTCAGCAACTTCAAGCGGAGTCGGGGCCAATAGAGTATATTCAAGCAGATAGTCCCGTCGGAATGGAATAACACACACCTGCTTACCCATTGGAATTGTATCTGTTTTACAACGGGTCGGTATGGGCTCACGGGAAAAATACAAAGCATTCAGCTTCAGATCACATACAACTTTTATACAATTACGATCTTCGAACTCATCATTATCCTTGATTTGACCAAGAAGATTAACAACCTGCACCTCAGCATCATCTAACATTGGTTGTAAAGCTTCGGCAATCATATTTGGATGAATCATAGGTTCATCTCCTTGAACCATTACAACTATATCGTATTTGGACTTATTACTTTCTTCCAGTTTAAGCAACGCTTCAGCACAACGGTCAGATGCTCGCTCATGCTGAAAACCGGTCATTACGGCAACCCCACCTATGGATTCAATGTAATCATAGATTTCCTTGTCACAGGTAGCAACAGCAACCAAATCCAGCATTGGAGAAAGTGCTACCCTTTCATAAACATGCCCGATCATAGGTTTTTCAAGAATATGGGCCATTGGTTTGCCAGGAAAACGACCACTACCCATACGGGCAGGAATAAGAGCAAGAATTTTCATGCGAGTTTCCGAAACATTAGTTGCAGTTAGCACTTTTTTGTGTATTGCGGGCCCATTCAACAAATTTTGGCAACCCGACATTAAGAGGCGTAAATGTAATAACGCCAAGTATATTTTGTAATGCATCGGTATCAGCATAAATCCCGCTTTGGTCGCCCGGAGTTGCGCCTTGAACGAAATACCTGCTGCCTGGCACTAATAAACATATCTGATCAAGAAGATCTCCAACAGTTGTTCTGACCCCTGTTCCTATGTTGAAGGTCTGACCAAGTGATGAATGTTGAGTCGCTGCCTTGAACCAGGCATCAACTACATCGTCGATATAGATAAAATCACGAAAGCGGTCAAGACTCCCTTTAACCTCAATCAGACCTTTTGCCAGGGCCTGGGCTAAAAAAATGCTGACCATACCCTGTCTCAGATTACTCATATCCTGTCCTGGTCCATAGACATTAAACATCCTCATTGAAACATAGGGCAGTTGGCTCTTATAGACGCGCAGGTAGCCTTCTGAGGTGCGTTTACCTACTCCATAGCATGACAAAGGATTGCAGGCATGACTTTCTTTAACAGGTTTATTTTCTACACTCCCGTAAACGGACATAGAACTTGCATAAACAAAGCGTTCAATTCGATTATCAATCCCATACCGGATCAGGTTAAGGGTAGATATTGTATTTTTTTCCAAATCAGCAACCGGATCGTCAAAACTTATCTCGCCTGATGATTGCCCTGCTAAATGAATCACTTTACAGCACTCGCGGGGAAGTCGCAAGATCGTTGACATTTGCGATAAATCACCTTGTATAAAATCAATACCCGAAGGAACATTTTCTATCTGACCATTTGAAAGATCATCAACTCCAATCACCGAATACCCTTCTTGCAAAAAACGTGATGCAACATTAGACCCAATAAACCCTGCCACTCCGGTTACCAATATTTTTTCCATTTGTCTTTGATTCATTTCTTTGTAATAACAGCAATAAGTGTGTCACACTTACCTTTACGAATCAACATCTGCTTATAGGACTCTTCAAAATCTGATCCTAAAACATCGGTGAATCGACCTGAGCCACCAGGCTTCCCTTCTATACCCCAAACGAGATGATTTGAAAAATCATACCGTTGATCAAGTACAATATCATAAGGCTGGCCAAGTTGCTTCAGAAGATAATGCAAGGATGCTTCACTGAAATACCAGGGATGCGCTACCGACCAATAAAATCGTTCAAAAGCCGGAATATTGTAAACTGAATACAAGGGATCTGCCGCATTCGGAATTTCAAAAACAATTTTTCCGCCCATTTTAAGCAACCCAAGTTGCTCTTGGAGAAAAGCCAGTGGATCAGAAATATGCTCAAGAACAAAGAAGTGCATGATAAGATCGAACGCAGCATCAGAAACTGACAACCTGAGTTGGTTCAATGAATCATAAACAGCTATACCTCGATTCCTGACAAATTCGCTAAAAACACCTGAAGGTTCAATTCCGGTACAAACATATCCGACATCAGCAAGAGGGGAAAGCATAAAACCTGAAGAACAACCGACTTCAAGCAAAGACTGACTGCCATCCAAAAGTGGTTCCAAATATTTCATCCGACGCTGTCGAGTCGTCATGTTTGCGGAAATATGATCCTCCGCGTTGAGCCATCCGCCAATCTTCCCTGATCGGCTCGCCATAAAACCTTCAAATTCAGCATTATAAAATCGAATTTCCTCCTCAGACGTCAATCCAGGATATTGATAGCGTATATCACAATTTTGGCAATAAAAAAAAGCATGTTGTTGACCATCTTTGCGGCCATAAACATGAGATGTTACGACTGACTGACTTTCTCTCCCCGCATGACATAGCGGGCATTTTTCAGGCAATGCCACAATAACCCCCCTGATAAATATTATAAATTATACCCTTGTTATACTCTGCTCATTTCTCGCAAAATAAACCGTAAATGCACACCATACCACCACAGCAGGCCTCCTGATATGGTGTCATTCAAAGAATCGTATCAAAACAATCTTCAGCTCAATTCACCTTGAGAGCGGTGATCAATGCAGCTACCGAAGCAACATGCACCGAAACTCTGAAAGTAAAAAAAGGAACTGTGCAGACGTTTATTTACAAATCATCAAATTCCCTCCCCCTCTCCGCAAGAGAAAACAAGTTTCGTGTTTTTTAGTATGCTGATAAGCCTTGAAAAGCCAGAGTCAGTCACAGTTATATCGCTATAGAGTAACCCACAGTGAATAACTACCATTAAACAGGGGCTCACCGCATATTTCAGAATGAAATCACTTTCGGCATAACAACCGAAGTACTAAAAAAAACAGCATCAATAGAATAGGCAATAAACCTGTACCCCTCAGCAATCCGTTGCTGTAACACATTTGAATCCGGTTGAACCACATGGATACCGCAACAAACACTATGACGGTGGCACAGTTGATGAATGCGATCCAATGTCGCCCTAAATTCCGGTGCATCAAACCGTGCAGTCAAACCCATGGATGCAGATAAATCATAAGGCCCAACAAGGATAGCATCAAGACCATTAACAGCGAGTATTTCCTCCAGATTTTCGACAGCTCGAATGTGCTCGGTCATGGCTACCAAGAGAGGTTCCTGCGCTTCTTCAACATATGCATCAAAATATTTTCCAAAAAGATTTGCACGAGAAAACCCAACGCCACGAGTACCTGAAGGCGGCCAGCGACAGGCATCACGAACCTGAATCAACTGCGAAGCGCTTTCGATCATTGGAACAATCACCCCACCTGCACCTGCATCCAAAGCTTGTTTACAATCCTTGGCTTGTCCCTCTGACAATCTTGCAAGGGGAAGGACTCCTCCCAATTCCAGTGCACGAAAAAGATCCGGCAACTGATGTACCGCAATTGCTCCATGTTCCAAATCAACAGCCACCCAGTCATAACCGGACTGTCCCATAATTTCAGCAATAGATGCGTGAGGAATTTGCATCCAGCTACCAATAGTCGGGAGATTATTGGCAAGTGATTTACGTATTTCAAGAATTTTTTCTAAGCGATTCATAACGACATAAAATCATTAACAGAAGGTAGGGTATCATCGGTGAACAAGGCCGCATTAGTTGAATGTCTGCGAAGCAAAAAAGAAACATGATTTGCTTTCGCAGCTTTATAATCTTCTAATGAATCACCAATCATAAGACAATTTTTCGGATCAAGCGAGTACAAGTCAAGCATCATGCTGATAGCCGCCGTTTTGGTTGTCGGCGAACCAAAAATTTCAGCAAAGCACTTCGTGAGATGCAAGCGATTGATAATTTCCTCAAGTTCAATCTGTGGGGTAGCAGAAACCAGAACAAATGTTTGCTTGTATGGATTCTGATGAAGAAACTGCTCAACGCCTGATACCCAAGGGGCATTAATCACACTCTGTAAAACTAATTGGGCAAATTGTTCACAGAGATCACTTACCCTTGTAGAACTCGGCTCTTCTCCTGCCCATTCCAAATAAAGAGGGATCTTGTCAAAGCGTGACATGCCGCCATGGGTTTCATGATGCTCTTTGACCCTTGTGGCAACTTCACATCCAAACTTTTGAAATAACGCAACAAACGCGTTTGTCTTGACTTCAACGGAATCCTTTATTACGCCATCAAAATCCCAAAATATCCAACTAAACTCTTTCACCAATTTTCCTTGCTGGTACCCCCCCAACAATACTGTAGGGTTCGGTAGATTTTGTAACAACTGCACCGGCTCCAACCACGCTTCCTTTTGCCAAAAGAACACCGGAAGTAATAACAGCATTTGAGCCTATCCACACATCATCTTCAATAATAATTTCCCCATAAGTATGCGGCTGAAAGCGCATTGGACGATCTCGCCTTAAACCATGGTTAGCTGCTCTAATAACCACATTTGGCGCAATCATAACATTATTCCCGATAATTATTTTCCCGCAGGATGCACCAATCTGCACATTGGTATTTAGGGCACAGTTATCTCCAATAACTATATTACCACTATCATTTGCATATAAATAATTAGTGCCCATAGCAGAAAAATCGTTTCCTATAATGATCGATTCGCCTCCTTTTACAATCAAGGGGTAGACGGCATGAAAACGAGCCCCACAGTGCTTGCATTTAAAACGACAATATTTAGAATAAATAAAATCAAAATAAAAGGCCGGACTAATACGCAACAATATACTGCGCAAGTATCTACGAATATTTTTCATTATAACCGATGCTTTTTGCTACTTCTCCAATCAACTCAAGCAAACCCTGTCCTAAATCGACATGCAATGGAGGCCCATATTTCCTCCCTAACCGGGTTTGATAGGCATAGGGTGTACGGATGTAATGACCGGCATGTTCAGACTCTATGAATTCAACTGCTTGTGACATTCCAAGAATTTCTGCCAACATCTTCAGCAAATCCACAACACGCATCGGCTCCTGTCCTGTTAAAACCACATGCTGATTACGAAACTCGTCACCGAGAGCAACAACACTTGCGCGGGAAGCATCTTCAACATGAATATATTCACGCATGGCTTCCGGGCTGCCTTCATAACTTACTCGGCCTGATTCTATGGCTTTTTTAACAATTCGCCATAACCCATTGTGGTGATCGGATCGAGGGCCATAAAGTGAACCATACCGCAATACCGTATAGTCCAGGCCATACCGGCGCTGGTACTCTTCAACAAATTGTTCGGAAGCATGTTTGCTGCAACGATAAAATCCTCCTTCCCGGCTATGAACATAGACGGTACTCGCATAAACATAACGCTTGACTCCATGAAGACGACAAGCCTCAAGCACCATAGTATTACCAAGAATATTGATTTTAACTGTCTCCAATGGTTTATCAATAGCCTCATCAAGGTCTGCAATAGCAGCAAAATTATAAACAGCTTCGCAACCCTTGATCGCATCAGCTAAAGCACTTTCATCAAGAATATCAGCCACAACCATATGCTGATCCGGTCGTATCCATAGAGATGCCACCCTGTCATACACAATAACCTTATAACCTGCTTCTGATAGCTTGTCACAAACATGTGAACCAAGAAAGCCGGACCCACCTACAACACATACTTTTTGCATATCACAACCCCTGCATTTGAACTTCATACTCTTCGGGTGGCACCACTCCTTCCAGTGTTTGCCCTGTTAGATATCGAACAGCCTCTTCAGTAGCCTCAATCTCCATTCTTGTACGGCAATCAACTGACATTGATCCCATGTGAGAAGTAAGAAGACAACGATCAATCCCGGCAAGATCTCCAGTATACGGCTCCTGCTCAAATACATCAAAAGCGGCGCCACCTAAATGCCCCCCTTTCAGCACCCCGGCAAGATCATGCTCATTAACGATACCACCCCTTGAGGTGTTAACAAGAAGTGCATCGGACTTCATATCAAGAAGATGTTCCCGCCTGATCATATTTTTTGTATGAACAGTCAACGGCAGATGTAAACTGATCAAATCAGCCTGTTGGTATATCTCTTGTTTGCCCACCCACTCAAGCTTCAAATCTGTTGTTACCATCGGGTTTGGATGTAGGTCATTAACCAATATACGAGGAGATCCAAAAGCAGAGAGACGGCGCAACACTCGGCCGCCTATACGACCTGTACCAATAATTCCTATGGTAACCTCCGGTATGCGACGCCCGAAATGACGATGCCACTCTCCTCGATGTATTTGTGTATTTGCCACATGTACCGAGCGAAGCAACGAAAGCATAAGCCCGATGGTAAGCTCTGCAACAGCCGGGGCCGGGGCATCCGGAGTGTAACTCACTTGAATACCCCGCCGCTTCGCAGCAATAAGATCAACACTGTCCAGCCCGATACCTACGCGAGATATCAGTTTAAGGCGACTTGCCCGACTCATAACCTTTTCTGTAATAAGCTCGGTACCTGCAATCAAAACATCATAATCTGTCACCATCTCAGCAAGCTCATCTTCCTTTAACTTGCGCCCGACTGGATTTATCAAATACTCAACCCCGGCCTCCTCAAGAAGCTCTATGGGCAATCGATTCTTGTCTCCAAATGGAACCGTTGTAATCAGGACTTTGGGCATAACTACTTTGTTAAATTCAATATCATGACTTATTCGACAATTGTGTATCCAGTAACCAGATCGCATGCATTACCAGACGGGCAGGATAAACAGAAACCACATCTTCAGAGTTAAGTATCTTCTCCAAAACATGTGCTTTGTCCGGTCCTGTTGCAAATACAAAAACTGCCTTTGCATGAGCAATAACGGATGGGGTTATTGTCAACCGTTCATAAGGCGGTTTGGGGCCACTAACAGCGACTACCTTCCGGCATGCTTCCTCCAGGAAAGCGCTACCCGGAAAAAGCGATGCAATATGTCCATCATCGCCAAGACCAAGCAATAAAATATCTACAGATGCAGGCAATGCCACCTCATAGCGATGAGCTGAAGCCAAAAGATCCGGATCATCTGCTTCCATGCGAAAAATCTGGCAGCCTGATGGCACGCCGCGACGAAACAGCGTCCGCATTGCCATTCCGAAATTACTCTCTTTGTTGTCAGGGGGTACACAGCGCTCATCTCCAAAAAAGAAATGAGCGCCTGTCATATTCGAAAATGCCGGAAGATCTGCCCATGCAAGGTAGACTCTCTCTGCACTTCGCCCGCCTGTAAGCATAACACTGCATACTCCGTCTTCAAGCAGAATGGCATTTATTTTATCCTGTATCAGGCATGCCGATTGAAAGGCCCATTCTGATTTGCTGAACTTTTTAATATCCATATTTATTGCAAAAATGCCCTGATTACTTCGGCAACATGACGCGGCTTTCGTTCACTTAAATCAGAAATCTGATGACGACAGGAAAAACCGTTTGTTACAACCTGTGTCTCTTTACTCTCCTTGGTCAATCGCGGTAATAAACGTTCCTCAGCAATTTTACGTGAAAGCTCTGCATGTTCGACTTCATAACCAAACGATCCTGCCATACCACAGCATCCTGCATCTGTATCATCAACCACAGCTCCCGGTATTCTTGATAGCAAACGATGCGTCCATCTTCCTCCATCCAGTGTTTTCTGATGACAGTGAGTATGAACCAAAAAATGCCTTGACACCGTTACTTGCGAATTTTTCCATATCAACGAACAACGACCGGCCTGCAGCTCCTGCTCAAGAAAATGATCCAGCATCTGTACCCGGGACGCAACTCGTGAAGACAGCTCTATATCATCAAGCAGGTCCGGCAGATCATCGGCAACTGCTGTTGCACAACTGGGCTCGCAAAAGAGAAGAGGTACATCATCGGTCAGGAGTTGATCCAGTTGCTGAAATAGCCGGGTGCCGTTCCGCTTGGCCTTGTCAAGCAATCCCTGGGATATTGCACTTCGCTGACTGTCACCAAAGGTGGCTAATTCAACCTGATAACCGGCAGCCTCAAGCACCTCTATAGCCGCTTTACCAACTTCAGGCAAATTGTATTCGGTATAGGTGTCATTGAACAGTATCACTTTACAACCGGTATTGCCCGCCAGTTCTTGCCCAGTGACTACTGGAACTAAACTCCGCAGCTCAAACCAGCGGCTCAATCGCTGATTGGCAAAAGATGGTAAAAAGCGTTGCCGATCCAGCCCAAAGGCCTTTTCCATCAGTGCATGAAACACTGTACGGCTCATCAGATAATTTACCAACAATGCATGTGGACCGGATGCCAATTGAGCCAGCAAAGAAAGATTACCGAAAATTCTTGATCGAAGCGAGACTCCGTGCCGTTTATGGTAGTGAAACAATACCTCTGCCTTGAGCCGAACCATATCCACACTATTCGGACACTCCCCCTTGCACCCTTTGCAACTCAGGCAGAGTTCCATAACCGCCTTAAGCTCATCACTATCCAGGGAAAACAAGCCAAACTGACCTGTCAAAGCGAGACGCAAGGCATTGGCTCGACCCCGTGTGCTGTGTATTTCATCACGTGTGGCGATATAGGAAGGGCACATAACACCTGAAATCGTTTTTCGGCACTCTCCGACACCTGTACACTGCTCTGCTGCCGCAAGTATTCCTCCAAAATCTCGAAAGTAAAACCGGGTTTCAACATTCACGGGGTGATATTGCGGCCCAAATCTTAAATTTGAATCAACCGGTGGCGTATCAATAATCTTGCCGGGGTTCATCCTGTTTTCAGGATCGAAAATCCTCTTTACCTGATGAAACGCATCATAGATCTCATCACCAAAAAAACGCCGATTGAAACCTCCACGCACAATACCGTCACCATGCTCCCCGCTCCAGGAACCGCCATATTTTTGCACCAGTTCAAACACCTCTTCCTGTATCTGCTGCATGGTTGCTCTATCGGCTGCATGATGAAGATCGTGCATAGGGCGTATATGCATCAACCCGACACTGGCATGACCGAACAGTGAAACCGGCTGGTCATACTTTTGACAAACCGCCATAACCTCAGCAACATAGTCAGCCAATACTTCAGGAGGAACTGCGGCATCTTCAATGTATGGCACCGGCTTCCTTGGGCCTTTGATTGTGGTCATCAATCCAAGTGCACTTGAACGCAGTTGCCAGACAGCCTGAATATCGCGAGGTTCAATCATGAAAGGAACAGCATAGGCACAACCAGCAACTACCTCGGTTATTCGCTTTATATGAGAGGTAACTTCCTCAATACTGTCGCCCTGCACTTCAATAATCTGAACAGCAGCCGGATTACCCTGGATCAAAGTACAGATATCTCTGGTCGATGGATGCTCACGCGCCTGACGAAGAATTACTCCATCAATCAACTCTACTGCCGAAGGAGCTGCAGCAACTATTGCAGCAGTAGTTCGAAGGCTGGCATCCAATGTTTCGAAATGAGCCAGACAAACTGCACTGTATAGCGGGAGTTTGGTTAGTTTCAGCTTGGCATTCAATATCACACCGAGTGTACCTTCACTTCCGCAGATCAGTTTCGCAAGATTCCATCGATTTGCATCAACCAAAGCATCCAAAGCATATCCACCTGAGCGTCGAATAACCTTTGGATAACGAGCTCTGATCTCTTCAGCATGTTGTTCAACCAAATCCCTTAGTTCGCGATAAATAAGGCCTTCTCGATCTGTTCGAAGACATTTTTCAGCTAACGCATCATCATCAAGCTGAGAGTGATGAAGTACCTCCCCTGTTGCCAATGCAAGATCCAGTTCAAGCACATGGTCAATAGTCATACCATAACGCACCGAGCGCATTCCAGCAGCATTGTTAGCAATCATGCCGCCAATAGTAGCTCTATTTTCAGTCGCCGGGTCAGGGGCAAAACGAAAGCCATATTGCTTGAGAAAGACATTAAGCTCCCCACACACCAGTCCGGGTTCTACTCGCACCCAACCCTCTTCTGGATTCAGCTCCAAAACCTTATTGTAGTGCATAGAAAGGTCAAGGATTGTTACTTCACCAATGGCCTGACCGGTCAGACTGGTACCACCTCCACGCGCAAGCAAGGGCATTTGCTGCTCTGCACATTGCGTTACAATCCTGATTATGTCATCACGATCGAGGGGAACAAATACTGCAAGAGGCTTCATTTGATACATACTTGCATCTGTAGCATACAGGCCTGAAGCCAGATGATCTACTTCATCCATCAAAGGCGATGTGATCTTATTTTTTTTATACATTTGAAGCGTTATTCTTGCAGTATTACATCATATATTCACGTAGATCATGTGCCATTTCATCATATTATATCTGATAGTAACCGTTTATAATTCGATACAGAGGAGCCATGATAAATGTATTCAGCAAAGTTAATATCTTTACTCTTTACAACTGAATTAACAGCGGAGTGCAACTCTTCAAACGAAGTCGCATAGTATACGGCCTTGTTCAATAAAGAACAATCCAACTCCGCCTCACAGTGCTGGTATCTCATCCATTGATCGTAAAGAATCACCGGGACATGACTATAAAGAGAATCTTCGATCACCGTTGAAGAAAAGGTAATGGAAGTGATGGCTTGACAGAGAAGAGTATCTATTTTTTTGTCCGAAAAACTTAATGCGGGATAAAGATTCTGCAATGACTTAATAGATCCCTGTGCACTTGGATGAAGTTTAATTACAACCGGAATTTTACATTTATCCTGAAGTTTTTTTAAAGAATCAAGATTTTTCAGAAATTCATAATATGTCTCCACTCCGTAAAACTGCATACCGATAAAATTCTTCAATGTTACCGCATAGAGTATATATTTTTTTCTTTTGGGGTGTGCTTCTGAAAAGATAAGATTACCTGTCTCTATTGGACATCCACTAACACTTATTGTAGAGAGTGACTCTTTCGCGATTTTTGACTGCAAAGACGTATAGGTACAATTACCAGTAAATACAACATCGGCAATTGTCTGCTTGTATAATGAATCGAAAGCATTAAATGACTTTGATACTGTCCCATGAGATATACATACTGATTTTATACCCATTTCATTGGCTTTTTCGAGCAAATATCCATGTTCAGCCCTTGTACACCAAGATGCTACAAACCTCGGCTTTGAGAGATCAAGTACTTCATCAATAACTTTAAATCTATTTCTTAAAGTCGAAAAATAATCTTTTTTATAGGACAATAACTCTTGCAATAAAGCATCATATGTTGTTCCGGAAAATGAAATATCATAACCAACATCAGCATGTTTTACTTTTTCAATCCGGCACTCATACTCCGACAAGCCCATTGTGAAATATTTAGCCTTTGTCAAGAGCCTTAAAGAGTGAATACTGACACAGTGGGGCTTAAGCCCTTTGGATATAACACTTGATACAAGCCGATTAAAATTATAATTAGGTGAATTAAGAATGACAGCATTCTTCTTTGGCTCAGTTAATAGATGATAATCGGACACTCCAGGGTAAATAATTTCCAATTGGGGGTCCAACTGTATAACTTTATCAGCAAATAATTTTGTTACAACGAAAGTCACAATATAATTCTCAATAGAGAAGAGATTTTTAGATATTTTCCTCCAACCGGAAACATAAATATTATCAATAGATATTATTGTAGGAATCTTGTTAATTAAATATTCCAACAAAAGGATCTGAAACAGGGTAAACCTCAAATACGCCACAACCTCTACCATTAATGATTTGGCATGACAACGCAATGAGATTGACTCTAATATTTTTTGGCTCTTCACCACAATCTCTTTATGAATATCATTATCCAAATATTCAGATAAATCTACGTAGGCAATTTTATTGTCCACACAATAAAGTTGCACGTCAAGATCCAGCGGAAGAACGAGCACGTTATCACCAAGTTTATTTAACAGTGCCATTTCAGCAACTGCCTGCACTATATATATACTTACAGACATTTTAAATACTTTTATTACAAGTCATACAACAGCAACAAGTCTTATTCTTCAGATTTTTTAGTATTGAGCCTATTCATAAAATACTCCAAATAGTCAAAATCCATCTCGTTATCCAAATCTATCGACTCTTCATCACTAACCTCGTGAAAGAGAGGCTTTTCACCTATTCTTGATTTATTATTTATCAATGAATTTCTGCTTATACCATAAAGCCCTGTTGTTTCCACAACTACTGGAAGCGCATCCTGACTTCTCGGAAGAACTTTTGGATCATAATTAACCGGCTTTCCAGCAAACCAAAACCATGTATATATCGATTTTGACGTAAGTATTGAGTCGTATTCGATACCCTCTTGCAACTCCTTTATACAGCTATTGATCGTACTGACTTTCAATAACGGCGCTGTGACAAATAACTGAAAATAGTAATCAGCTTTGATAATAGTTCTATGGTAGTTAAGAAGATCGTTCCCGTTAGCATGTTTCGTGCTCAACTCCGGAAGTCTATCAATGTAGGTATAGCCATTCTGTTCAGCATACTTTTTAATCTCTGGACTGTCTGAATCAATATATACCTCATCAAAATCACATTGACTTAATTTATCCAATAAATAACGATATAATGGGATACCATTTACCAATCGAAAGTTTTTGCCAAGCACTCTCTCTGAGTGCTGTTTTATAGGGATAATAGCAACTGTTTTCATTGATTTATTTACATAATTTTTTAATAACAGAATTCGTTTTATCTCCACTAAGAAAGTCATTATAATTTGTTTTCATAGTACTTTCCCAGTCTGAGTCGCTCATATTCATCAAATTTTCAATCATCTCGCATAACTTATCAGCATCACTGGTTTGAATCCAAAATAATCCATCTTCCTTATCAAAACAACAAAATCTTAAATCCTGATTAATTGATAGATAATTATTATAAAATATTACTTTATATCCATGAGAAAGCAATTCAAATCCAAGGTTTGATGTGTGACATATAATGATATTAGCCTTCGAACACTTAGCATATGAATCAATATCAGTTCGATCTCTGACACCTGTAATGCCATCAATAATATTCATTTCATCAATCAAACTAAACCGCCCTTTCTTATCCGGGCGAAGCGAATTATAAGCAATACCCAATGAATACCCTGCTCGATCCTGAATACCTCTAATGATCCTTAAAAGCTCAATCTGTGCCTGAAGTATCGGCTTATCTCCTCTATATTCTGAAATATATACTATATCATAACTGCTATCACACTTATCTCTAACCCTGATATTTGATTTTATCGCCCCTGACACAACTATATCTCCATTAGTCTTATTAAGAACATACCGTCTTTGGAGTTCATTAATAATCAAAAAATAATCACAATCAATATAATTTATTTTGCTCGCATCATTAAAAAGACAGAACTGATAAACAATTACAATAGATGTATCAAGACACCAATTCCGGCTGTAAGAAAGATGATGAAATATTATTATTCTTGGGCCTAAATCATTAATAATAAAACCAATATATGATTTTTTATTAAATCTCATAAAAAAGAAGCATTTTAATAAATAATAAAGATTAACATTTCTATAGTCCAATGAGAACGATTTGTCAATCAAATCACATAAACCACTATTATTTTCATCCAATATCAAAATGTCAACTTTTTCGTATCGTCTAATAGTCAAACCATAATGCTTGATATTTTTTATTACTTTTTTTAAACCTTCAAACACAACAGTAATCTTTTATTAAAAAAGGTTATTACTCCAAAAACCGGACACATATCATCACGCAAATACAGCAGAACTTTATTTCATAATTAAACCTATCGTAATTCTATTTGTCATATTATCAATTTAAAATAGCCCCTTCATCTTTTGCTCTCAGTTTTACTATATACAAACAACCCAGGTAATAAATATGAATAATAGCGATTACCCATTAAAGCACATTTTTTTATTAATATCCGCCACAAACAACAAAACCCGACTATACCATCTTTCTCTATCCATTACAAAATCTTGTGCGTTAAATGAACACAAAGCTTTACGTGTCTATTTGGAGACAATAATAAAGAATCCTCGCAGCAGAACCACGAGGCTTCATATAAAAAAGGGCTGATTCATTCATAACAATACTTCAGAGCATATAATTCAGGAATAGCAATAAAATTTTAATATTATTATTATTTCTATTTCTTGATAACGAACCTTCCACTTATTTACAACCATTAATATTCAAACATCAGAGCAGCGTATATTCATTACTTAAAGCGAAAAACCGTCATCCACAATAATATTCTGTCCTGTTATGTATTTTGAATTATCTGACAGAAGAAACAATAAAACACCAAAAATGTCATCAGGCTCAAGCATCCCTTTAGATGAACAATGCTTATTGTATGCTTCCTGAAATTTAATTGGCTGATTTGCAAGTATACCACCAGGAGATATACAGTTAACTTTTATACCGTTATTTTTAAAGTATTTCGCAAAATATAAAGTCAACTGGACTATTGCTGATTTTATAGCTGCGTACTCAACAGGCATCGTCATCTCTGTTCCGTCGTAAATTTCAAAACGTGGAGCCATAATTCCATATATCGATGACATGTTGATAACATTCCCATTTCCTTGTTCTTTAAACATCATACAAAACTGCTGTGTAACAAGGTAATATCCTCCGAGATGACTATTTACATTTTCGCAAAAATCTTCATAAGATACATCTTCAAGCTTGCATCCATAATTCTTGTTCCGTGGATAAGCGTTATTAACTATTGCATCAATCAAACCATACTTATTTTGTATATCAGTAATAAGATTAGATATCGATATTTTACTTGTAATATCAAGATATACCGCATCAATTCGTCCTGAATACCCTGCTCTATTATATTCATCAGCAAGACATTGAACCCCCTTTAAATCGATATCAGCCGCAATAGCAATACCACCGTTATCAGCAATCCCTTGCACAAAACAACGACCAAGCAGGCCTCCTCCACCAGTAACAACCACCACTTTACCTTTTAACATATCTGATTCCCTATCATATATTTTCTATCTTTCGAATTAAACGAGCAGGATTACCTGCTACAAGTGTTAAGGCAGGAACATTTTTTGTG
>Ga0172367_10002424_pt1 | contig 25560 bp, 13 predicted proteins | sample Lak10m_FD_114542 | JGI IMG/M metagenome (GOLD analysis project Ga0172367, IMG submission 114542) | Freshwater microbial communities from Kabuno Bay, South-Kivu, Congo - kab_022012_10m | ecosystem: Environmental > Aquatic > Freshwater > Lake | place: Democratic Republic of the Congo: South-Kivu...
AGAGTTTCTAACGTGACCAACTATTAATCCTGAATCGTTTATTGCAACTGGGTTGGTTATCGAAAAACCACCCAATTCAGGTAGTTGAATTAATCCTGTTGCTTCTGACCAGAGTAATGGCTGAGATGAAAAGATTCCAAATCCAACAACTTCTCTTTTATTATTTATTGATGAGGGACGCCATTCACTTACCGGTAGTTGGATTGTTGTTCCATTATTGTACCTAACAAAAGTATTACCAGAACTGTAATAAGCAATATCGCCTGAATCATTTATAGCAAAAGCTTCTGCATTACTTAAAAGATTAGTTATTGTGCCATCATCCCATACAATTGCATCACCGCTTGATTTTCCAACAGCTTTATTTGATTCGTTAATATCCCAGATATAACTATTACCAAAACCTGATCCAACTGGTATAGTGGAAACAGAATTGTTGTTTTCTATAACAAGACCTCTATCACCTAAGCCATCATATCTAACAGCAGTTATGGTACCTAATTTATTAATTGAATTTGCAGAGACACTTGTTCCACTTGGGCTTGAATAAGCAAATGAATAATCTTCCATCTTACTCCAGCGAAAAATATAGTGATTATTAAAATTATTAGTTTTAGCATGTACAGCAACCTTATTCAAATCGTTGATTGCAGAAAAATAGACGTCTGATACAACTGGTGTAACAGGTAAATCTATTTGAGTAAAATTATATTCAGGTTGTGCAATTACTATTGCTGAGAACAGAAAAAAGAGTACAGTAATCAGTTTCATATTGGTTTTCCTAATGTTTAAAGGTTTATTTAATAAAAAAGGTTACTAATTATCATTGCAAACGATACAAGGATTAAAACAGAAACTACAATTATTGCTATTGTCATCTTTTTAATCTGAGTTTTAATTTGTTGGTTATTGTCAGTCATTTGGGCTGATAAAGTTTTCATATTGTTTCTGTTTTTGTGTGCAAAATTAGATTTTGAGATGCCTGTTAGCGCTCGATTTTGTAACTATCTTATGCTGTTTTGTAACATAATTTTTGATTTTGAATGGAAATGAAAGGAATTTAAGGAGTGGTGGAGAATTGGAGTAATGGATGATTGGGATTACAGAATTCATTAACTGCAAATTTTAATGAGTCTAAATGTAGGGAACAGACTCCCGTCTGTTCCGAAAATCAGAAGCGGATGGGAATCTGCCCCCTACATCAGATTTTTGACTTATTTAAATATTCTGTGGGGGTGCAATTAAACTGTTTGCTGAAAGCTCGCGAAAATTGCGAAGGACTATTGTATCCAACTGCAAATGCTATTTGTGTTATGGAAAGTTTTCTTTCTTTAAGAAGATTGGCTGCCTTATTTAATCTGTAAGTCCGCAAAAAATCACCAGGAGTTTGTCCGGTAATTGCCTGTAGTTTTCTGTGTAACTGCATTCGGCTTAAAAACATTTCTTTTGCAAATGCTTCTGTATCAAAGTTAGCATTATCAAGATTATTTTCTGCAATGGAAAAAGCTTTTTGTATAAACTCTTCATCAAGCGGATTTGAGGTTATGGATTTTGGTTCGGGATTAACTTCTTTACTAAATTTTTCTCTAAGAAGTTTTCTCTGCACAAGAAGATTTTTTATTCTTACAAACAATTCTCTTGAGATAAATGGTTTTGTTAGATAATCATCTGCGCCGGTTTCTAATCCTCGTATTTTACTATCACCGGAGGCTTTAGCCGTTAGCATAATTACAGGAATATGGCTTGTAAGAAAATCAGATTTAATTTTACGGCAAAATTCCATTCCATCCATTTCGGGCATCATAACATCGCTTATTATTAAATCCGGAATTTTTTCCTTTGCAATGTTTATTCCCTCTTTGCCATTTGCAACTTCCAAAAGAGTGTAATCCGATTTTAATAGATCCATCAAATACAAACGCACATCGGATGAATCTTCAACAATAAGAATTGAAGGCTTTGCAATATCCTGCAGTTCTTCTAACGATAAATCTGAAGTTTCCTTTTCAACTGAATTATAATTGTTCTTAGTTTTAACTATATCTTCTGTAATTTCTGATTTAACTTTTTGATCTTCATCCAAATAATCATCGCTCAAAGGAATTGTTAAAGAAAACCCGGTGCCTTTGTTCACTTCACTGATGACAGAAATTTTCCATTTGTGCAGATCAACTAATTCTTTAACTAGTGATAATCCAATTCCAGAACCGCCAAAAGATCTTTGGTTAGAATCATCAACCTGGTAAAACCGATCAAATATTTTTTCAAGTTTTTGCTGCGGGATTCCAATGCCTGTATCAGAAATTTTAATCTCTGCATAATCATTTTCATCAAAAACTTTTTTTAATATTTCAATTGATATAATTCCGCCTTCAGGTGTAAACTTAAAAGCGTTTGAAAGAAGATTATTAATTATCTTTTCAAGTTTATCTCTATCAATCCAGGCAGGCAAAAGTTCATAATCAGTTTTATAATTAAGATCAATATTTTTTTCGGTTGCTATTGCTTCAAAAGAATACATCAACCCTTTTAGAATGGAAATAATATTTTCTTTAACAGCTTTAACTGGTATTGAAGCAGATTCAAGCTGTGTAAGCTCAAGCAGTTGATCGATAAGAGTTTGAAGATTTTCAGTATTTCGATGAATCATCTTATACCGATCAATATTTTTTCCGTTTGATTGGTCTTCAATCAATTGTTCAAGAGGACCCTTAATAAGCATTAATGGTGTACGGAATTCGTGCGAAAGATTTGCAAAGAATCTTGATTTTGTTTCATCAAGTTCCTTTTGTTTAATTGCTTCGTACTCGCGCATTTTTAAAATATTTTTTAGCTGGGTTCTGTTTAGTTCAAATCGCCTTATTGCATACAAGCCGGCTATTATAATTAAAACATAAAGTGAATAAGCCCATCCGGTAGCCCACCAGGGAGAATTTATTATTACAACAAGTTCAGTTGCATTATCATTCCAAACTCCATCAGCATTTGTAGATTTTACTTTAAATTTATACTCACCGGGCGAAAGATTTGTGTAGGTAACAAATCTTCTGCCGCCGCTTTCTATCCAATCTTTATCAAAACCTTCCATCATATAAGCATACAGTATAGATTGTGGTGAGTTATAATCAAGCGCAGCAAACTCTAATGAAAAAACATTTTGGCTATGTTCAAGAATAATTTTTTTAGAATTTGTAATGTTAAAATTTATTTGCGGGTTCTTGCTTTCACTTAATGATTCATTAAATATTTTAAAATCTGTAATTACAACTTTGGGTTTATATTCAGATTGTTTAATTAATTCCGGGTCAAAATAATTTAAGCCTGAAGAACTGCCGAAAAATAACAATCCACTTTCAACTTTAAACGCTGCGTCTGTATTAAAGTTTGCTCCAATAATTCCATCAGCTTTACTAAAGTTTATAAATTTATTTTTTTCAGTATCAAAAAATGAGATACCAGAGTTAGAAGCAAGCCACAGGTTTCCGTTTTCATCTTCTATAATAGAGCTTACCGAGTTATCAGCCAATCCATCATTTAAAGAATAATTTGTGATTTTAATATCCAGATTGTTTTTGCCCGGTATATCTTTTATTACAAATTTATTTAAACCTTTGTTTGTTCCGATCCACAGAACAGTGCTGTTGCGCTCATCTGTGTTTTTATTTTTTTTTGATTCAATAATTGAATAAACACTATTGCCGCTTAAACTATTTTGCCGTGATTCATCATCAAGCCATTTTATAAATTCACCTTTTTCTTCATTTACAAGTAAATTAAGTCCGCCGCCGTTTGTACCAATCCATATTCTGTTTTTGCTGTCTTGATAAATTTTCCAAACATCATTATGGCTGATTGCAAACTGGTTATTGGCTGTAATATTTTGCCACAGATTAAGTTGATTTGTTAACGTGTTAAATTTTGCAATCCCCAACCCCCAAAACCCAATCCACAAATTATTGTTTTCCCAAAGAACAGATTTATTAAATAAGGCTGAGTTTGCTTTTAAACGAGTATCATTTAATTGCTGTTTTTTAACTTGATTATTTTTTGCATCAAGAAAAAATAATCCAGAACCATAAGTTCCTATCCAAATATTATTTTCTTTATCCGATGTTAAAGACCAGATATGAGTATTGTTTAATGCAGAAAATTTTTCAAAATGAATTTTACCATCTTTATTAAAACTATTAAACAATCCTTCATCTGTACCAAACCAAATTGTTCCGTTTGAAGTTTGTGTAATTGCAGTGATATTTTTATCCTTTAAAACTGCAAAATCATACAAAGCTGTTTTATTTGAAAACTGATTATTAAACTTTAAGCTTTTCTGAGAGAAATAACTCAATCCATTTTCAGTTGCAATCCATATTACACCGGAGCGGTCTTTAATAATTTTATTTATCTGGTTATTTATTAAATGAACTGTGCTATTTTTTTGTGATACAAACCTTTTAAGCTCACTGTTATTATAGTTTATTCTTAAAAGTCCTGCATAAGAATCACACCACAAAATTTTCTCACCGTTTATAATTTCTTCAATAGCATTACCGGTAGAAGTTCCAAATTGCAATTTATCCGGATTATTAATTTTAATTCTTAAAAATTTATTTTTAGCCGAATTAAAACTTGTTAAACCATCAGCAGTACCAATCCAAATAAGATCAGTTTCATTTGGGGATTTTGATAACGACCAAATAAGATTGTTGCTGAGTGAATTTGGATTGTTTGGTTCACAAAAATAACGGAAGAATCTTTCTTTAGATTTTTGATAGTTAAACTTATTAAGACCAAAATAAGTGCTAACTAATAGATAACCATCGGCATCTTCAAGAATTGAAGTTACATAGTTGTTTGATAATGAATTACTATTGCCCGGTTGGTTTTGCCAATTTTCTATTTTCTCAGTTAAAGGATCAAATCTGTACAAACCACTCTTATAAGTGCCTATCCACATTGCACCATTACTATCCTGGTAAATAGATTTTATACTATTCTCTTTAACTGATGCAGATTTAATTTCCCAATGAGTAAAATTATCCGTTGAAGGATTATAACGATTTAATTCTCCGCTTTTTGTACCAACCCAAATAAATCCTTTGCTGTCTTCAAACAATGCCCAGACACTGTTACTAGAAAGTGAAGTCTTATCATTAGCATTATGTTTATAATACTTAAAGTTGTATCCATCAAAACGATTTAAACCATTATCAGTAGCTAACCATATAAATCCGGTTTTATCCTGAATAACATCATAAATTTTATTGTTAGAAAGACCATTATCCGTAGTTATTTGATGGAAGAAAATATTTTGGGGAAAAGTGCAGACAGAGTAAAATAAAAAACTAAATATCAAATAATTGATTTTAAAAATTGGATTACGCTGAGGCATAAAAACAAAAAGTAAAGAAAAAATTAAAATTGGTTTGATTAGAAATTGCTCGGGCAAATATATAGGAGTTTATATAAACAAAAAATCCCGACGTATCGGGATTTTAATGGCTCCGAAATCTTAAATCATTAAGAACTTTCTTTTCTAACTATAAAGAGCTTTATGCATTTCAGTTTTGTGGTAAAATACTGGCTGAAAATTAATTTTCAGATATTTTTAAATAAGAACAAGTTGATTACTTTCCTGGAAACCATCCACCATCCATAGCAACTAATTTAATATTGAATAATGATTCAATATTATTCAATCTCAACATCATACTTTGTCAAAATACTCGGCGACCCTATAAAAGAAAATTTGGCTTTGATATTTTATTATTCTTAGGATCAATTATAAGGTTATTAGTTTTGCGGAAATCACATTTAGATAAATTTGAATTATCAAACACTTCATTATGTAAATCACAATCATTAAACGAACCTGTTAGATCTGATCTGCCAAAATCAACTTCAACGATTTCGCATTTAGTAAATTCTATTTTATGCAATCTCATTTGAAAGAAGGATGACAGATTTAGTTGACACTCTGTGAATTCAGAATCCTTTACGAAGAATGTATAATCCATATCTGGTTTCACGTGGGTGAATCCATATACAGAACCAATTATGTCACCTGTTATTGCGCCTAGCATAAAATAATCAGTTCTTTTTGCTTTTATATTTTTTATTTATATAAAATAAAAAATACAATCTATTGTGATATTTTAAATCCACTCTCATTTTCAAACATTAGAGTCGATATATAATTTTTCCCTTCCTCCCGTTCAATCTTTTACTGATTTAATTCTAGTAATAAACTGAGTTTTAAACATTTTAATCATCATTTGATTCAACTTGTGTAATTACAAATGTAATTTCCTTGTCTTCATTATCTCTTTTGATCTTAAAGGAAATTTTCTCATCCCAATTTTTGAAGTGTAAATATTTTTTCAACTCAAATAAATTATTAAAAAATTTTCCATCTACAGATTGAATCAAGTCTCCTTTTTGCAATCCATTTTCATAAGCTATTGTTTCAGGTAGTAACCGATCAATCAAATATTCCTTACTACTTTCTGAATCTTTTAAATTTAAACCTAGTGCCGGATATTTATCTTGTTTCATCTCGCTTTTTCCAAACAAATAATCCGCGTAGCTGCGCACCACTATCCTAAAGGCTATATCGTCAGCAGCGATCATCCCCATAGAATGTGGAGATGTTGTACTTGTCTTAGTTTCTTTATTTTTTTCTTTGTCCAATTCTTTTTTTACTCTAACCATATCGGACTGTTGAGTCTTTTCGGGAATATCAACTGTAACAACAGAAGCAAATGGAAAATTACTTTTATCTTTAATAATTCTACCTATTCCTAAATTATAAACAACATGACCACTGCCAGCCAAAACGACTACGGTTGCTTCCGGATGTTTTTTAGCTGCATCAATCGCCCCTTCACCCATTGCTGCATCCCATAGACATTGTGCTGCATACATATTGTTAAATTGCTTTGGCATAGAAGCATCCATTCCACCCATCATAACGTTTATCAAAAATTTATGTTCAATGTTTGAAGTATCTATATGAGGAAGAATCTGAACATCTTCATCAGTAAGACTTTCTAAACCTCCCATATTTATTTTTGAGGCATATTTGCGTTCAACATTAGTACCATAAATAGGGATTTGTTTCTCACGACAATAATCAAAAATTTGTTTGTAGTATCTATAATTATGGCTCCAGGTTGTCAAGAAATCAGTTTGATCTAAAAAGGTGTTAGCATCGGTCTGACCACTGCTCCAAGCTGCTAATACCTCATTTTGAGATGGGTTGAACATCTCTAGAGCTAGAACTACTGGTTTCCCTGATTCCACTAATCCTTTTATCACTTCATATTGAACATCGTGATGTAATTGATTTGTGTGGGATTCACCGATCATTACTATTCTCTTTTGTTTTAAATCATTAATCATTTCATCGAAAGAAGTTTCACCATTAGTATTCGTATTAAATATTTTATCTAGTTTAACTGTACAGAAGTTGTACTTTTTATTTATATCACCGATAGGCAATCTGTCAGAATCGAACGACTGAGCAAAACAATTGCTGAAAATTATAAAGGCTAAAATGGCGGGTAAAAATAATTTTTTCACGAATACTCCTAAAAACTTATTTATTATAATCTTTAATAAAAAGAACTATTTAATTTTTAATACTTTTATTTGATGATTTTCTAAATCAGCGATCCATAAATAATTGTTGTGAACTAAAACAGCAGCCGGTTTATTTAACTCATTAACCTTTGTACCTTTTATTCCAGTGCCAGCAATTGTAGTAACCTCGCCCTTTTCATTTATCTTAAGAATTCTATGGGTTCCCATATCTGCAACATATAAATTATTATCGCTATCGATCGCTATTCCATGAGGAGTGTGAATTGAATCATTTAATTCCAACGTTGTAACACTAACACCAGGAATTATTTTACGAATTAAGTTACTTCCGGCATCTGCTACAAATATACTCTCTCCATCAGATACAATATCGATAGCATAAACAAAACTGGCTTCTTCTGGTTTTCCATCTTCATTGCCAGACCCACCAGTACCTGCAATAGTTGAGACTATACCATCCTTTATCAAACGAACTCTTGCATTACCGATGTCAACAACATATACTCCACCGTTTTTTGCTAATATGACTGCATGAGGTGAGTTAAAAAGAGCTGAATCAGTTGGTCCATCTTTAAAACCTTTTTGATCATTAACGCCTGCAAGTGTACTTACAACAAAATTGCCGTTTTCTAATTTTCTTATTACTCTAATTAAGTTACTTCCTGCTTCGGCAACATATATAATATCATTTACTTTGTCATACGCTACACCATGTGGTGAATTAAATTTTGCATCCGAAGCAGGACCATCTTGATAGCCCTTTTTGTCTGGTCCTCCGGCGATAGTAAAAACGTTTCCATCTAAAGTGGCAATCCTTATAGCATGATTATTTATATCAGCAAAAATAACCGAATCATCTTTGTAAGGAGCTAGTCTTATAGGTTTATTTAATTCGCATCCTTTTCCATCCTTAAAACCAGCATTACCATTACCAGCGATAACATCTAACGAATCAGATTCTTCTAAACCAAATGTAAAAAGAATCGGAAGTAATACTAAAATGGATATTAAAGTAGTTTTCATTTTGATCAGCCATTATAATTAATTAAAAAGCGATTTATACTGTTCATTTTTAATAAAATAAATGCTCTAAAATTAGTGTCTAAAAATGGAGACCAAGACACCGGTGATAAAAGCTATTATCCACCAGATGTAGGCAATTTTAGAAAATGAGTTTAAAGATTTACTTATTAAAACATCTGCTCCATATTTTAATTTAAATTTCCAAAGCAAAAAGGCGTCCGCTACCATTAACAATAAACCTATATACCCCAGAATACCATGAAATGTAAAATAAGTCCTAGTTGTACCTATCATCATACACGTAGTGGCTGCGATATCAAATATTACAGCTAAAGTTATAAAGACTAAAACCAATTTAGTGGCTTTCTGCTTTTTATTTTCGGAAATAATAAATAATGTATATAGAATTAATGCTATATGAACGAAAACGATACCGACTATAGTCACTTTTTGCATACAGGATCCTTCTTATGTGAGGAGAATAATTGATAATATTTTATGAATATAAAATAGTAAAAACTTTAATACTCTTTGTATGATTTTTAAAAAACAAAAAAAAAGTGGTTTTTTATTTCAATAAATAAGAGATCGCAAACGTTAATTCTTGCTTAGAAGGTGAGTGTATAGCTTCAATCAAAAAGTCTTTAAATATTTTAGTACTTATTTGATATGAGAAATAATTTTCTTTTTTATCTACCAGAGAGAAAGTACTGCTGTCAAATATTGGATTTATTTCTTCATTATAAAAAACACCGACTGCAGGATCATTGAACATCCAAAATTCTGTATCAGTAAATAATTTAAAAAATTGCAGAGCGGTAAATCCAACATTATTAACTGAAGCAATTTTCTGGTTTAAATGGACATAATAAAAAGAATAATCAGAGTTCTCGTAATCATCTGAAATCATCATTAATTTTCTTTGTCTCAACTGACTATTAGCACGAAGAGTTATACTACTTACAAACATCCCAGAAATCATTCCAACTGCTGCGGGCTGCACAAAACGATTTCTTCTTCCAAAGAAAATTCCACCTAATTGAAAATCATAATCTGATTTATGTTTCCAAATAAAAAATCCGCTGGGAATACCGTCTGGACGAAAAGGTGCCCATCTTCCAATAGCCAGGGTACGTGTATTTTCTTGTTCATCAGTGCTTTTAATGTAACCACCAAAAAGATATGTCTCAAATGGTCCGTCAAGTAATGCACCACCACCAAAACGATTGTTATTAATCTCATCAGCATGACCTCCACCAACCACAGCAACTGGTGAGAAAAAACCTATTTTATATTTTGCAGCCAAATAATAAGAATTAAGTATCGATGTAATGTATGGATTGCTTCCATGACCCAATTCATAACCGTCAAAATATTCAAATCCTACCCGCATCCACAGTTCCCGATTAGGTCTATAAGTAAATCTGGAAAAGATCGTAGAATTATTAATAGTTGTGTCTTTAATCTTATCAAATGTTCCACCAACGTCAAATTGATATCTATCATCATCGTTAAAAGGAAATAAAATTACTCCTCCCGAAATCTGCTGAACTCTGTATTGTTTAGTGTTATCAAGAGCATTATTTAATATTGAGAAGAATATGGTTTTATCCCGTTGATCTTTTCTGTAGAAATTAAATGATGATGCCCCTTCATTATCACTGTTCATATGAGATAATTGAAATTTCCATTGAGCAGGTTGTGGTGGACCGAATACTGAGTACCTCGGATCAACATTATTTTGATGAGAACTGTTATTATGAGATAGACTATCGCCCTGAATTGACTTTTTATCTTGTGCCATTGCAGGGGCTGCAAAGAGGATACAAAGTAAATAACAGACAGCAGTATTATTGGTTAAACTTGCAGTAAAATATTTTTCCATTATAAACGGGATTCTAAATCAATTAATTTTTATAAAATTTCTAAACAATTGAGTCTACTCTAATAATATAGGCAGCCATCTATTAAGGGAAGTACAAAACTAAACGCATTGCTTTAGGTAAATTTGTTATTCATTAGAATAAGTATTCTTCTAAAAACAATTCGAAATTCTGATAACATATAACATATTGATATTGCACATACTCAATTATTGAAATAAAACTATTCACTAGAACCTAAGTTTAGAGATGATATATCCATTAGATAAGGCTTGAGCTTTCTTTCGCCCTTTTTTGCATCACGATTTGAATCAAATGATAATAATTTTCCATCAGGAGAAATTACCGGGAAACCATCAAATGCATCATTGAATGTTAAGCGGGTTTGTTCTCCGGTTTTTAAACTCATTAGATAAATTTCATAGTTGTGTGGAGGCAATACTTTTACAAAAACAAAATGATCTCCATCAGGAGCAGGATGAGGTGCCCAATTAGTTCCAGCATCACTAGTAATCCGTTTTATATTTGAACCATCACTATTCAAAGTAAATATGCTCATCGGCATTCCGCGCTGCTCTTGATCTTTAATATCCCAAGCTCGGCAAATAATAGTTTCGTTATCAATAAAAAAAGAACCACCCTCCTGCCATTCCGGAGTAAAAGTAATCTGTTGTTGCTCGCTGCCATCCGGACGCATTTTCCATAAATCTAATTTTCCATCTACCTGCCTTGTAAACAACAACCATTTCCCATCTGGAGAAACTGAAATTTCAGCGTCGTAATATTTATTATTTGTTAATCTTTTTAAATTCTTACCTTCTAAATCACAAGAATAAATCTCAGATCCTTGTGGATAATCATTAGGAGCAGAAAAATTACCTTTAGGCATATCCAGATTGTCTCTTGTCGAAGTAAAAAGCAACCTCTTTCCATCCGGGAAGTAGAACGAGCAAGCATCTTCTCCCTTATCATTAATTTTTAGAATATTACTTCCATCAATATTAAAAGTATAAACTTGATGAACTGTATCATCGCCTAATTTGGCATTTCCAATCATACTCTTCCCATCCGGTGAAAAATAAAATTCCGCACCTTCTTCAATATTGGGGATCTGCCAAACTTTGAATTCTTTCCCCTCTTGAGATTGACCATGACTTTCTTTTATAGGAAAGCAGAAAAGGACGAGTATAGTAGTCAGTACTAGTTGAATTGTTTTAATTTTTAGTGCGAAAGAATATATTTTCAATTTTTTCTCCTATTGATGATATAAATAATTAAAAATCACTTTTTACTTTGCTATCAATTCGATTTTAGTTTTATTTTCTTTTCCATCACGTAAATAAGTTAGCTCAACAGAATCACCAGGATTAAATTTCTTTAATGCGTCTGAGTAATCACTTAAGTTGGTAACTTTATACTCACCTATTTTAATAATGATATCCCCTTTTTGCAGCCCAGCTATTTCAGCAGGGGAGCCAGCCGTTAGATCAGCAATACGAACTCCTTCACCGGAAAATGCAAAGTCCGGGACACTGCCTGTTGATACTTTTCGTTCACCAGTTGGAGCTTGAGTTTTTTTAATTTCACCATTCATTTCTCCCTGAAATGTAAGAGGTTCTATTCTATCTGCAAGGTAAAGAACACCTTCCCGAGCAAAAGTCGCAACTTTAACTAAGCCCGCCGCATCAATTTTATCTGGAGTATCGGTTGGTTTGTGATATCCTTCATTTGCGCCTGAAAAGAATTGGACTCCGGGCACGCCAATTTCAATAAAACTTCTTTGATCACTTGCATCAAGATCTTGTGTTACCATTTCCGATTCAACGCCGGTTACATAACTAGCACCCATAAAAATAAATTTCCATTCTCTTGCACTATTACTGCCCAGAACAAATAATTTATTATTAAAAAGACGACCCACTGTATCAAAGTTTAAGACACCAATAACTTTTTTAGCTGGAAATCGTTTCATATTTTTTACGTAATATTTTGAACCGAGCAGACCGCTTTCTTCAGAAGTAAATGCAACAAAAATAACTGTGCGCTGAGGTTTTAATGTTTTTCCAAGTAATTCAGCTAATTCAATCATAACGGATACACCGCTTGCATTATCATCTGCCCCGGGATGTATCTTACCTTCATTTCCTTTATTAACGTTAGGCCATCCTAGTCCAAGATGATCGTAATGAGCACAGACTATTACTGATTCATCTTTTAGATCTGGATTTGTTCCGGGTATTATTCCGATAATATTTTTTACAGGAGCTTTATTTCCATTAGCATCAACTACATCATCCCATATTTGAAAATAACTGCCATCATCAGATCCTGGCAGCAATCCTGCGCCTTTAAATTTTTCCACAATAAAATCCGCAGCTTTATGAATGCCATCAGTTCCAGGTGCGCGACCAGCAAGTTCTTCACTGGCAAGATATTCTACAGATCTCATCATTCTTTCGGTTGAAAAAACAGGCGTCAGTTCAGCTAACGCTTTTCGTTTTGGTAAATCCGGTAGAATATCAAAATTATTTTTTTCACCGGTTGTAATAACTTTTGCAGTTAGAGGAGAATTTACTGAACCCCATTCCCCTTTGCCCGTATTTGTTGGCTCGGTTCCTTCAAATACCAGATAACTGTATTTACCGTAGTGAGGTAATTTTTTAGAAAGTCCTGTGATTGCTTCTTTATTCTCGGTTGATAAATAAACAAGAACATTATTTGGATTTTTCGGATGGCGGACAGAAATAACAAAACTGTTATTGTTGACCGGGAATGAGTTCTTGCCTAAAGTAACGGCATCATTTTTAATTTCGCTGCTGTAATCTTTTAATCCTTCTTTTATTATGTCCGTGAATTTATTTTCCATTCCAAATATCCAGATATTTTTGTCGGACGGAAGTTCTTCATATTTGCTGTCAAGAGCTACCTCAATTTGCTTAGTCGAATCTCCTGACCAGATCTTTGCCAATTCCTGATACGATTCAAGTTTTTCTTTTGCAGCATTTGATGGAAGAAGAATCAGCAATTTTTCTGAACCGAAAATTTTTGAAAGTGATGGTGGAATTTCATTGAAGTTAAGTTTTCTAAATATATTAAATTGAGGATCGATCTGCACTAAAAGCGGGTTATCTTGAAATGAAAACTCGTAATCCTGTTCTTTGCCTGTCATAGCTACTTTTTTAATTTCGGTATTTTTTGCAAAAGTAATTGCAACAGGAACATCAAGAACAAACGCATCTTCTTTTTGTAATTGCTTAAGCGTGAATTGAAATACATATTGATCGTTTTTCTTTTCGCATTTAACATTTGAAACACTTAATTCCGGCGCACCTTTTCTGTTTACCCATTGATCAAAAAATGAGTTCAAATCTTTACCGGTTACACTTTCAAATGCGATACGGATATCGTTGTATGAAGCAGCTTTATATTTATTGTCCCGGTAAAACTTCTGAAACCCTTTTTCAAATAATTCGTCGCCAACCTGTTCTCGAAGCATATTCCACAACATTGAATTCTTACCGTAACCAATTGCTTCAGAAGAAGGATCTGTTCTTGAGATAAATTTGTTCAAAGGGAAATCATTAGACTCATTCACATAGTCAGTAAATTTCTGCAGTGTAGTTCTTCTATATTCATCAGCCTGCCCCCGCTGTTCTGCAATAAGATGATCAGCCATATAGGCAGTTAATCCCTCACACCAGTTACCACTTTTAAAATCAACGTAAGCGCTGTTTCCCCAATAATTATGAAGAAGTTCGTGGGGGTATGAGGAATGAAGTATAAAAGGAAATCTTATTATTTGTTCACCGAGAAGTGTGAATGAAGGCATTCCGTATCCAGTTTCCCAGAAATTTTCAACAAGTGCAAATTTTGCGAACGGATATGGCCCAATAAGTTTTCGATACATTTCAAGATATTGCGCAGTGGTTTCCAGATATTTGTTAGCAAGAGTTTCATCCGGGGTGCGAAGAAATGCCATTACATCAATAGCTCCGGCTGATTTTGAAAACTCATTGAATTTTGCTGCAATTAGATAAACTTCCTCCATCGGTTCCGGGGAATCCCAAACGCTTGTCTGCATACCATTTTTTAGTTCATTGTGTGTTCTCTTACCTTGACTTACAACACTCCAACCTTCGGGCATTGTGGTAGTCAGTTCAAAATTAATCCAGTTATCGCTGAACCATGGAATCCAGTAAGTTGAGCCGCCAAGGTAAACACCACGTTCATCAATTATACCCGGAGTTTGACTGAAACCTCTTGCATATTCCTCCCCAATTTGTTTGATAGGATAGTTGATTACACCGCTAAATTTTAGAGTAAATGTCAAATCTCCATTTATTTCACTCGTAAATTTTATAGCATATTTATTTTGTTTGAATTCGGAAGCGAGATGAAAATCTTCACGATCCATTCCCAAATCCTCAGCTTTTATACTTTCCTGCACAAGTTCAATTGTAACACCTGGTGTTTCAGAGGAAATATTTAAATCGCCATTTAAAATGAAATACAATATGGGTTTCATTTTATCAGCGGGGATAGTAATCAGATCAACAGCCTCAAAATAATGTTTTGCCGGATCGACAGTAACAGAAAGTTTGTGATGAATTGTTGATTCTGCAAGTGCCGCAGTTGAAATTAAAATTACTGTAAATAAAAGAACTATTCTCTTAAGCATTTTGTTCTCCAATTAAAATTCTTTACTTATTATTATTTCAGATAATTCTGTTAACCAGCAATTATCTATCTTACGATCAGAGTCATTGGATTAATAATATTCATGTACTTTTTAGCCACCGTTTTAACATCCTCAAGCTTAACATTTTTTATTGCTTCAAGGAAATTTTTATCATAATTGTAATCACTAAAGAAATATTCCGAACTTCCTAAATAGAATGCCTGATTGATACTTGAGAGTCTTCTGAACATCATTCTTCCCATATACATATTAATTGATTTTTCAACTACGTTCTGAGCGAGAGTGTCAATTGATTTCATTTCGAAGAATCCCGGATATTGTGGTAAAAGTATATCAACGTTTTGTGGACGCGTTCCTTGATTGATATAGAATAACGCTTTGTCATTTACAATTTGAATCCCGGCACTCATACTATAAGCCATTCCCTGTTTTTCTCTGATATCAAATACAATATTATCTGATAGTATCAACGAGAGAACCTGCAATGCTGGTGCATCTGCGGAATCAATTTCTTTAATGAATCCATAGAACAAATAAGATCTTTCACCACCACCTGGTTTATCTATCGTTTCAGGTTTAGATTTTGTAAGAAATGCTTTTGTAAAAACTGCCGGTTCATCTTTGATAGCTTTGTAATCTAAAGAGCTAAAAAGTGTGTTGATCGTTTCGGGACTGCCGGGAGAAACAACTGAAACAATCATGTTTGATGGCTGGAAATATTCTTTAGCAAATGCTAACAGATTTTCATAGGTGAGTGCCGGTTGATTTTGAGTATAATTATCCGGCTCATATACCATTGTTTTATAATCCAGATCGAAAACTTTTTTCGACTTGTCTCCCCCCATCATCATACCCATATCTTTAAACTTATCCATGGACGTTGTGAATTCGACTTCCGTAGGTGAAAAATCTTTTAGCACACCATTTATATATTTGATTGCACCTGGAAGATCGTCTGCGAGTCCTTCAATTCTTAGATAACCAAAATCAGGATGAAGATAAATATCATCCATTGGTATCATTGGATTATCATTTAAAGTAAATGTAAATCCATATTGGCTACTGATCTTTTGATTCTCAGGTGATTTTAATCTCTGATCTAAGCAATCGTGAAGAATTTTCGCTGCATCTTTACCATACTTAGATTCATAAACTGCTTTGTGTTTAACGAGATAATGAATTGCAAGAAGATTGCTAACCTCATTCTGAACAATGATTAAATTTTTTCCGATCGCGTCGTCCTTAAATTGCTTTATATTGTTTTCAATGTCAGTATAAGTCGTATCATCTATAACCGAAGGATTCTGAACAAGAATTAAAGGTTTAGCCGTTATCTTCAACGATTCAAGTTCCTTCGCAGCAGTATAAAATTCAACTCCGCTAAATGAAGCAAGCACAGATTCTATTCCGTCCAGAACAATCGCATTAGAATTATATATTCCAAACATATGCGGCTTCTCTATATTTTTTACAAATTCCGTTCGGGCTTTAGTGGCTTCAGATTGTACGGTTTCCTCTGGAAGAACGAAACTCAAATCTGATATTTTTGTGGAAAGGGATTTGGAAAAGGCATCCAGATCAATATCCTTTGTTAGAATTATATTAGCTTCCAGATAATTTTTAAATGGAGAAAGGCGTGTACTTAGTTTGATTGATTTGATGTTATCTGCGAATTCAGATTTTAATACTGATTGAAGTGTATCATTGTTATTATTTAAAACGATCCCCATTAACTGAAAATATTCTTGTGAACCGCCTTGCGGTATCTGATAGAACAATTGGACAACTTTTTCTTTACCGTCATAGAAGCGGTAATAAGCCTTATCATTATCATTAGATATGGCTTGAGGAATTTGAAATCCTGTTGACCACCCCGGATTTATATCATAATTAACCTGACCGGGATTTGCCTTACCATAAATTTCTTTAATCATCGTAAGCATAGACTTTGTATCGAAATTCCCTATAACAGTAAGAACCATGTTATTAGGCACATAATAATTTTTATAAAATAAATTAACGTCATCCCGCTTCATTGATTGAATGGTCGAGTACGTCCCAAGAGTCGGAAGTGAAAGTGCGTGACCACTGTACAAAATTGAAATTGTATTTCGCTCAAACTGTTCGGCTGAATTTACCAGGCTCTTCGAAATTTCTTCAAGCACTATTCCCTTTTCCTTTTCAAATTTTTCATTTGGAAGAGTTGAATTAAAAAGCATATCTGCTTGAATCTCCATTCCCTTCTTAATGTTTTCAGTCGGAGTTACCATCATAAAATCTGTATAATAATTATCTGTGTGAGCGTTATTATATCCGCCTATCATATCTACATCATCATATAATTGTTTTTGATCTCGAGTATTTGTTCCATTAAATAAAAGATGCTCAAGCATATGGCTCATTCCGCTCGTCGAAAATGATTCGTACGCTGAGCCGACCTTGATTATAACATTAACACCTACCATCGGCAAAGCGGGATTCTCTATTAAGAGCACATTCATCCCATTATCTAACTGATAAATTGAAACGCCTTTCGGAAGAGTTTGCGTATTTATTATTGGGTTTCCAATTTGAATCACAGGCAATGCATAGAGGTTTGGTATTTCAATTGTCAGTAAAATCGATACCATTAAATAGAATAAAATCAATTTGCGTTTTTTCATAACAAGAGTCTCCATATTTTCTATAATCAATAAAATAAAATGATAACAGATATAAATTATAAATGAAATATCTATTTTGATTTTGTGCTTAAGATTTGCTAAGCTATAAATAATTAACCATTCTTTGAAAAATTTTACTGCACTAATTAAATCATCATATAGAAATCAAATTCCTGGATATACATATCAAATAATTGCTTTACTATAACCTTAACTCTAGTGAAATTTGTGAAACCTTTCCAAGATCATTATAGTCAACCAGCGCATAATCAAATCCAACTTGATTATTGCCAATGTTAAATCTCAGCCCAACACCAAAGGTCCATTTTTCAACATCATAATTAACTTTGTATCCAAGCCGTGCAAAAACATTTTCGTTCCAGGAATATTCACCGCCAATGTTTATTTTTTCAGTATTATCATTGGGATGAACTCCATCAATTGCAAAAGTAAATCGATTTTTTTCTGACTGAATAATGGGATCATTACCACCTACTAAATCCATAGCGATACCCACTCGAAATATTAACGGTAAGGGGTATTTCTCTGTCTGAAGTTCGGCATCCGGATTATAATTACCGGATACCTGGTTATTAAGATCTGTTATCGTAATTAAGTCACGCCCCTCAAGCTGCATACCTCCACCAAAATTGGACATGTTCATTGCAATCACAAGATCGTGAAAGCCTGTTCGTAGATAAGTACCGATATCGATAGCAACAGTATTTGCCGATTCATTATACAGATTTTGCTGAATATATTTAGCTGTCAATCCGACTGTAAATCTGTCTGTTAATGCCCGAGCATAGGTAAATCCAATTGCAAGATCGCTTACGTCGTAGAATACTCCGGTTCCATCTGGCTGAGTTACAGTAGTAACCTCTTGCTCACCAGTGTTTAATGCCACTACATGCAAGGCAATTACATCGCTTGAACTCAAAGGATAAACAATACCTGCAAAGTCGTGCGAAATACTTGCAAACCATTCAGTATGAGTTACCGCAAAAGAAAATCCTGAAAGATTTGTTAAGCCTGCCGGATTCCAATATAATGTACTAACATCGTTTGCTATTGCTGTAAAAGACCCTCCAAGACCCATTGCTCTTGCACCTACACCAATTTTAAGAAACTGCGCAGATGCTGTCCCAACCTTAGAAAAATCACCTGCAATGATTGCAATCTGTAAAGTGATAATTATTAATGATATAATTATTTTTTTCATTTACTCATTCTCCAAATAATCCGGCAATTATTTTATAACAAGAAATTTCCCGACTTTTTTCTGACCATCAGAAAGTGAAACAACATACACATATAAACCGTATGCTATATATTGATCATTATAAGTGCGCATATTCCAATACATATAGCCTTTATTATCATCGTGATTAAGATCGATGATGTGATCCCCTGCCACTGTAAAAATTGATATCTTACATTCGCTAGGTAAGTGATTGAACATTATTTTTTTACCAAATTGATCAGTCTCCCATTCGTTAGCCACTATGTAAGGATCAGGGACAACCCGAATCTTGTTTAAATCAATGTTTTCTGTACTTGAATAATTTACTTTGTTTGTGCTGAACTCATAATAAATCTCTTTTCGGAATGGCTTATACGTTCTGATTGTAAACTCATCTCCCTGGGTAGGAGCGACCGCATTAATGTGCATTGAATCGCCATACGCATTTACATATGTATCGGGCATATTATTAGTTTGCAGCAGAAGTCCTGAATATGTTGTATCCCCTGAAGTAGGATTGATATCTAATTTTTCAAAATTCAGGATATCAAGATATCTTTCATAAAAACCCGGACTGCCTTTGGTAAATCCTGATCCACCAGGTATAATATCCCATCCAAGCTGACTGTAGTAAAATTCACGGTAATCAGCCCAGGGTGCTATAACATTAAATTCCATCAACCACGTATTATTACTCACATCAATCGGATTATTTGGATCTGTAACAACCTCAACCTTTAATGGTAGGTGAAAGATAGAATCATAAGCTGTACCTCTAAATAAATCATACCACTTGGCAGTAAGACCACCAGACTCATTTGTATCAATAGTAATCCGGTAATCGTCAACGGTATAAACGTCTTCCTGAATTACCGAAGGATCTCCGATATATTTTTCAACTGGCTTAGTGTTCCAATAGAAAGTAGAAGTATCTCCATTTACTTTTGTCCATCCTAAAAACTCTACTCCCGAAGGAGTGTTAAGTACCGTTAACCTAAATCCATCAGTAATTGGAAGATCATCTTCTGTTTCATTTGAGAATAGATGGTGATCGAGTAACAATGTGGTATCACCTGTCTCAGCAGAGATCCGATAGAAATTAAAACCCAGAACATAATTTGTGTCAAGACCGACAATCTCCAAAGTAGAATCGACAAAAGTGACTAAATAGTCATCACCAGTAATAAGTTCAGGTTTTATGATTTCAAGTTTTACTAAGCCCTGGCATACTCCTCCAGAGGGTGGAATAGAACCGTCGGTATTTAGCATCGGATCATAACTTGCATCTTCATAATTTTGAGGTAGTACACCAGGAGTAACCGAGACGGTGTGACTTTCCATTATTGAATGTCCTAGAGCTGATTGATAAGATTGTTCGAGACTGTCTGGATTCTGATTACCTTTATCGTACGACGTAACACAATACCAATATTCTATTCCATTGATGAGATTATTATCAGTATAACTGTGCTTTAATCCTGTATCATCACCAAGCGATTGATTGAATGCCGGATCGAGTCCTTTTATTCCATCAATAAGATCGAAAATCTTTAAAGGTTTATAACCAATTACACTGCCATATTGATCAGTGATTGGGGTTCCCCAGGTTTTTCCCAGATCATCGCTGCGATAAATTTTATAACCTTCAAAATCTTGTTTGCCTGTTAAATTATCTTTTGAATTTTCTGCTTCGGAATCCCAGACTATCCTAACTTGTTTATCTTTAGCCTGAGCCTGAACAATCGGAGTTTTTGGTGGACCGGAACCCTGATATTTTCGCTGGTACATTTGCTGTGTTACTCTCATATTTTTCATGAGATCAGAAGTATCGGGTTGGAAAGGTATATTGCCCGAACTTCCCATCACAACGGCAACAGAAGAAATAACTGTTTCATCCGGTGCTAATGTTAGCGGCCCCGTCATAATAAAATAATTAATTGGTGCGCCCTCAGGCAAGTACTGATTCAAGCTGTCGGGAGATGTATTATCTATTCTAGGGTTATTTCCATGAAAATAGTATTGTTTTTCTATTAGATTTGGATCATTTGGATTACTGCTTATGATAGGCCACATTTGCTCATCTATTGAAGGGGCTACATCTCTGCTAAAATAATGAAAATCTGTAACGCCCATGTTTCTAGGGGTTTCTAGAATATTTAATCCAACTATACCCATGTCTGTCGGATCATTTGCCCAGGCACCATCTCTGGTATTGTTTATATCCCAGATATAAACAAAATCACCATTGTTATGTTCATCAAAAGGATTACTATCGATTATATTTATATAATCTTTATTATCAAAATCGGGTCTAAAAATCGCATAATAACCGACATAAACACTATCTAATTGTCTGCCGCTTTTATTATGTACTGTAAATTCCCAGATAAGCATATCTTCAGCATAAGGACGTCCGTAAGTATAAGCCATTTCTTCTACTTCAATTCCAAGGGGTCCTTCAGGATTTGAATTTATTTTATCATCAAATACAGAATAAATATCCCGGTCAGAAACAAACTCACCCTCTACTTCTTCGCCAAAATTCGGCGAAGATTCATCAATGTTAATCCTGAATTTTCCAGGCCAATGTCTTTGCCCAGGTGTACTTACCCAAGCTCCAGCATCATCAAAATAACCTTCAGGCCAGGTTTCGGGATTATCACTCATTGCAAGAAAGGGTGTTTCGTCTGGCGGTGGAGCGGTAACATCACCAGAAAAAACTTGTCCTCGGGAACCGTCTTTAGGCACCCAATCATATTTGTCGGTACCAGCTCCTATAACAGAAGTAATCACATTACCTTTAGAAGCGACAACTAATCCCAATCCAAATGAATAATGAGTTTCTTGTCCGGCAGCAGCAGGCCAACGTATAGATTCATTAAAATATTCATGAAAATTTGAAAGTACACCATAATTGCCAAGGTAGTTAGCTATCTGTCCTTTATCCATTATTCCGATACCTCTTTCTTCATTGGAAACGGGCTTATGAAGAGGTACAAGATTTTTTATACTATTATCTTTATGACAACTTTCGCAAGTAGGTGCCTGTGCAAGAATAGAATTTGGAAATGCAATAAAAAAAATAAAAAGGATTAAATTTCTAATTAAAAATTTAAGCATATAATTTCCCTTTGATTACAATATAAATTGGACACCCATTTTTATTATTCTTGGAGGACCTACAAATGCAGGATTATGATCTGCATCAGGTGATGATCCTACAAGTCCTGATAAACCAGTATCAAATGGTTTACCTGTTCTTGGATATACATAAACAACGTTCTGAGTATTCAGGATATTTGTGATTTCTAAAAATATGGCAGCGGCAATTCCTCCGAACGGAATTGTTTTTATAGCACGTAAATCAACTGTGGATGTCCATGGTTTTCTTCCAGAGTTTACATCGATACGAACAGTTGGATCGACGTATGGTGTATAAGGAAGACCACTATTGGCTCTAAATATGATATTCATATTAAAGTTTGATAATAAATCCATTCCCAAGATATCTATGCCGGAGTTGTTTGGTATACTAAAATTTAAGTTAACAGCAATTTTATGGCGCTGGTCAAAATCAAGAAAATATTCCTGATGAGGGATTTCTTCACCAGCAAAGGCGTCGAAATATCCACCTAAGGGCTGGGAATTATTTCCTTTAGCCACCATGTAAGTATAATCAAGCGAGCCTGAAAAATAATCACTATAACGTTTTCCAATTGTAAGATCAATGCCTTGAACGCTTGCATAATCAGAATTATAAAAAACAACATAATCCTGTGATAGATAACTAACCTGGAGTGTTGATAACAAATCCGTTATATCTTTATACCAGGCAGTTAAGTCCAAAGCCCAGTCTTCTGTTAATTTATATTTAATACCTGCTTCGTACGAAATAGTCTTTTGCGCCTTTACATCGGGGTTACCTATTAAAGGCAAAGATGTGCTTAAATCTTTTTGTGAATTATAATACAGAGAATTGTAATCTGGATTCTGAAAAAAATGCCCATAAGAAAAATGAAGAACGGCATCCTCAGTAATAGGATGCGCTAGACCTATACGGGGACTAAGTTGGGTTTTGGGACTTACGGGAACTTCTTCAGCTAAAACCCAATTATTATTTTCATCAAAATATCCAAACTTGTTAATGTCTGGCCACATTGTTGCTTTGGGATCAACATAATCAAATCGTAATCCTAGGTTTATAATTAAATAATCGTACTCAATCTTATCCTGAATATATGCTGCTATCTCGAAAGGATTTTTAGTATACTCATCTTTAAATTGGGCACCTGATGGCCATGGCTCAGATTCTTCATAAACGCTCAGATCATGGTTTACAAATTCAAAACCACTTTTAAATTGATGATTAATATTTGCTTGATAAGTTGCATCCACTTTAGCCCTGTAAGTAACTGTTGTATTATCAGCGTATTCAGAATCATCACCAGAAACGTAAAAATAAACCGTTTCGTCTGTCATTCCCATAACATAATCCTCTGGTAATTTATCCCCAACCTGAACTATTCTGTTATTTTCAAATCGGGATAAATTTGCCACATAAAAGAAATTGTTACTTAGAGTATGGGTAAAAACCATTCCAAGACGTGTTGATCTGGTTTCTGAATGAATCTGATGATCACTTAGATATTTCCATCGATGATTGTATCCTTGATATTCATTTCCTTTCAACTCTCCGGAAAGCGAAAATTTAACAGTCGGACTAAATGAATAAGTTAATTTAGCTAATCCATTTCCTTCAACATTATAACCATGAGGAAGATAGCTGTCTTCATTTCTATATATGCCTGATAATAAAAATGTCAGCTTCGAAAAGATCGGTCCATTCAAAGATAAAGTGAACATACCTGGGATAGGTATAACTTGCTGATCATACATACTAATATTTTGGTACTCACCCTCATCAGTAACTCCTTCAAATGGATTTGCTTTTCTAAAAGGTGAATTATTTAACATTGGTGAAGTGTATTCAATTTTACCGCGCAATGATGAGCCCCCGTCTTTTGTAACAAGATTTACAATACTCGACATAGCGTCACCATACTCAGCATTGAAAGTGCCACTTATTACTTCCATCTCGTTTATGGCATCTTTATTAAGTGAGTTACTAAAATTTCCATTCAGCGGATCATCTACTTTAACACCGTCAATCATATAACTTATCTCGCCGGTTCTTCCACCTCTAACGTGAATCTGTCCTTCGGAATCAGTTGTAAAACCGGCTTTAGTTGTAAGAATATCCTGAACGCTGTTAACCGGCATATTAAGGATTTCATCTGAACTTATAATTGACTGTTTTGATGTAACATCTTTTTGGATTAGCGGTCGTTTTGCAATTACAACAACTTCTTCATCAAAATTAAGTACCTGGGCTTCCATAATAAATTCCAATGATGTCGTGAGGTCTATCAGAATTCGCACATTATCTATTCTGTAGGATTTATATCCCATCATAGTAGCACGTACAGTGTATATCCCGGGAGGAATATTTAGAATAATAAATTCACCATTAATATTACTGGCGGCTCCAAGAGTTGTCCCTTCAATGATTACGTTACAACCAGGTAGTGGTTCGCCAGTTTCTGAATCTTTTACACTGCCAAAAATTTTTCCGGTTGTTCCTGCGTAAACAGATTGAGATGCAAAAACAAAAATTATTAGAAGGCAGGGAACAATAACTTTTCTTAAAAAATTTTTCAAAAGAATGCTCTCCTAAATTCAATTATAAATCGCAGAGACTGAAATCTCCAATAAATTAGCAACCTCTTGAAAATAATCACTTAAATTTTTACTGAATGATTTAACATTATCATTTTTCATTGTATGAAATGCTAATTCAAAACTATCTTCAAGAGGTTTTAAAAATTGTATAATCTATTGCCAGATCACTTCAGCAAAACCATTTTTTTACTCTCAACAAAGTCACCAGTTTTTAATGAATATAAGTACACACCTGAGGGAACACTATTACCTAGTTCATCCTTCGCGTTCCAAACAACTGAATAATTGCCGTTTGGTTGAACCCCTGAGACAAGTGTTTTAATTTGACGACCTAGTAAATCGTAAACTATTAATGATACTAATCCAGTTGTAGATAACTGATATGTGATTTTGGTAGACGGGTTAAATGGATTCGGGTAATTCTGGTTAAGATATAAGTTTTGAGGAATATCAGGATTAGTATAATCCTCAACTGAAGTTATTGGCTGAAGCTGTTCAACGACGATATTATCAAAATAGCCCGGTATTCCGTCAGCATCCATTTGGAATGTATACAATCCGAAACTTCCTGATGTATTGCGAGTTGAAGTTGTATCCTTTATAGGGCAGCCGGCTAATAGTGTACCATCAAAATAACACCAGAAACTTGTTTCATTTGTACCCGTTGCGCGTACTTCTACTTTCATCTTATGCCATCCATCTGTGGTTGGA
>Ga0172367_10002426_pt1 | contig 25551 bp, 18 predicted proteins | sample Lak10m_FD_114542 | JGI IMG/M metagenome (GOLD analysis project Ga0172367, IMG submission 114542) | Freshwater microbial communities from Kabuno Bay, South-Kivu, Congo - kab_022012_10m | ecosystem: Environmental > Aquatic > Freshwater > Lake | place: Democratic Republic of the Congo: South-Kivu...
CCAAACGGTTCAACCCAGTAACTGCTGCTGCCGTCTGTGATATACACAAACACATTTCCGCTTGTGGTGTTGAACCACATATCACCGTATGTTGCTCCTGCGGGTGGTGTGGTTGATGCAAAGAATGCAATGGCTCCTGTGATGCCTTGTGGTCCGGTTGCACCTGTGTTTCCTGTAGCACCTTGAGAACCTGTTGCACCCGTGACACCTTGAATGCCTTGAGAACCTGTTGGTACTGTATTGCCCTGAATCGCGCCAGACACAGTTCCATACAGAGTTATGCCTATCGGATCATCGTTGTTAATGATTATTCCTGCCGCAGTTGTACCTAACTCAATACGCGATCCAGGAACATCTAGAAGTGTGAATATGTCGCTATCAAGACTGAAATATCGTGGGTCATTTGCTGATTTCAAACTTCCGCCAAATGTCACGCCAGAAGAGAAGAATGCACCAGCAGCACTAATTCCCGTGGAGAATGTCTGAAATCCGGTGAATGTGTTTGCTGCATTCGTCCTTGCAACATTTGTGATGACACCGGTTGCGCCATTCACGGAAACAACATAGTCGCCAACAGGACCAGTTGCACCTTGAGGACCAGTTGCACCTTGAGGACCAGTTGCACCTGTATTTCCTTGGGTGCCTGTTGCACCTTGGGATCCGGTCGAACCGGTCGCTCCTCGCGGACCGGTGGCTCCTGTTGTTCCCGATGAGGCAGCAACCAAATCCCAACTGTAACCTGTCCAAGACCAGGTCTTGGAGCCATAGGTGTACTGCGAACCCGATGTTGGACTTGGGGGGAAATTAATGGGCATATGTTTCTTTAGTTAGTTGATCTGCACCCATTGACTGCGGGTTCCGTCATTCAATCTCATGTACAATTTCGCCGTTTCGCTGTTGAACCACAGGTCATTGTCCTTTGCCCTTGAGGGAGGGGGAACTGTTGGAAACTTCCACAGCCTGCAAACCTCCGCATCCAACTCACGAATGGCTTCAATCGCACCGAAAAGGAGTTGGTCTTGGCTGATGTAGTAGTTCGTTGTTCCCGTGAGCGTTGAGGCATCTGCGGTATTTCCTTCAGAAGCAAGAAACACAGGAGCGGCAAGTTTGCTGTCCACCCTTGCCAAGTCCTGTGCCAGGTATCCGAGTTTGAATCCCGATTCGGGGGCATCCGTGTATGTGAACCTGTAGGGATTGAAATCATTGCGAATTGCGGGAAGCCATTTTCCAAAATCCTGGCTCGATTCCGTGTACTCCGAAAGATTCGTCTTCTTGTTGGTGTCTGATGTGATTCTCACTCCAAGACCGAAGAATTCGCCCGCATAGTTTATGTACGCTTGGGTGTTGTTGCCGCGAATGACCCTGATTGCCGGTGCTGCGGTGGTTCCTGATCCCGTTCCTCCATGAACAAGATGAAGAAATCCGAAACCAGTCACTCCGTACAGACCTCCTCCTTGAGGAACCCTCGACACACCAAGAGCAAATGCCCCTGCTGTTATTCCGCTGGTGGGGAGAGTCTTGAAAGTGCTTGGAGGTGCAAAATAATCTCTTGTGCCAATACCATTGTAGAAACCCTGAAATGCCTGATCAAAACGAATTCCATTTGCCTGTACATCCATTCCCCATGTGGTGAATGGATTTGTTATTCTCATGGAATTGGTCTCTGGCGTACCTCCACCATTTGGCAAAAGGAAGAGAATGGAGTCCGGATTGTTTCCGCATTGGAAGTTCACATTTCCTCTGAATTCGGCGGCAGTCTGTCCCCAAGGATCATTGTTCGATGCAAACCCGCTGTCGAAGACGAAATGACCAAGCATGTAAGAAGTGCTGTTTGTGGTTCCTGTGCCGCCATTCACGAACAAAGGACCACTCACGCTCAAGGGTGCATAATAGTTTGAAAGGTTTACTGAACCACTCTGTATGGTTCGATATGCACCTGTCAGGTTTACGGCAACGAACGAATAGATGGTGTTTCCAAGAACATTGAGATCGCCGTCTATTGTCGCATTTCCGGTGATGTTCACCTGTCCATAGACATTCATCCCTCCCGTGAGGGACAAACCTCCTGCTGCACTTATTCCAGCACCAAACGATACGGTCTTGCTCTTGTCAACTCCCCAAACTGTCGGACCCGTGAGTTGCAGAACGACCCAAGACCTGCCCGTATTCGGATCGGTGTATGATTGCCCCGTGTTTGATGGTGTCGGAAATGGCATGGTTTACATCAACCTGTTCTTCAGGTTATTTATTTCGACCTGCTGCGCTTCGACCAAGGCATTCAGTTCCTGTATTGCGTTTGTCAGGGTTGCAACCAACTTGCTTTGGTCGATTCCTTGATATTTGGGATTGCCATGTTCATCCACTTCATCTTTTGTACCGGAGACAACATCATGAATGATTTCTTGAACTTCATGGGCAATAAACCCTTGCGCTGTTTCTCCCGTGTTTTTCCAAACATATGTGCATGGCTTGAGGAGTTTGATCTTCTCAAGACCTCCTGCCATTGGCTGTATGTCTTGTTTCAGGCGATAATCGGATGTCGTTTCATAGGCAACCGCACTAGTGCTTGCTTTTATTTGCCCCACTTTGTTTGAATTCACACCTCCGGTCATGCCTCGGTAGAATTGAACAATATCAACAAAAGAAGTTGTTGCAAATCTTTGGTTTATCGTAATCACACCAGTCTCCGTCAGTTGCACACCATCAACGGTCGTGGTTATGTCTTGCGTGGGCAAAAATCCGACTTTCAAGTTTCCGCTGTCAACAGAAAACTCATCGTCCGTCATTCTGCATCTTGTACGCATAGCACCCATCGTGGCACCTGTGCCAAATCTCAATACCCCATCTTGACTCCAAATGTAGGCGGCTCCGCTTCCTCCAATTGGAACAGTCGGACTTGATGGAGGACTTGAGGCAAATTGAAGCACTCCGCAATAACCTGCTGTATTTGCAACTCCCTTGCCCCTCAATTCAAGAACGGGTACTCCCGTTCCAAAATAGTCTGGTGAAGAGGGGCTGTTCAATGTCGATGAGTTGCTTCCGATTACCAAATTGTTCTTTATGTTCACCACGCCCGCATTTATCTGCAAGTTTTTTCCCGAAGTCTCGTTGATTTCCACATCGCCAAGGAGAGTCGTCCTTGCATTAAATCCGACCGTCAAGCCCGTGTCGATTTGAACATGCGTGGCAGAGGCTCCGCTTGCAAAATTCTGCCTTGCCGTGAATGTCTGTGCCACATTCCTGTAGGCCACATTCGACATGTCGTTTGCAGGGTTCGTCCCGCTTGAGACAACATTGTCAACCTGAATCCATGCATTTCCTATCCATGTGTATTCTTCCGAACCGTTCGTCCACTTATCCCCTATGGTGAAAGCCGAAACGGATGATCCTGGATAGGTTATTCCCGAATTGGATTCGTAGATGTAACTGGGAAGACCTGGATGATTTCCCGAAACGGTAATGTCGTTATTGAAATATGCCGTTCCGCCCGTGACCGAAAGACCCTTTGCAAATGTGGCACCTTGTGAGACATAGAGATGGTTCGTGGTAAGACCACCATTGAATGTTCCAAGACCTGATGTTGTCAATGAGGTCAGGGTTCCTACTGCGGTGATGTTTGGCTGTGCAGCGGTATTCAATGTTCCCGTGATTCCGTTGGTTACATTGATGCCGTTTGCAAATGTCGAGTTTCCAACGAATCTAGAAGCACCGGTAACGGCCAATGCACCGGTGACATTGAGTGAAGTGAGGACACCGAGGGAAGTCACATTGGGCTGTGCTGCCGTATTGAGTGTTCCCGTTACACCACCTGATGAAACTATTCCACCAGCACCGACATCAAGCCTCGCAAGTGTTCCTACTGCGGTGATGTTGGGCTGTGCAGCGGTAAGAAGTGTTCCCGTGATTCCACCCGTGACATTGAGTCCTGCGGTGACATTGAGTGCCGTAAGTACGCCAACAGAGGTGATGTTTGGCTGTGCAGAGGTATTCAGAGTTCCCGTGATTCCGTTGGTTACATTGATGCCGTTTCGGAATGTTGCGTTTCCGGTGACATTCATGGAACCAGTCACATTGAGTGCCGTAAGTACGCCAACAGAAGTAATGTTTGGCTGTGCAGCGGTATTCAGGGTTCCCGTTATCCCACCGGCAGAACTGATGCCACCAGCACCGACATCAAGCCTCGTAAGTGTTCCGATAGAGGTGATGTTCGTCTGCGAAGCGGTATTCAAGGTTCCCGTGATTCCACCTGATGAAACAACAAGACCATTTGCAAATGTCACGCCATTTGAGACATAGAGATGGTTTGAAGTCAGTCCCGCATTCATGGTTTGCAGTCCCGTGAATGTATTGGAACCTGTAGTTGCTATGCCTATTACTGTTCCGGTAGAACCATTGACGGAGATTACATAGTTACTGGTGAGACTTACAGCACCGGCAGCGGACACCACGAACTGATTACCAAACGAAGCAGCACCTGTGGCACTTGAAGACGCTAGAGGAACTGCAAAGGTAACAACACCAGTAGCACCATTGAAACTCTTGACATAGTTGCTTGTAAGACTTACTGCTCCTAGACCAGATACAACAAACTCGTTGCCGAACGAAGCAGCACCTGTAACTGTAGCCGAAGCAAGAGGTATGTTTCCCCCAACAGACGAAATCGGAGATCCGTTTACCGTGAATGCACCAAAAACCGCAAGACCTCCTGTCACGGTCGCGCCTCCCGTAACACTCAAGCCACCGGTGATTCCTTTGATTCTTACATCACCGGCAAATGTCGCACCATTGGAGACATAGAGATGGTTCGTGGTAATTCCAGCATTCATGGTTTGCAGTCCCGTGAATGTGTTTGTACTTAATGCTGCACCTGCACCAACAACTCCAGCCCCATTGACCGTAAATGCACCAAAAACCGCAAGACCTCCTGTCACGGTCGCGCCACTAGTCACGCTCAATCCTTTTCCTATTGAAACGGAATCCTGAAAAGTTGCTGGTCCCTTGACCAATAAGGTTCTTGCCGAATTCTGGTTGATTTCCACATCGCCAAGGAGATCGGTTTTTCCTCCATTGACCCCAACCGTCAATCCATCAAAGATAAGCACTCGTCCTGTTATTCCCACCGCACCGACTACTCCAAGACCCCCTCCGATTATTGAACTGTAAGCAACACCAGGCATTCCTCCCGTAACTGCAATTCCTCCAGAAACGGTCAGTCGATCTCCAAATGCAGCACCACCCGCAAATGAAATCGATGCATTCTTGTTCACGCCCCACATGGGTGGATTCAGGGAAACGCATATCCATGACCTTCCGGAAACAGAATCGGTGTATACTTGACCGAGAAAGGTGGGAACAGGAAATGCCATTTTGCTATTTTATGTATTTGCCTCAACCGAACGAAAAAAGGTCATAACCCAACACGCAGCAATAATTGACACCTCCTGATGCAGGTTCATTCTCCGCAGGTCCGGCTGTAAGCATCTTCTGCTGCACATTTATGCAGTTGTTTGCGTCCACCCAGACATTTGCAAATCCCGTGATGCCTGGATTTGTCGTGGAAGTCGGGCTTCCGAATGTCACATACAGTCCAACGGTAATGGGTATCAGCCTATCGCTTCCCTGCACGAAAAGTGCTTGTGTATTCCTTCCCCAGTTTGGTCCTGCACTCAACATGCAGAATTTGCCGTATCCAAAGTAGCCTTTTTTCGGAAAGACATAAGTATCTCCTGGATTGAGCCTCACGGACTGAACCGTCATCACTCCTCCGTTTCTTGCCTCGGGGTCACCGATTCCGTCAAGTCTTGGGACAATTGAAAAAGAACCTGTTCTTTCATAGACTTGAGATGCACTTCCTGTCAAGCCTATCCCGACATTTGACCATGCGTTTATGTTCGCTGATTGATAGAATGGAGGTATGGTACTTGTTGAACTCAAGAAATGAGGAACGGAATAACCGCCAGCATGCACATTTCCATGCATGTGAATGTAGCACCTGTTGAACTGTGCGCCTCCATGCAGAAAGGCGGGATTCTGCCCGTTTTGCAGTCCCAATCCCTGTGCGCCCGTGATGCAGGAGATCATGTTGTCGCTGATCGTGTAATAGGTCGGAAATTGAGGAGAATAAGGAACACTTGAATTGCTTTGCCTTCCGGTGATCACCCCGAATCTCTGAATTCCCCCTTTTCCGACAATCTTGTTTCCTCTCAATGTCACGAACAGGGGAGGAATGTTGTTCTTGAAATCTCCTTCGCCGTTGTCAAAAAAGTGGGACAGGACACCTATGGTCGTTGGTACATTGTTGTAGACGGTGTTGTTGCTCACAGTAACTGCCCTGTTCCTCAAGTCGGCTTCGCCATCGTAGAAACTGAAGACGGATCCTCCTGCTGTGAGTCCACCATCATCTATGAATGGGCTTCTCAACCCCTCTGCCGTCTGCACGGGATCAAAATGAAACACATTGTTGGCGACCAATCCTGATGTTATTTGGCAATTTACCCGAACCCCACCGAACCTTATTGGGCAAATGGCAAGACTGCTTGTGTTGTTGACGATGGTCACTTCGTCAGCCTGTATCTTTATGTCTCTTCCACGGCAGTCGATGAAATGGTTTCCGTAGATGCTTGCTCGGCAGTTGGCATAGTCGGAACCGGTGACATTTCCGCCGAAGAACTTCAACCCATCGCAGTCAACATTGATGTTTTCTCCTTCAAATCCCAGACTATTGTCGTATTCAACCGGCTCGTTGCTGGTTATGTTTTCGATTTGGCAGTTGGAAACCGTTCCCGACCTGCAACCTACATAACCCAATGACGAGTAAAAGCCCGATTGTATCGTGATGCCGCAGGATCCTGCTCCTCCAGGAATGCCCGCACCTCTTTCCCTTGATGCATTCTTCACGATGCACTTGTCAACAACGACATTCCTCCATGCACCATAAAGAGTTAATCCCGTGGATTCGACATGACCGGCTACTCCACGAAGACCGACTGGTGCATCTCCTGCCCTCCTGTATCCTGCGGGCTTTGGAGTCCATAGATTCTGAAATGTGCAGTTTGTTATCTTGGCTGTGGACACAAACGGAAGGGTATCTTCGATGCACTTCAACCCAAAGACGGTCTTGTTGTTTCCCTCGAAATTCAGGCCATCGACCCGTATGTCGTATCCCTTGCCTTGCAATATCATCATGTGCGATGCGTGTGGCAATGTAGGGTCAGATGGTTCGCATGACAAGGTTGCATTTTGACCCACTATGGTGAGGGAACCCGTCAAGCCAAGATACAGGCAGGATTCATAGGTTGATCCGTTTGATGTGCTAGGTCTTCCCGCAGAAACCGAGGGAAGAGGTGCTATCTTGTACCTTCCTGGCGGGAAGAAGACATATTTGTCAGCCGTCAGGGAACCATATGCAGTCGTGCTTGCTGCTTGAATCAATGCCCTCTGTATGCTTGCCGTATCGTCCGTCTTTCCGTCACCGACTGCGCCAAAATCCTTGACGGAAAGGTAATTGTTCCTCACTATCATCGGCGTTGTCGTGATCTGCGTTGCATTTGCCTCCACCCACGAACCGCCATCTATTCCGTCCAACCATGTGAATTCGGAACTTCCCGTCAGGAATCTGTCTCCTTGCGAGGTATATCCCTTCGGCAACATGTCATGGGCATATGTGTTGTTGAGCGAAACGGTGTTTGTTGTCCTGCGATGATGGGCATTGGTATCTTGCCCTATAAACTGCTTCTTTGCCAACTGCGCCATTCTTACCGTTTTCACCACTCCTGCCCGTATCGCCAATGTCTTCCTGTCCAAATTGCCGTTCCATGACGCATCGGTTATGTCTATGGCGGAACCGACCCCTGCATCAACAATCAGGTCATTGAGAACCTTGCGGGCAAAGAAAACCTCATTGTCGCCTACGGGAGGCGATCCTAAACTTGTTCTTGTCCAATTCGGATTTCCAACGGATGTCGTGCTTGTAGGTGTTCTTCTTGCATTGTCGCCGTAATAAGGAATCCAATCCATCCAAAAAACAAACTTCCTGACACCGTTGTCTGCCACGGGCTTTATGAGCAAATCTTCCATGTCCGAGTCAGACCATATTGTGTTGTATGTGGTTGCCGCAATTGCTGCTGCACTTTCAAATACGGTATTTTCATCCCTAAATGCAAATGGAGAAATGATGCAACTTACGGGTTTTCTCCCATATGATGCCTCAACGCTTGTTCTTGCTTCAATCTTCGATAACTCTCTTCTTGCCGCAAACAGATATGTGTTTGCCTCCATTATTGTTCTGTAATAATATGCATATGCATGAAAGTTTCCCCAATCGACATGATCGATGTAAGGACCAGAAGGTGCTATGGAAGAGGTCAACCTTCTCTTGAATTCCCGCATCAAACCAATCTTGGCATTATCATACACCTGTTGAGGAACTCCGTTAGGTTTTCTTGCCCAATCCGCACCATCACCAGGAATGAACGCAAAGAAAAACGGAAGATTGGGATAACTGTATTCCGTGATTATTGATGAAGGAGAAACCTCCTTCATGATGTCGTGCATCCTGTTCAGGTATTCAAGCGCGTCTACTGCTTTTTGGTCTATGAAGGAAATCGGATTGCCTTGTGAATCTGCTGCGGGCGCAAATCCGCTCATGTATCCTTCTGTGTCTAGTTGCAACATGTACGGGGAAAGACCGACATAATCAGGATATCCCGAATTCTTTGCCATCTTTCTCCAACCAAAGTCGCCGTCACCCAAAAAGGTATTGAGATAGTTCCTGAAAAGAGTTTCATTGAAAGTCGGAGCCGCCAAGGACATTCCGGCTTGATTGGCATCATACAGAAGTTGCGCTATCCTTATGTTTTCCGCCCTGAATGCAGGGACAATGATGTCAAAATGCTCAGGGGTCATCCTGTTGACTTGGGGCAATGACGCAAGCACCTCAACCTCGTCCTTGAAGAACGAGGATGTTGCCGTAGGACCGCCGACATACAACTTATTGTCATGGGCATTGACGGCGATCTCGGCATTGGTCAATCCACTTGGAAATGCCCCGCCGGTCGATCCCTTCCTGAAACTGAATCTTGCGGTGTTGCTCATGATCAGCCAAATGTATAGAGGGTGAATACTCTGGGACTTCCCAATCTATTCTGTACGCTTACCGTGGAGGTAGCAAATCCATAATTACTTAACCAGACATTTACCTTTCCATCCGTGCCAGGATTCGCGGTCAGAGAACCAACCACATTTGATCCTCTGTAGATGTCCGTCAAACTTTCACCTCCATGCACAAACATGAAGTTTGTTGTATGGTCATACCCCACGCAAAGCATACGAATTGTTCCGTATCCAAGTTGTCCCTTGTACGGAAATGTGTAGGATTCGTCATCGACAAGGGTGACTGACTGCACCGCAAATATGCCTCCATCCGAGTTGTAGGGATCACCAATCATTCCTATTCTTGGAATGAAGGAGGTCGATTGCGCTTTCTGCATGCTGGCGGAAAGCCCTATTCCCCAATTTGTGTATGCATTTATGTTTGCGGAATCCACCGTGGCTGACGATGATTCTACCAGATGCGGGACGGAAATGACACCGGTTTGCACATTGCCATGAATGTGCATATAGGTTTTCTCGAAAGATGAGTTGTCGATTCCAAGAAACGCACCAGTCTGCCCCGTATTTCCACCGGTCACGGTGGAGATCATGTTGTCGCTGATCGTGTAATGAATGGAATTCTGCCCCGCATTTCTTCCCGCAAGACTGGCAAAGCGAAGGCATCCCCCCTTGCCGACCACTTTGTTGCCCTGAACCGTTATGAAAGCAGGAGGTCTTTGAGTCAAGTTTCCCTCGGCTGCTCCAAAAAAATCACCCAGCACTCCGACATTCTGCGGCACATTGTTGAATACATGATTGTCGGTGACCGTGATCGTCCTGTTTCTTTGATCGGGCGTACCATCGTAGAAACCAATGACATTCCCTCCTGCGGTGAGTCCACCGTCTTCTATGAAAGGACTCCTCCAAGAGGGTCCTGTCACGGGATCAAAATGAAACACATTGTTCGACACCGTTCCTGATGTTATCTGGCAATTTATCCGAGTGCCGCCACCCTGTATGGGAAGTATGTTCAGGCTGCTTGTATTTGCCTGAATGGTCACTTCGTCAGCCTGTACCTTTATGTCTCTTCCACGACAATTGACGAAATGGTTTCCGTAGATGCTTGCTCGGCAGTTGACATAATCGGAACCCGTTGTGTTTCCACCGAAGAACTTTATGCCATCGCAGTCCGCATTCCTGCTGAAATTGAATGCGGAGGTTTCTCCGCTTGTTATGTTCTCGAAATAGCAGTTGCTTATCGTAGCCGTTCTTGGACCTATGTACTGTGGTCCTGCGCCTTGGATGGGATTTCCCGATATCGTGAATCCGGCGGTCGATGCTGTCAAGGCTGCGGTATTGGTCATTTCCGCTCTTGACACATTCACGACCGTGCATTTGTCGATTACGATGTTTTTGAATGCTCCATACGAATAGATTGCAGCACTCTCATTGTAGGCACTTGAGTAAAACGGGTTTGACGAGGGGATGAACAGATTTTTGAACGAGCAGTTAGACACCTTTATCGATGATTGATGGGCGACCAACTGCTCCTCAAGCAGTAGACCATACACCGACCTGTTGTTTCCCTGAAAATTCAGCCCATCGACAAATATGTCGTTTCCATTGGAACGAAGCCACATCATGTGAGAAGCATGGGTCAACCCTCCAGCCGCATTGACTCCCGTACAGGAAAGCGTTGCATTCTGTCCAAGTAACTTCAATGAACCCGAATTGATGTTGACGAAAAGACAGGAACTTAACGGCGAAACGGTTCTCAACGGGCTTATGAGATAGGTTCCTGGCGGAAACAGCAGAAATTTGTCCGAAGTCAATGAACCAGAAAGGGCAACAACCGTGTTCAATGCCCTTTGTATGCTGATGGTGTCGTCCGTCCTTCCATCTCCTTTTGCCCCAAAATCCTTGACTGAAAGAAACTGCGTCTGCATCGTGATTGCCGATGCTGCGTTTCCAAGTTCGATCCATGATCCACCGGTTGTGCTTCCTACCCATGCATATTCGGAACCATTCACAAACCAACGGTCTCCCTGAATGTTGGCATTTGAATTTGGGGTGACTCCTTCGGGGAAGAACTTGTTGTTTAACCCATACACAGAACCCGTCACCGAACCAACAAACAAACGACCGTCAATCGTATTGACCGCAAGTTCTCCGTGGGTAAGGCTTGCGGGAAATGCGCCTCCCGATGCACCTCTCTTGAGTTTGAAAGTGGTCTTTTTTGACATGATTCAGTCGATCAAACGAATCCGCCGCATTCCTCGCATGGATATGCACCGGCGGGATAATTGACCTTCGTCTTTCCTTGAAGTATCGTTGTCTTTGTCGGGGACTTGATGACATCATCGAAGAAATCTATGACCGATGCACCGGTTACCGACAGATTTGCTTGTGAGTCCGCAATTCCGTAGATTCCCGTCACATCCGCAGAATCAAGCCTCATTTCCACCGTGATCAGCGGGGACGAACCCGTGGCATATGCAGCCGTCAGGCTTTCATAGCCAAAATACTTTGCGAATCCGGTGCTGGCTCTGTAATCGACATACAATTGGGCGATCTTGAAATAACTTGCGGTTATTCCGTATTCGGTTGCTATTCCCAATTCTGGCGAAAATCCTGTCACATAGTCGATTGGCATTTTTATGCTCCCTCTGGTGGGTAATTTGAGGTAGGTCCAGCGACAAGTATCGTTCCCTTGCCAGCACTCACTACCAGTTTATCGACATAATCGATCACGGAGGTTCCTGTTACCGTCAGGGTTTCCTGAAAGACTGCGTTTCCGAATATTCCCGTGATGTCGGCTGCATCAAGGCGAATTTCCAAGGAATTCAGTTCCTTCTTCCCGATGAATCCCTTCGCCTCGGACTCGAATCCAAGGTAGTTGACGAATCCCGTGTTGTTCACATAATCGATGTACAACTGACCAATCTTCCAATAGTTGGCGGTCAGACCGAATATTGTTGTTGAAATGTTGGCTCCGGTAATTGGCATCTTGAAATCTCCTCGCCTTATTTATCGTCATCAACCAATGCTGATTCTCTTTGGCAACGCCAATCTCAATTCAAAGTAAGACTTGTCCGATTCCAACTTGGATATCGTTCCAGGCTCCTGCTCTGACATGTCAAGGAAGAAATATGCGCTGCTCTCATGAAGTTCTCCTGATCTTTATGAACAGACCTACGCTATGTATGCCCGTATTGCTATTTATCGCAAAGTCAACCATGTCTCCTGCACTTAATCCCGACCATGCGGTGATTCCCGTATTTGAATTCTTGAATTGCCCGCTGAGACTTGGGTAATCAAGACCAACAATCGATGTGGTCGAAGGATAGTTTGCGAATGATGATTTCTTAACATCAAATTGTATTGAACCCGTCTGTCCTGCAACGACATACCATTCCAATGCTTGGCAATCATAAGGAATGAAACGATATTCCTTCTTGCCCGTTGATATGTCATTGGGAGTAGAATCGATGAATATGGAAAGGACATCCTCGCTTAGACCTGTTGCTCCCCGCGAACCTGTTGCACCTATATTTCCTTGTGCGCCCGTTGCTCCCCTTGTTCCCGCCGAGAAGTTGATCCATTGTCCTGCGGTCTCTCCCTGTTCAACGAGGAATGTGTAGAGTACGGCATCGTTGATATTGACCCATCTGTCGCCGCTTGATGCACCTGTCGGCGCAGTAGCCCCTAGGGTGAACTTGTATCCGCTGATCGTGACATTTCCCGTCTGACCATTGAAGGAACGAACGGTCGGAGACAGAAGATTGTTCTGGTTTATCCTGTTGTAGTTTCGTGAACCCCTGTTGTAGACAACAAGGGATGTGACCTCATTCAGGGTATCCACGGGAGGATACAGGTTGTCATCTACGACTTGACCCGATCTAAAATCGTTTCCTGTTGGTGAAGGAATCGGACCCCAATTACTCAAAAGAGTGCCAAGATCTGCACCATCGACCTTGCCATCCTTGTTAAAATCTCCTTGGCTGAAATAATAGTTGTCGTTGGACAGTCCATCAATCAGACTCTGCAAGGTCTGTATCAGGGAGGGAAGATACGCAGTTGACTGTGTTGATCCATCGGAGAAACGAATGAAGTTTCCTGCACCCGTGACGGTGATTCTGTTGTAAACCCAAAGACCCTCGGAACCCCACACAAACTGCGAGGATGCGCTCAACCCCGTTGCGCCCGTGGCAAAGTCACGGTACTGAATCGCTCCGAATGTCGTTCCTGCTGCTTGTGTTAGACCTGTGACATTTCCTGTGAGACCATTAAAGGTAACGACATAATCGGATATGGATGCTCCTGCACCTGCTGCTCCTGTTGCGCCCTTTACATACCCAAGTTGAACTGGAGAACCAACCGAACCATCGGGATACAGGATACTGATGTAGAGATAGTTGTCACCGCTGACTCCTGCTGCGGTATATCCGTATCCTGTTGAACCCGTGGCACCAGTTGAACCTGTCGCACCGGTTGAACCTGTCGCACCCGTATTTCCCGTTGCGCCAAGGAATCCATCATTTCCGGTTGCGCCCTTTACATACCCAAGTTGAATTGGAGAACCAACCGAACCATCGGGATACAGGATGCTGATGTAGAGATAGTTGTCACCGCTGACTCCTGCTGCGGTATAACCGTATGCTGTTGGTCCGCGATCACCTGTGGCACCGGTTGAACCTGTCGCACCGGTATTTCCCGTTGTGCCACGATCACCTGTTGCACCTGTAGGACCAACGCTTCCGCTTCCACCGCCAACGCCGCCCAAGTTCGTGATCGTGATGGAGTTTGTGGAGGGATCGGTTGCAAGTGAGATGCCGACTCCTGCAACGAGATTCAGGTTTTCTGCATCATATTGAACTGCGGTAAGACCAGGTTGACCCGAAATGCTTATTGTCTTGAATGCGGTATCAAGACCGCCGCCAGGATTCCCGATGACGGTTGGCTTCAACTTCGACAAGTCTATCTTGAGTGACTTTGCGTTCTTGTCGTATTGGAGTGGATAGACAGCATTGACGATTCCTGAATCGCCAGTTGCACCACGCTCACCCTTCTCTCCCTGTTCGCCCTTTGGTCCGGCGACACCTTGAAGACCTTGGGAACCATCATCGCCCCTGTCTCCCTGTTCGCCCTTTTCTCCCTTTGGTCCGGCGACACCTTGCGGTCCTACCTCTCCGCGTTCCCCTTGCTCTCCCTGCTCCCCGCGTTCGCCTCTTTCTCCTTGATCTCCCTTTTCGCCTTTCTCGCCTCCTTCGCCTTGCGGTCCTCTATCTCCTGCTGCACCTTTTTCGCCACGAAGACCTTGGGGTCCAGATGCGCCTTGGGAACCCGTTTCCCCGCGATCTCCTTTTTCCCCACGGGAGCCGACCTTGCCCGTTTCACCCTTTTCGCCCCTCTCACCCTTGCCGCCCTTGTCGCCTTGGATGCCTTTCTCGCCACGATCACCTCTCTCGCCCTTTGGGCCTGTGATGCCACGAAGACCACGGAGACCCCTTTCGCCAGGTTCTCCCTTGTCTCCCTTCTCGCCCTTTGAACCTTGCTGTCCTTGGACGATCTGTGGCTCTTCTTTTATAGGTTCAGGTGCAACATCATCCCCATCAGAGTTCAGGAACTCTTGGTATTCATTGAACAACTTCTCAAAGCCATCGTCTTCAGGTTGTTCGTTGTGGATGAAGTCTCGGAAATTAGCCATGCAGGATATTTAGACCCCGCTTCAAGTGCCTGTAAGAGCCTTCCAAGATTCGGGAAACAGGGGCTGAATGATCTTTGAAATCCCATCTGCATACTGTCTGCACTCCCATTGGGCATGGGGATCGCTGCGCTGCGAATAGACCCGTGCAAATGCGGAAAGGCTTCCCGTCCACCACCACTCCGTGTATGTTCCCTGTGGAAGAACGGAACGAGCCTGTTCGGGTGCCACTCCCATTTCAACGAGCGTCCTGTAGGAATACAGGGCATCGGAAACGCACATTGAATAATGCCTGCTTGCATCATTGTATTTCTCGTCAATTGGCATGAAGTCCTCAGACCCCTGCTTTGCTCCGTTGGTTGGCTTGCCTCTCCAACGAGGAATGTAGACTTGTGGCGGATCGCTGACATAGCGGCGGCTGACCTCGTTCATCACAAGACCAACTTGGTGTTTGCCCAACTGCGCTCGTATGAATATGGGTGTCTTGATTCTTATCGTTATTTGTGGATGTGCAAACGGAGTCCAATGCTTGTGCTTGGCGAGATAAGCAATGAGTTTCTGGTCTTTCTCGGAAAGTTTCTTGTCCTTGATCGCTCCCGTCCAATGCTGTTCCCCGTCCCAACCGCTTTCCTTGTTGAAGGAAACACGGGCAGCATTGACGATGGTCAGATCATCTCCCATGTGATCCACATATTGCACAAACCCGTGATCAAGAACCTTGATCAGGGCTGCTCCCCTGCCAGCCACACTATCCATGATTTGCTCCTTTAGTTGTTTCTCTTGAAGAACTCAATCTGACGAAGACGCTTCTTTGCATCCTCTTCGTTGTCATACTCGCCCAACTTCTTCGATCCATCCTTCGACAGGATGACGAACTTGCTGCCTTGCTTGACGATCTTCTCGCGGATGTTCGTCATCATCTGAAGAGGCTTCTTTGCCTTGCCCGTTCCCTTGATGTCATCAAGCGATCCAAGACTCCATCCGCCCTGCTCAACCGATTCATATGAGGTGACCTTGCCGCTTTCCTCTATCTGCTCTTGCGGCAGAGGTGCGCTTGCCGAATTGATTCCGTCAAGTCGATCCTTCAACTTGGAGAACAGCATGGAACGGATGTGCTGCCTTGCGCCGATCATGTCCTTTGTCTGCAACCGATCAACGATTGCATCGGCGTTCGGTTCATGGGAAGTCTCAATCTCCATGGTGTCTTCTGATGTAGGTTCTTCTTCGTTCATGTGGATATTTAGGTCAGATGTGCCGCCATGTTGACAATTTCAGCCTCGCCATGAGACCTTCTGCTGAATTTTCTCGTATGACTTTCTGTATTTCCGCAGGATCATGCCCTGCAAGCACCATGTCATTGATGTCCTTCACCCTGATCTTCTCTGGCCAGAAGCAGACATGATGCCCGTCCTCCACGAGTTTTTGATAAATCCCAACGACTTCCTTGTTCCTTGGCTCGTTGTCCAAGGCAAAGATCAGGTCGCAACCCTTGAGTTCAGAGGGAAACTCCGACACTTGCTTTGCCCCAAGCATCGCAACGCAGTTGTCCAAGAACAGGGAATCCAGCGGTCCTTCGACCACGATCACGGGCTTCTTGGAATCGACATGATCCAATCCAAACCAGATGGACTGCAACTCCTTGTCTCTCTTGATGGTGATGTAGCGAATGTTCTTTCCCGATGCGGTCGGGGACAGCGACCGCCCTTGCGCTGCCACAAGACGCTTGCCTCGCATGATGGGTATGACCAACCGCTCATCGGGCGGGGCTTCCACCTCGGGATCGACTTGCTTTGCCCACCAACCAAAATCCTCGGTGAAATATAGCCTGTTCCACTTGTCAACAGGTATCTTCCTGCCACGAAGAAACTGCACCACCTTGTGGTCTTCGGGAAGTTCCGTCACGGGTTCCAATGATTCCAACAGGAGTTCCCTGCGCTTTGCCTCAAATGCAGGAGCCTCAAACTTGTACTGCTTTTCCGCTTCCTGCTTGCTTTCATGGCGACCGTCCATGCCATCTCTGTACTTCTCAAGCATGTATTGCTTGTAGACATAGGGGTCGATGTATTCGATGAACTTGCCAAGCGTGGTTCCGTAGTCGCAGTTGTGGCAGCGAACGAAGAAGCCGCCCTTCTTCTCGTAGAAGTAGAAGCGAGTCTTGGACTTGGACTTCTGACTGTCGCCGCAGACAGGACACCGACAGGCAGCAAGGTTCTGCTTCTTCCACCCGAACTTCTGCAAGCGAGGGGAAATCAGGTTGATGTACTTGGTGTCGATGTAGTTGGGCATGGAGAAAGTATACCCGACCGGCAAGGTCTGTCAATGAAGAAAGTCAAGGTTTCTAGTTGGAAACCTTGACTTGCCCTTGTTTTGTGCAGTCTCAAATAAATTGTTGGATTTGTTGTTTCTACAGCCTGTTTTTGACTTTATCTTGCATACATAGCAATTCACTCGGGCTGCTTCTTCTCTGCGGCAATTACATTCAGGGTCTTTGCGTCCCGCCGCAACTGCGCGATCTTGCGCTTCTTCATCTTCGCAAGTGCCTTGAAGCCGCCCTTCGGACCAGGTGGTTCCTGACCAGGCGAGACTCCTGCGATGTTCCCGCTGCCCACATTGTTCACGGGTGCGCCGCCCCCTACTGCTCCTGCACCCATTCCGTCCTCTGTCTTCAACTTCTTGGCTTCCAACATGGTGAATGTATGGGTCTTGCCAAGGATGTTTGCGGAGTACACGGGGAAGCCTGCAATGTCCCCAATCGGCATGTTTGGCTTGTTGAATTCAACCTTTCCAAGTCGCTGAATTTCATAGGTTCCAACGAGAGGCAGCGCATCGTAGTTCTCCTCAAGAATCGGCTGCAAGTCCACTTCGTAGTTCTTAAAAATCTCAACTCCGATTTCGTCTATCTTTCTAGGAGAAACCATGTCCTCTGCAACAGATTCCCTGATGTCAAACAACTTGGACAATGCCCGTCCTGTGCGGGTGGGCGTGGATGCGGAATGCTCAAGTATCTGCTTCAATCTCCATGCATGTGCAAAGAACCCGCTTGGGTATGCCTTTCGCTGCTCAAGGGTGAGGTTGCGGCGAGGAACGAGGATGGAACCTTTTTCGTCAATGATTCCCAACTTGCATGCAAGTTGTTCCTTCCAAGGAGTCGTGACCAACTCAAGGAGGCGATGCTGAATGAGGTTGTCGTATGCCTTGTTCTTCATCCCAATTTCCTGAGTTGATCTATTATTGCTTGATCCAATGGTATGGCAACTATATCTATGCTGTCTATGTTCTTTGTGGTTTCTGACATGTATTGAAGATAGATCAGGAATGTCTTGAGTACATCATGCAAATCGGGGTCTATCTTGAAGAAGAGGAGTCGGGTCGCAGCCTCGTTGCCGAAGACATTGTAGAAGGTTATCAGGTGATTGAGTATCAGCCGTTCCCGCAACTCCCCCGATCTTCGATATCTCCTGAACAAACGCTTCAGGTATATCAACCTCGTCAAATCCTCATTGAACTCGTCAACGCTACGACAAGTTGGATTGTCATAGTACTTCGCTGCATACAGCGCATAGTTTTCGTTGTCAAGTCTTTTGAATTGCATGATGTGTCATCGTGTCAAGTATCTATTCAATTGATAAGGGCATCAGTTTCCTGATGCCCTTTTTGTTGGTTTCAACCAACGGATGTATTTGAGAATGTCGGATTCGTAAACGGCTTCTTGTTGTACGCTTGGGTTGTTGCAGATAAATTCATCGGTGCATTCTTGGGGGAACCATTCGCTGCACCTGGCTTGGGATTGCCGTTTGAGGCAGCAACCTTTGCCGACATTCTTGTCAACCCATTCGATTCCTTGGCAACGGTCAGCACAAGGTCAAGACCGTGACCAAGACGGTGGCTGATGCCATCGTCATCTATGGGATCATAGGAAGATCCATCGAATCCCTTTCTCCCGCCAAACTGCTTCAGGGGGAAGAGGTGGGTTCCGTCCTCAAGTATTGCATCGTTGTTGAAATCGAAGGAAATCCCCTGTGACTGCAACTTCTGCTTCATGTTGTTGACTGCGACCATCGGATCAATGTAGCACTTGTCTTCCATCGCGCCGACAAAGGTGTTCAACCTCATGATTTCCTTCATGCTCAACTGGTGTACACTTGCCTCGGGTGCGTCCACGGCATTGTCTTGAGAATCAACAGGTCCGACTCTTGTGCCGGAAACATAGCCACCATATGCATCGGTAGGGAGCATTCCCTCTTCAATTTTCTTTCTCAAGTCCTTGAATCGCATGATGACTCCTTTTAGATGCGGATGGTATCTGTCGTAGTATAGAAATACTGACTGAAGGTTGGGGCATTTGGTCCATCACCAGCAGTTCCACCACCTGTTGTCAGTCCCGCTGCACGATCAAATACGAGAGAGAAGATGCTGCTCCCTGTTCCAGAGGTTACACCCGATGCAGAATTGGAACTTGAATTGTCTCTTACGGTAACGGTTACTGTCTTTGTTCCAACCGCAGTCAAGCCACCGACTACAAGGACTCCAATGTTGTCCTGACGATAGGAAACGCGACCGTTCTTATCGCCTGTAGGACCAAAGAAAACCCTGTAGACTTCGACAGGGATGTGGTTGGCAGCCAAGTTTGTTCCTGCTGTCAGACTTATACCTGTGTAGAGTGCCATTCCGCTGTATGTACCAGACAATCCAAGCGTCAGAGATTGCGACAAGTTGGTGTCGTGTGCCTGAATCTTGATGTATGCAGTAACGCCTGTCAAGCCACCTAGGGTGGATACGCCATAAGCATTTACACCATATTGGTATCCTCTTCTTGCTCCTGGTCCTGTTGCGTTCAGACCGGCTGGAGTTGCTCCAGGTGCGCCCCAAGGGATGCCATAACCGTTGCTGTCAAAACTCGAAACATATGTTAGGAATCCGTGAGATACGCCTGAAGCACCTGCAACAGGGGCAATACCGGCTGCACCGGTAATTCCACCATCTCCATTGAACGGTGCGCTGATGTATGGCTGATCTTGGACTTCACTACCAAATGTCAAACCATTCAATTCACTTGTGGATCCGAAAGCATAGTTGGAAGAAGTGACACCCGTGATTGATGGGTCATTTGGCATAGCCACAACAAGTTCGGTCAGAACTGTTGCGAATTGCTGCCCGCCGGAGCCAAATGAACTGCCGTTGGTAACGCCATAAGCGAATAGACTTCCCATTTGAGGAAGTTCCCATCCGCGAACGGTGCGGACTACATGCCGCCTTTCGGTTTTGTTGAGAAATTGCGGCTTTGATTCTTCGCGGTCGTTGTTGTTCCAAACTCCCATTTGTCAGGTCTCCTTTGGGTATCTCTTCTATTTAGTCCTGTGCTTCAAGCAGTCCGCGAAGGATGTTGCGGTCTTCTGCCGTAAGATTGGTGACGAAGTTCTTGAGTTCTTCGGTGATCTGTGTCTCGGTCTCTTCGACCTCAACTTCTTCCTTTGCAAGACCGGCAGGAACTCCCTTGCCCAATTTGGCCTTGAACCCTGCCTTCTTGATGATTTCTCTGGCAGCCTTGAACTTGTCCTCACCGGCACCGGCGGGAACGCCAGTCGTGGGGGTCTTGAACTTTGCTTCGTCAACCATCTCCTTGATCTTGGCATCCTTTGCAACCTTGCTGAATCCACCGCCATAGGTGTATGCCTTTGGATTCTTGCTGTGTTGCTTCTTCATGGCAGCGTATATCTTGTTGAACTTCGCGTTGTCTGCCTTTGGGTAATTGTTGCGAATCCACGAACGAAGCATCATGTCAGATGATTCGTCCAATTCTTCTGCATTTTCTTCGATCTTCTCCTCGGCAACAGGCGCAACCGGCTTCATGGCCTCTTCCTCGTAGCGAGTGATCATGTCAGCAGTCGGGGTGCAGCCACAGTTCTTCAGACCTTCGTTCAGGTTGTTGCGTAGAACTTGCTTCTTGCTTTCTGCCGAGAGGTATCCCTCCGTCAGGGACAACTGCTTGAGATCGACAGCCGCCTTCTTTGCAGCCTCCATGATGGCTTGGGGAAGTGCGATTTCCACCTTTGTCTCGCCGCGCAGGACACGCATGATGTCGTTTTGAAGTTCTGCCGAAATCTTGTTGTTGTTCATTGTTACCTCGTAAGGTCTAAAAAGAGTCTGAATGCTCGTCTATTTAGTGAATTTTGATACTAGCCCTTGCCACCCTTGTACTTTTTCCAAATGTCGGCATCGGCTGTATGGCGAGTCTTACCGCCTACGATGAAACTGTTGACACGGGCAAGACCCCATTGCTCTGGTCCTGCGCCAGGTCTGTGACCGCCCTTCCAAGCCACTACGCCACGGTCATAGACTTGCTTGAGGAATCTATAGGGAATGCCTGACTTCTCCGACTTGTTTCGCAAGGCTTTGTGCGATGCCGGTGCTTCTTCAAAAAACAGTCTGAATGACTTCATATCTCTGCTCTCTTTCCGCTAGGAAGTATGTAAGTTTTTGCCATTTTAGCAATTGACGGGGCATTGATTCCAGCAACAGCAGCAAGACCCGCAATTTTTGCTTGTGCCTTCGAATCAACATCGAAGTCCTTGATCCAAGTTTTAAGAAATTGCCATCGAAATTGCCATCGCTCTTGTGCGTGCTTCAACTTGGCAATTGCCTCTTGGCGTATCTTTTTCAAGGTTTCTTCTTCTGCCGCTCCTGCTGGTCCCATGTTCAGGGCATTCGTATTCATTCCCTGTATTGGAGCATCTTCTTCACCATCACCTTGACCAGGAGTGCTTTTCAACATGGAAATTGTGTTGTTGGATGTATTGTCGGCATCGGCTTGATTGTTGTCGAAATACCGATCTATGGGAGACTTGCCATCTGCGGGAGATACAGCAAATGAAGAGATTGATTTTCCTGGATAGTAGGCGTATTCGATGGCCGCCGCACCGAGGTCTCCTGGATCGGAAACCATCAATCCTGAAGAAAACTCATGCAATTCCGTTGTTCTGTATTCCTTGAATCTCTTCATGGTGTTCAGTTTCCTGGATTGTGTCCCCAAATCTTCAATGCAAGGAGTTTGCGTGTCGGTGTTCCATCAGGCTCACGCAACTTGCCAGCGGCTCCCTTCATCCTGTTGATGAAGTTGACTTGACGCTTTGCCCAAGCCCAATCGTTTGCCGTCCACTTGTCTCTGCCAATCTGCTTCATGCGAACGATGGCGCGGGCGGAATCGCGTCCTGACTTGATGGGCTTTCCCTTTGCTCCTGCCTTGGATGCCTCCTTGCGGGACAATCCTGCCTCTTCTCCACCTTCAGAATCAATGAAAGACTGCAATTCCTTGGCTCCCATGTTGACCAACTTGCGCCATTCCTTGTAAAGAGCATCCCTTTCTGCCTTTTCCTTGTCCTCTTCCTCGGCATGGTATTTCTGTCCAGGAGTCATCTTTGAATATGCTTTGGCTATATCATCGGTTCCCTGAAGTTGGTATTCCTGCAACTTCGCACGGCGAGACAACGAATCGAAATCCGTGTGATTGACGAGCATCCACTCAAAATCCTCGTCAAGGGTGGTCTTGATGTCTGAATATGGTTCGTACATTTGTTCCTTCATTGCCTCTATGTAAATGTTGCAAGTCTCTTTTTGCTCCTCGGATATCGCCTTTTGCTGCAATTCCCTTGCTCTCTCTATCTTCTTCGTCAACGGAATGTCCAACTCCTCCACGCCCATGAGAATGTTCACCATTTCACCGACTTCTTCCTTCTTGTTTCCGAACTTTTTGGCAAACAACTGCGTGTACTTCGACTTCTTTGCTGTCTTCTTGGGGTCACCTGGCAACTTCTTCCACGCATCTGGATCATTGTCGGACAACTCGGCTCTCTTCTTGAATTGAGCCTTTCTGTTTGTCTGCTGTTTCTTGCTCAATCCCTTGACATACTTCTTCGGCAAGTCTGCCTTCTTGTCCCTTGCAGGGGAAACCGTCTTTCCGCTCTTTGTCTTGAACTTTGCCTCATTCACATCTTCCTTGACAACAGGCATGGTTGCGGTCATTTCCCTTGGATCGACCTGCACTCCCGCCTGTGCGAGGAATCGAATGCCAAGAAGAACCTTGTATCTCATGTGGCTTCTGTCGGCAAGGCTGAACTTGACATTCTCGTACTTCTTGCCGTTGAATTCAACATCGAAGAGAACCGTTGGTCTTACATCTGATTCCTTGGTTGAGCCGGTACGCAACTTGATTCTGCTTGCAATTGGCTTCGTCATCTTCTCTTCACCGTTGAACTTGAAGGTGACGGTCTTGTTCTTGTCGTTTATCTCTATATCCGTGGCATGGATCGAATTGTAGCCGCTGTTTCCCGTATCGACCTTTGCATCGAATTCCTTGCCGTCAACGATGATGTCCTCTGTGACGGCAACGCTGCTGAACAACTTCCAATTTGACTTGTCCGAAAGGTGCTTGATGAGCAGACCGACCAATTTATCGCCCTCCACATCACGGACAGCCTTTCCGTCCTCGTAGATGGTGTACACATTCCCCGAACCAGGACTTGCGTTCATCTCTATGATGTAGGGCTTTCCTCCTGCCAACACATGGTCAACGCCGACATAGTAGCATTTCGATACCTTGGCGACTCGTTCAACGAGTTTGATCTCCTCTTCTGAAAGTTCAAATGACCCGCCCTTTGAGCCACGGGCAAGGTTCGTCCTGAAGTCTCCCTTTGCCTTGTCTCTCTTTGCGGAAGCGAATATCTTGCCGTTCACGCAGATGCTTCGAACATCATGGGTGAAGCCAGGTATGAATTCCTGAATGATGATCTCTGCACCGTACTTCCAAAGGCTTTGCAGGACGGAGACAAGCGACTTCTCGCTCTCTATGATCGAAACGCCTATTCCTTCGGCACCTGTCAGGGTCTTTACGATGACGGGGAACTTGCCGCCTATCTGCTTGACGGCATCCTGTATTGACTCCGCATCGGCAACGAATGCAGTTCTTGGGTGCGGAAGATTGTGCTTCTTGAGCGCAATCGCGGTCTGCAACTTGTTGGCACAGAGTTCCATTCCGCCCTTCTCGTTCACCATGAACACTCCGTTGTTCTGCAACAGGGTGAGCAAGGCAATTCCTACCTCGCTGTTCATGGTTCCGCCACGAACGAAGCAGAGAGTATCCTTTGGAACTATGGTTACATCGTTTCCTTCGCCATCGAAGTTCTGTATGGTTATCTTGTCAGGATTGATCTTTGCAATGTCGATGGTCGCGGTCTTGACGCGAATCGCATGGAACTTCTGACCCCGCTTCTTGCAGGCTTCCTCCATCTTTGCGACCGTGCTTTTCTCGCTCTCCTCAATGCTTGAAGTCAACGCAATGAAGGTAAGACCCTTTGCCTCTTCCTCGGCAATGTATTCCTCCGACAGGGACATTCCCTTGCGAACATCGTTGTAGAGTTGCTTTGCAAGGGTCTTGTTGCCAGGAATGCCGATTGCAAAGATGTCAAAACGCTTTGCAAATGCAGCAGCCCGCATGAGGGATGCGGACATGAACATCGGGTCAACGGGCTTCTTGCTCTTCAGCATCTTGTCGATGTCCGCAAGATTGACCTTTTCCACTCGCTCTTCACCAGCCTGAACGACACGATAGGAGTCAAAAGAATACTTGCGCTTCTTTGGATCTTTCTCCGCGACCTTGCCCTTGTACTTGGCTATTCCCTTGTAACTTTCAACCTGATCGCTTCCTGCGATCATGGTGATGTCGGTGTAGCCCAATTCACACAGATAAAGAACGGCATCATAGGGATTTGCTGCCTTGTTCAGGGGGAAGTTGCCCTGCGGGAACAACTTGCGTAGGTAGGACACTTTCTGGCTGTGGGTCAGCGGATTCTTCTTTGCATCCTGTGACTTCGACACAAAGATGAAGTGATCTGCGCTTCTCTTGCTTGCCTCGTCCATCACGGTCTTGACCAATACCCCGTGACCGGTGGTCGGCGGATTCATTCTTCCAAAGGCGAATACCACCGATTTCTTCTTCGGCTTTGCGTTCTTTGATGCTTCGGAGAATGTCTTCATAACTTCCAGTCCTTGGCTAGGTTGAAGTTTGCCCTTGCAAACTCTATTCTGTCCACCAACTTGATCATCTGACAGGTGTCACCGCATACTGCCACGAATCCTTCGGGATTGGTTGCCTTGATTCCCTTATTTGTAGGTAGGTAAGTTCCAATCGTCTTGACTTCTGAAAGTCTCTTGATGATGATCAGTTTTGCCTCGCTGATCAGGGAGTGCAATTGAAACATTTGTTCGAATTGGGCGGCATATGCATCGATGAACTTGAGGGCAGACATCTTTGCCTTTTGCTTGGTTGCCTTGGTCGATTCCTGCTTGAGTTTGGCTATTGCTGCGTCATACTTGGAAGCAATGTGAGTCTTGAGTCTTGATGAATCGTATTTTGAAATACCCGCCCGAACACCAGAATTTATGAAAGGCATGAGTTCGTTGAAGATATCGGCTTTGTGCGACTTCTCAACAATTTTAAGGAATGACTTGACCTTCGTGGTCATTGGCTTCATCAACTTCATCAGGGCAATGATCTGCTCCGAATCCGCCGAAGTTATGAATGTCTTCCCTGAAGGTGGTGCTGGCAAGGTGGCAGCGGAGAACCACACATTGGTTGTCTGCTTGAATCCAGCAAGAGAAGCCAAGGTTCCCTTGCTCAATTCCTGAAGGGTGCTTCCTTTGCCTGTGTAGACCGTATGGAAGATGATTCCCATCTTGGCTGCTGCCACTTTCTTTCCAAGTGG
>Ga0172367_10002428_pt1 | contig 25539 bp, 27 predicted proteins | sample Lak10m_FD_114542 | JGI IMG/M metagenome (GOLD analysis project Ga0172367, IMG submission 114542) | Freshwater microbial communities from Kabuno Bay, South-Kivu, Congo - kab_022012_10m | ecosystem: Environmental > Aquatic > Freshwater > Lake | place: Democratic Republic of the Congo: South-Kivu...
CACAACTTACGACGTGTCAGAAATCAATTATTCGGCAAATACCGAATTAGGCTCATTAACCGCAGACCGTGGCACAGTGGGAAGTGGCATTTTTGTTGATGAATCAAAAGTACGTTTAAAAGCAGGCACAGAAACCGTCGGCGTATTTTTAACCGATACGTTTTCGATTACTGACAAACTCGCGGCGACGATTGCAGGACGCTACAACCACATTACGGTTGATATGAAAGACCAATATATCAACGATGCCGATAAAAATTTAAACGGGCATCATATTTTTGAGCGTCTAAATCCGTCTGCTGGTTTGACTTATCAAATCGTTGATAACGTAAATATGTACGGCAACTATTCAGAATCAGCGCGTGCGCCAACGCCAATGGAACTCAGTTGTGCCGACCCTGACGCGCCTTGTAAATTGCCGAATTCGTTTGTTGCTGACCCACCGCTAAATCAAGTCGTTGCCAAAACTTGGGAAGGTGGTTTTCGTGGCAATTTGAATAAACTCGTTGATGGAAAAATGAATTGGAATTTAGGTTTTTTTCATGCCATCAATCATGACGATATTATTTTTCATCGCGCTGGCGGATTGGCGAGCCAAGGTTATTTCAGCAACGTTGGACAAACGCGCCGTTATGGGATTGAAGCGGGAACTTCGATTGATAAAAAAAGTTTATTTAGCGCGATTGATGATTGGCATTTTTCGACGAATTACACTTATTTAAATGCACGTTATTTAGACGGTTTTGACATTCAAAATCCGTTGAATGCCGATGAAATTGTGCAAGTTCAAAAAGGTGATAAAATTGCATCGATTCCTGAACATATCTTTAAAGCGGCATTGAGTGTTGATTTGTGGAAAAAAGTTTCTTTAGGCATTAACGGACAATACAGCGGGCAACAATTCTTTCGCGGCGACGAAACCAACATGACAAAACCACTTTCTGGTTATTGGTTGTTCAACGGTACTGCTGAATATAAAATCACCAAAAACTTCGCTCTGTTTGGCAAAGTCAATAACATTTTTGATGTGCGTTACAACACGTTTGGCGTTTATGGACAAGCCGATGAAGTATTGGGAGATAAATACAACGATGGTCGTTTTGTTTCACCAGGTGCGCCACGAGCTGGTTGGATTGGTGTGCGTTTGAGTATGTAATTTTTCAAGCAACAAACATAAAAAAACCGCGTTTTCACACGCGGTTTTTTTTGATTATTTTTTGTCGTCTTCAACACGATCAAGATCATCAACAGGCGGCTCACCTTTTTTAGACTTACGTTTATCTTTGCGTTTTTGCCAATTTTCTTCCATTTTCGCTTTTTGCTCTGGCGTTAAAATCGCGTCAAGCTGTTTTTTGAATTCAGCACGATGTAATTCACGTTGTTTTTCATCATCTTCAAACACCGCTTTGAGTTTGATTTGTTGCTCTGGCGTTAAAGTTAATTGTTTAGTCATGTACTGAACACGGCGTTCAACACGCGGCGATTCTTCTGCTTTTGCAACTTGAACGAAAGCCAATGCAAATAAACAAGCAACACCCGTTTTTTGTAACATCTTCATAACATTTCCTTTTAAAAAATTATTGTTCAGGCTCTGAAATAAAACCTATTTTGGTAATGCCAATTTTCGACGCATCGGCGAGCGTTTCAGCCACAAAATGATAAGGTACTTCTTTATCAGCGCGAACGTGTAATTCCGATAATTCGCCGCGCTCTTGAAAAAGTTGATTCAATCGCTGATTTAACAATTCGCGCGTGACCGTTTCTTCATTCCAAAATAATTGCCCTGTGGTATCAATCGATAAATTGATGGCTTCTTTATCAGGTGGTTGCACTTCACTACTGGCTTTCGGTAAATCAATTCTCACCGAATTCGTTACGAGTGGCGCAGTAATCATAAAAATTACTAACAACACCAACATCACATCAATGAGCGGAATCATGTTAATTTCTGCCATTGCGTGACCACCTGATTTTTGCTCAAAACTGCCAAATGCCATTTCAACCTCCAGCCATTGTTACATTGTAACCGTTTGATTGCGCTTCAAGCGTTGAGGGAATCGCACTGCCTGTAGTGAGAAAAGCAAATAAATCATGCGCGAATGAATCGAGTTGAGCGAGTAACATCCGATTAGAACGCACGCAAGCGTTATAAGCCAGCACGGCAGGAATCGCAACCGCTAAACCGAATCCCGTCATGATTAACGCTTCGCCAACAGGTGCGGCAATTTGGTCAAGCGAGGCTTGTCCATTTTGTCCAATACTCAGTAATGCGCGATAAACACCCCAAACGGTTCCGAATAAACCGACAAATGGCGCGGTGCTAGCAACTGACGCTAAAATCGTTAGCCCCCATTCTAATTTTGCCGTTTCTTCATCCATCACGCGACGCATGGCTCGCGTTAAAAATTCACTTCCTGAACCAGCTTCATATAACTTATTAGTACGATGCAATGTGTGATGACGATTCGCGTTAATCGCGTGATACGTTAAATGCGAAAACGGTTCTTTTGCAGTATGTTCGGTGAGTAATTTCGCTACCGAATCGAGTGAATTGGCTTCCCAAAAGGTGTTTAAAAATTGCTGACTACGTTGGCGAGTTTGAAAACTTTGCCATGCCTTTACAATAATAAAATACCAACTGGTCACAGACATCGTCAGCAAAATCCAAAATAAGGCTTGTCCAACAGTGTCACTTTGCGCCAAAAAATGGCTGATGTTTTCTGAAATTTCCATAAAAATTTATCCTTCAAGATTAAATGAAATTGGCACAACGACCCATGCTGAAACGGTTTTATCGCCTTGTTTTGCTGGCACAAATTGCCATTTTCCAACCGTTTCTTTTGCGGCATCATCTAAGAGTTCGTAACCGCTAGATTTTTTCAAAGTGAGCTTTTCAACTGTTCCAGCTTCATTGACAAAAACACGCAATAACACTTTGCCTTCTTCGCCATTTTGGCGAGCGGTTGCAGGATACGTTGGCGCAGGATTTTGTAAATAACTAGCGTTCAAACTCGGCAACGTGACAGGCATTTTTTCAGATTGATTTAACGGCGCACTGTTGTTTGAACTGATGTTGCTTGCTGATTGACTAATTGGTTCTGCTTTGAGCAATGTTTTTTCTAAAATAGGTTCTATTTTTTCTTGTGTTTCAGCGTGTATTTTCGAAACTGACGAGGTGTTGTTGGCAATCAACGGTTCGGTTTTTGTAACGATTTTTTGAACTTTGGGTTGTGTTTTTTTTACGGGTTTAGGCGGCGTTTTTGGCTTACTTTGTTCTACTTTCGGCTGCACAGTTTCTGCTTTGAATTGAATAAGTTGCGTTTCTTTTTGTGGCGTATTACTTACCCATTCCACCATAATCGGTTGTGGCGTGATGATTTCAGGTTCAGGTATTTTGGTGGCATTCAAATCCAACAAGGATAAGCCTGCAACGTGCAACGCAACTGCGACTGAAATACCTAGAAAGTGTGTGCTGTTGGCAGTTGTAGAATCAAGAGTTTTCATAATTATTTCGTCAAAATCAATTTATCGTTACTGGTAATTCTCAAACGGTAATCTTCGCCGCGATGAATAATGATGATTTCATTTTTTGTTTTAAATAATTCTGTGGTGTCTATTTTCAAATGTAGTTCGTCTGAATTGGGTAGATTTTTTTTAGTTTGATTTTTCATTTTGTTATTACAAAAAACTATTATTACAAATAAGAATGATTCTTAATATAGAAAAATAAATCTCGAATAGCAAGCCTTAAATGTTGTTTTTTTTAAACAAAAAATAGCCCTTTACATTTCAAATAAGAATCATTATCATTTGATTCGACGGTTGAGTGACCTCTCACTGTCTTTCTTTTCTAAACTCTTCTGCGTACCTAAAAAAATCAAATGGGGATTCGTTTCTTTTTAGGTACGTCTTTTTTAAAAGTAAATTTGGAGGCTGTGTCATGTCACAACTTGAAATACAACAAGAACAATTAAGGCAACTGCAAACCTTACATGCTAGAACATGTGCGTTGATGACAAAATTTATTGATGGTTATCAATGTCCAAAACTTTCTCATTTAATCGTGAACCAATTAGGGCAACTCATTTCTTACGCGCAATCACTTCGCATTACAACCAATCAAGAAATGTACATGCAATTACTCGAACATTGGCAAATGACTACAAATCAATTGCTACTTGAAAAATCACGCTAAGGAAAAACGATGAAAAATCCCTGTCAACATCATCATTTAGCATCGTCAACACTCACCAATGCGTTTGTGTGTTACGAATGCCAATTAGTTCATTGGCGAGTACAAAATCTGTCGTTGCATTTCAAAGTGGACGAGTTTTTAGAAATTGCCGACACATTAAGCATAGCGGCAAATAAATTAAGAGCAGATACGCAAACTGCGAAACAGAAAAAACAACCTTTTTTGACTGTTGTCAAAAATTCATCTCATCGTCTGAATTAGTTTTTTGCTAAAAAGCAACACTTAACATCAAAAAACAACATTCACTCTTGCTTTCTTTTCAAAATCCAGTTAATCTAAATTTAAGAATCATTCGTATTTAAATACTTTAAAAATCTCTCAAACAAAACTAGCCACCCAGCATTTTTCGCAAGGCAGCCATGTGTTTTTTGTAATCACAAACTGAAAAATGAAAAGGGGAAGCTATGTTAAACATACGCTCAAAATCAAAATGGCAACTTGGCGCATTCGTTCCGTTAGGCGCATTACTTAGCGGCATGGTCATGGCAGCCGAGCCAGAATTATCCGACACCGAATCTAAAGACGTTGTTTTAGAAGATGTCAAAGTCGAAGCCACCCGCGAAAAAAGTCAAAAAAAAGAAAATAATTTCAAAGCTGACTCGTCGAGTGTGGGAAGCAAAACCGATATGGCAATTCGTGATATTCCTCAATCAGTCACAGTTGTTCCTAAAAAACTCATGGAATCACAAAATGCGTTCAATTTGCGCGACGCTTTGCGAAACGTTAGCGGCTTAACTATTGCCGCTGGTGAAGGCGGACGTACAGGCGATTCCATTACCTTGCGTGGTTTTGCGGCAAATTCTGATAATTATATCGACGGCGTAAAAGACAATGGGCAATACAACCGTGACACGTTTTTTATTGATAAAGCCGAAGTGTTAAAAGGTGCGTCATCGGTTTTATTCGGTCGCGGCGCAACAGGCGGTGTCATCAATCAAGTTGAGAAAAAACCGACTGGAAAAACCAATCTTTCAGGCGGTTTTACTTACGGTTTATATGATTTCAAACGCACCACAATTGATGCTGAAACAGCTTATCAAGATTTGTCTTCACGCTTAAATTTTATGTATCAAGATGCTGATTCATTTCGCGATTACAATCAAACAACTCGCTGGGGAATCGCGCCATCCTTTGCATTCAAAATCACGCCCGATACGGATTTAACGCTCAATCTTTTGCATCAAGAAGAAGAGGGAATGTTTGATTATGGCGTTCCTATGTGGAAAGGAAAACCCGCTGACGTGCCTATTAACACATTCTACGGTTTCACCGATGACCGCATGATGGACACCGATGTGAATGTTGCAACCGTCGCATTAACGCATCGTTTCAATTCTGATTTTTCGGTTAAAAATACCGTGCGTTACGGCGGTTATGAACGTGAATATCTCACGCATTTGTTTTCTGGCGCACCAGCTTATACTGGCAAAGATGCAGGAACTATTGCACGTTCTCAAGCCTTACGTTTCAACAACCAAGAAAATGTTTATAACCAAACCGATTTTGTGTTGAAAAAACCGATTTTTGGTTTTGGGAATACGTTTATGTTCGGCAGTGAATTTGGTTGGGAAGATTACGCATTTAAAGCCACCACACAAACAACCGTTTCGCGCGTTTCAGTATTTAATCCTGTTTTAACGCGCACGGCAGGACTTGCAACCCGCTTTGATGGCAATACAAAACTTGGCACAGACACTTTCACGCAAGCGCAATACTACGCGGGTTATGTATTAGACCAATTTGAAATTACACCTGAATGGAAATTACTTTTTGGTACACGCTACAACGTATTTGAAGCGCAACTTGAAAATTATTTAAATCCGAAAACAGGCAATTTTAGCCGCACTGATACTGCATGGAGTCCACGAGGCGGTTTAGTTTGGCAACCGACCAAATCACAATCGTATTATTTCAGTTATGGCAATTCGTTTAACCCGTCAGCAGAAAGTTTGAGTTTGAATGCCAACACCTCAAATTTACCGCCCGAAACTAATAACAATTTTGAAGTGGGCGCGAAATTAGATTTTCTCGATGGACGTTTATCTGCAACGGGCGCAATTTTTAGATTAGAAAAAGAAAACGCCCGAACTACTGACCCTAACAATACCGCATTGCAAGTTTTAGCAGGTGAACAACGCACAGACGGTATTGAATTAGGTTTAGCAGGTGAAATTTTACCGAATTGGGATGTATCGATGACGTATGCGTATTTAGATGCTGAAATTGTGAAATCGAATAATACGGCTATTGGAACAGTGAGCGGTTTAACAAAATCGTTTCAAGGCATGACTTCGGTCAACGTTCCTGAACATAGCGGTGTTGTTTGGTCAACCTATCACATTACGCCAAATTGGGAAGTGGGCGGCGGAGTTTATTATGCTTCTGACCGTTATGCAGATAGCGTGAATGAAGCCGTTTTACCAGGTTATGCAAGATTAGATGCAGTTGTGGCTTATCATCAAAAACATTTTGATGTGCAAATGAACGTCTTTAATTTGGCAGACACGGTTTATTATGAATCAGGACAAACCAATTCAGCATTACCAGGTATTCCTATTTCAGGGCAACTTTCTGTGAATTTCAAGTATTAACATTTTCCATTCGATCTGTATTTTTAAAAACGCTATGAACACTTCTGACGAATTAAAAACGCCGTCGCGTCCGCCTAAAATGAACGGTGGCTATTTATTTTTACCGCATAAACTTTCGCGCGGCGCATTTTTAAAATGGTTACGCCGCACGCACGCTTGGTTTGGACTTTGGGGCGCAACGTTAGGATTGTTATTTGGTTTGTCGGGGATTTTGCTAAATCATCGTGAAATTATGAAAATCCCGACAGGTCGAATGCCGCAAAAAGAAATTCAATTACAATTACCTGAGCCGCCACCCGTCGATGCGAAAGCGATGGCGGAATGGTTAGGGGCAAAATTGGAAATAGATACGTCTAAGGCAAAAATTCGCAATGAAAAAGAAAAAACCGTGACATGGAATAATGTTCCCGTTCAACAACCCGCGCAATGGCAAATCACCGTTCGTAATCCGAAATTCATGATGCAAGCTGAATACTGGCAAGGCAACGCTTTTGTGACCGTTAAAAAAGGTGAAGGTTCGTTTTTGAATTTGCTCACCAATTTGCATAAAGGTGTCGGAATGGGCGTGGGTTGGGTGTTGTTGGTCGATACGTTAGCAGGTGGTTTAATTATTCTGAGCTTAACTGGTACGCTACTTTGGACACGCTTGCACGGTACACGATTAGCTGGCGCGGGATTAGGTTTAGGTTCATTGGGTTTAATGATATTTTTCACTCTACAAGCGATTGGGATTTAGCCATGCTGATTGAAATTTCAGATGTATTAGATGAGCAAGCCTTGCAAAAATGTAAGGAACATCTCGCTACGGCGCAATGGGCAGACGGGATTATTACGGCTGGTACACAATCAGCAAAAGTAAAAAATAATTTGCAACTGCCTGAAAATACGCCGCAATGCCAAGCCGTTCGAGCAATTATTTTAGAAGCCTTAAATCAAAATGCGTTGTTTTTATCAGCCGCATTGCCAAAACGTATTTTTCCGCCGCTGTTTAATCGTTACGAAGGGGAACACAATGCGTTTGGCAATCACATTGATAATGCGGTGCGGCATTGTTCAGTGACTGGGCAACGCATTCGCACTGATTTATCGGCAACGGTTTTTTTAACAAACCCTGACAATTATGAAGGCGGCGAATTAGTTATTGAAGATACTTACGGCACACACGCGGTAAAACTACCTGCTGGAAATATGGTGTTATATCCAAGTTCAAGTTTGCATCGTGTTGAACCTGTAACAAAAGGTAGTCGTGTGTCTTCTTTTTTTTGGATGGAAAGTATGATTCGAGAAACAGAACGTCGTCGATTATTATTTGAAATGGATATGTCGATTTTAGAATTACGCAGTACGCAAGGTGATACACAAGCGGTTATCAACTTAACAGGTTGTTATCACAATTTATTACGAATGTGGGCAGAGTTTTAATGAAAAGTCGTCGTTTTTTAGGGCTAGTGGTTATTTTGTCGTTAAGTGCTGGCGGCGGTTATTTTTTCTGGCAAAAACCACAAAATATCGACAACAAACGTCATGCAAATGTCACCGTTTCATTAGGCAACATTGAAGAAAATGTCACTGCACAAGGCAAGTTAGAAGCTAAAGAATATGTCGATGTCGGCGCACAAGTCACGGGACAATTGCAAAAGATTTACGTCAAAATTGGCGACAACGTCAAAGAAGGCGATTTACTCGCGCAAATTGACCCGCGAATTTATGCCGCTCGCGTGCAAGCCGATGAAGCGAATATCAAAAATTTGCAAGCCCAGTTAATCGGGCAACGCGCCGAAATGGTATTTGCAAATCAGCAATATGAACGCAATAAAGAATTACTCAAAACTCACAGCGTCAGTGAGCAAGATTTTCAAAATAGCGAATTTACGCTAAAAAAAGCCCAAGCCACTGTCGCTGCAATTGAAGCGCAAATTGAGCAAGTACATTCGACTTTGAACGGCGATAGAACCAATTTAGGTTATACGAAGATTTTTGCGTCGATGGATGGCACAGTCGTTGACCAAAAAGCCAGAGCAGGTCAAACGCTTAACGCCAATCAACAAACCCCGATGATTTTGCAATTAGCGAAATTAGATTTAATGACGGTTCGCGCTCAAGTGGCGGAAGCGGATGTAATGCGTTTAAAACCTGATTTGCCTGTTTATTTTTCAACGCTTGGTGCGGGTGAACGTCGTTGGCAAGGCGTAGTTCGGCAAATTTTACCCACTCCGCAAGTTATCAATAATGTGGTTTTGTACGATGTTTTGATTGATGTCGATAATCAAGACCGCCAATTGATGACGGGCATGAGCGCGCAAATTTTCTTTGTTTTAGGAAAAGCCGAAAACGTGCCGATGTTGCCTGTAACCGCATTAGGTGAACGCTTGCCCAAAGAAGATAACGCGCAAGGCATGGCGTATCGCATCAAAGAAATTACCGCGACGGGTACAGAAGAAAAAATTGTTCATGTTGGTTTGAAAAATCGGCGTTTGGTTGAAATTCGTGACGGCGTTTCAGTCGGTAGCAACGTGCAACAGCAATCAAAAAGTGATGAGAAAAATTCACGCAAAGACCGTCCTTCATACGGGGCGCGTTTATGACAAAACCGCTACTGCATCTCAAAAATATCGAGCGTTATTATCCAAACGGTGAAAACCTTGTTCGCGCGATTGATGGGATTTCAATCGACGTTTATGCAGGTGAATTTGTAGCCATTATCGGGCAATCGGGTTCGGGAAAATCGACATTGATGAATGTTATCGGTTGTTTAGATAAACCGAACACAGGCATTTATGAAATTCATGGCAAAGACGTTTCAGGTTTAAATAATGATGAACTTGCGGCGTTGCGGCGTGAAACATTTGGCTTTGTGTTTCAACGTTACAACTTACTCAATAATGCGACTGCCATTGAAAACGTCGAAGTTCCCGCGTTATATGCCCAATTACCCAAAAATCAGCGTTATCAAAGAGCAAAAGAATTGCTTGCGCGTTTAGGATTAGAAAATCGCGCTCATCATAAACCGATGCAATTATCAGGTGGTCAACAACAACGAGTGGCGATTGCTCGTGCGTTAATGAACAATCCGCCTGTGATTTTGGCAGATGAACCGACGGGCGCGTTAGATAGCCAAAGTGGCAAAGAAGTGATGGCGTTGTTACAAACTTTGCACAGCGAAGGTCGCACCATTTTACTGATTACCCACGATGAAAAAGTTGCCGCGCACGCGGGGCGCATTATCAGTTTGCAAGATGGGAAAATTGTTGATGAAACCGATAATTCCAACTACGTTAAAAATACCATCGAGCCAAAACCCGTAAAAGGTTCAGCAGGTATTGCCGCTGAACTAATGGAAGCGGCGAGAACAGCCATGCGTTCGTTGTATGCGAATTTATTTCGCACGACTTTAACGTTACTTGGCATTGTGATTGGTGTTGCGGCGGTTATTACGATGCTTGCCGTCGGACAAGGCAGCCAAGAAAAAGTGTTAGACCAAATGCGAGCGATGGGAACCAATATCTTATCTATTCGACCAGGTGCGCCTGGTTTGCGAGCGAGTAACGATGTGGCAACGCTGATTCCAGCCGATGCAGACGCGATTTCAGAAATTGAAAATGTCGAATGGGCTTCACCTGAACGCAGTATGCGTCAAACGGTGCGCTATGGAAATGTCGATTATGCCACCAGCATTCAAGGCGTAACGCCGAGCATGACTGCCGTGCGTGACTGGGCAGTGGCAAGCGGTGATTTTTTCGATGAAAGCGATATGAAACGCTACGCGCCTGTGATGGTTTTAGGGCAAACCGTGAGAGAAATTTTGTTTTCTGAAGACGTAAATCCTGTCGGTCGTTACGTTATGGTCGGCAACATTCCGTTTGAGGTGATTGGCGTAATGTCTCCCAAAGGCGCAGATACAATGGGTAGCGATAGAGATGACACGATTTTTGTCCCGTTAACGACAGGTTTGATTCGTTTATTTGGGCAAAATTATTTAGGTGGCATTACGGTTAAAGTGCGTGATGTAGAAAAAATCGACGAAACGCAACAAGCGATTCAAGAACTGTTACTTGCAAGGCATCAAACCGAAGATTTTAGAATTCGCAACATGGCATCAATTATTGCCAGCGCAATGGAAACGCAAAATACGTTTACCTTAATGCTGGGCATTGTGGCGGCAATTTCGTTATTAGTTGGTGGCATTGGCGTGATGAACATTATGCTGGTGAGCGTCACCGAAAGAACCCGTGAAATTGGTATCCGTATGGCAACAGGCGCACGGCGTAGCGATATTTTGTTGCAATTTATCACTGAAGCCGCCGTCGTTTGTACATTAGGTGGCATTATTGGCGTGTTACTCGGATTCGGTGCAGGACATTTACTACGTTATTTTGATACGGCGGTGATTTTTTCCCCGTTGCCTGCGATGTTGGCGTTTTCGTGTGCGTTTAGTATTGGCTTACTTTTTGGTTATTTGCCTGCTCGAAAAGCCGCTCATTTAGACCCCGTTGTTGCCTTAGCTTCCGAATGAAATTTTTAAAATATCCCATCAGTTTTTTAGCCTTGAGTTTAAGTGCATGTAACGTCACGCCTGATTTTGTCAAACCCAGTGTTGAAATTCCCACGAAATGGCGCGACGAAGCGTCAAACGTCAAACAAACCGTTGACCCAAAATGGTGGCAAACATTTGGCAGTTTGAAATTAAATCAGTTAATGCTTCAAGCAATTGCTTACAACAATGATTTAGCGGCAGCAGCGCAGCGCGTTGAACAAGCGAAAGCGCAAGCCAAAATTGCAGGTGCAAATTTATTTCCGCAACTTGGCATTCAAGGCAACACCGCGCACAACGTGGATGAAACAGGCGAAGTCGGCAAACAAAATGCGAGTTTCACGGTGGCTTATGAAGTCGATTTGTGGGGCAAAAATAGAGCCGCGCAAAGTGCAGGCGAAAACCGTTTTTTAAGCGAAGTGTTTGCAAAAGATGCCCTGCAATTAGTGGTGATGTCGAATGTCAGTCAAGCCTATTTCAACCTTTTAGCGTTAGATGAACGCAAACAAATTGCGACGAATTTTTTAAAAAATGTCACCGACGTGTTAACGATTATTGAAGCACGTTTTAAAGCGGGAGCGGTTTCTGAATTAGACGTTATGCAACAAAAAACTGAACTTGCAAACGCACGAGCGAGTTTAGATTTGCTCAATCAACAATATGCGTTAGCCGAAAATGCGCTGGCGATTTTGCTTGGAAAACCGCCGCAATCGGCTGGAAAAATCGAATCTTTTTTTAGCGTTCAAATTCCGACGTTTGATTTATTGGAACCTGCGAATTTGTTGGAACGTCGCCCCGATATTCGACAAATTGAAATGGAATTACTTGCTGCAAATGCCGATATTGGCGTTGCAAGAGCGGCTTTTTATCCGAAATTACAGCTCAATTTAGAGTCGATTTTAGCTTCGCCACAACCAGCGGGAATTGCAGCATCCCTCGCAGCAGGCTTGGTGCAACCGATTTTTCAAGGCGGACGATTAGACGGGAATTTGGAATACACTAACGCGCGACAAGCCGAATTAGTTGAAACGTATCGAAAAACAATTTTAACCGCATTCAAAGAGGTTGAAGATGCTGTTGCGATTCGCACGAATTCTAATCGTCGTTTAAAAATGCTTTCTGAAACCGTGGATAACGCAGCGCAAAGTTATCAACTTTCATTAGAGCGTTATCGTTTGGGTTTAATTGATTATCAGACTTTGCTTAATACACAACGAACGTTATTAACAGCTCAAAATAATCGTGTTCAAGCGCGGCAAGATGTTTTGATTGCGTTAGTTCAGTTGTATCAGGCGTTGGGTGGTGGGTTTTGATTTATTACAAAAACGTCGCACCAAATGTGTTCAATGAAAAATTATTGTCGTTCAACTATTTCCGTAAAACCTAGCGTTTTGACTTTTGATCTGTTTGTGCATTTTCATAAACATTGAGCATCCGTTACAGCTCCATAAAGCGTAATGTTCATTAACAAAAAAATCATCGCCTACATGGATTTTTCGTTAAACTAATCGCAACTTTTTTATTTTTAACTCTTTTCGGATTTTATAACTCATGAATTCAAACGAATGGTTCACAGAGCAAATGTTGTCAACGGGTACAGCGTTTTCACTCAAAATCAACTCAAAACTTCACGAAGAACAATCAGATTTTCAACATTTAGAAATTTACGATACCGAAACATTCGGTAAATTGATGGTGATTGACGGTTGCACGATGGTTTCAACCCGCGATAACTTTTTTTATCACGAAATGATGAGCCACCCTGCCCTGTTTTTACATCCAAATCCAAAACGTGTTTGGATTATCGGCGGTGGCGATTGCGGCACATTGCGCGAAGTTTTAAAACATAAAAATGTTGAAGAAGCGGTGCAAATTGACATCGACGAACGTGTGACACGTTTGGCTGAAATTTATTTCCCCGAATTGTGTGAATCAAATAACGACCCACGCGCCGATTTGAAATTTATCGACGGAATTAAATTTTTAAAAGATGCCGCGCCGAATTCGGTCGATTTAATCATCGTCGATAGCACTGACCCTGTGGGTGTTGCAGAAGGTTTATTTGGCGAAGCGTTTTACCGTGATTGCGTCGCGTGTTTAGCTGAAGACGGGATGCTCATTCAACAAAGTGAATCCGCGTTATTACATTTAGATTTAATCAAAGACATGCGAGCGGCAATGAATACCGCAGGTTTCGCGCATCAACAAACGTTATTCTTCCCACAATGTATTTATCCATCAGGCTGGTGGAGCGCGACGATTGCAAGCAAAAAAGCTTTAACTTTCCGTGCAAATGATTGTGCAAATAAAGATTTTGAAACCGTTTATTACAACTTAGACATTCACAACGCAGCAATGGCGCAACCTGAATTTTTCAAAAAGGCGTTTGCGTAATCGATGCAGAATTTATCTACTTTTAAATTGATTGAACGCATCAGCACGCTAGTTCGCGCTGAAGAACGCAAAAAATACGCGGCGTTAGGTCTGCAACCGATTCATATTCAAGTTCTCGATTATTTGAGCGCGTGCAACAGTTACAGTAATACAGCCGTTGGCATTACCGAGTATTTTGGTTTAACCAAAGGCACCGTGTCACAAACATTGCAAGTGTTAGAACGCAAAGGTTATCTCGAAAAACAAATCGACGATGAAGATGCACGAGTCACGCATTTATTGTTGTCAAAAAATGGCGAAAAATTGCTTGAAGAAGTGAGTCGCGACGATATTTTCGAGCAAGCGCAACAAGCCGTTTTGTCAAAACAATACGCAAGTTTGGACGATGCCTTGAAAATGACCCTTTTTACGTTGCAACAAGGTTGCGACGTGAAAAGTTTTGGCGCGTGCGATTCGTGCATCAATTTTAACGTTGCCGACAATCACTACATTTGCACCGAAACAAATTTGCCTGTTTGGCAAATTGAAACCCACAAAATTTGCCGCGAACATCGATTTGCGGCGTAACTTTTTAGAGAAATTTATGTTTGACACCAAAACCATTGATGACATGGCAAATAAATTAGCGGGCGTTTTACCGCCTGCGTTGCATACTATCAAAGAAGATTTAGAAAAAACCTTCCGTGCAATTTTACAAAGTGTTTTAGGAAAAATGGATTTAGTTACACGCGAAGAATTTGAAGTGCAAAAATTGGTACTAGCGAAAACTCGCGCGAATTTGGAAGCTCTCGAAAAACGAGTTGAAGCGTTAGAAACGGCAAAAGCCGAGTAAATCCAATGGGATTAGCCGTCCTTTATTCTCGCGCCCGTTCTGGGATTGATGCGCCACTTGTCACCGTTGAAGTTCATGTTGCAAATGGGCTGCCTGCATTAAATATCGTCGGTTTGCCCGAAACTGCCGTGAAAGAAAGCAAAGACCGTGTGCGTGGTGCAATTCAAAATTGCCGTTTTGATTTTCCCGCGCAACGCATTACGGTCAATCTTGCGCCAGCCGATTTGCCAAAAGATGGCGGGCGTTTTGATTTAGCGATTGCGCTTGGAATTTTGGCAGCAAGTGGTCAGATTTCGAGTAAAAATTTAGACCAATTTGAATGCGTCGGTGAGTTATCGTTAGGCGGTGAATTGCGTCCGATTCAAGGCGTTTTGCCGATTGCGATTGCGGCGCGAGATTGCAATCGACAGTTGATTTTACCGAAAGAAAATACCGCAGAGGCAACGCTTGTTAAAAATGTTGAAATTATTCCTGCCGCACATTTGCTCGAAGTTTGCGCTCATTTGAATGGCAGAGGTTTGATTCAAACCACGTTTCAACAACCACAACCGACCGAATTAAAACACGATGTCGATTTTTCGGATGTTCACGGGCAATATCACGTTAAACGGGCTTTTGAAATTGCGGCGGCTGGCGCACATAACTTGTTAATGCTTGGTCCTCCAGGAACGGGAAAATCGATGTTAGCGTGTCGAATGCCGACCATTTTGCCGTCTTTAACCGAAGAACAAGCGCAAGAAACAGCGGCAATTGCCTCAATTAGTGACCAAGGTTTAGACGTGGCAAATTGGTTACGACCACCCTATCGTGCGCCGCATCACACGGCATCAGCGGCGGCACTAGTTGGCGGTGGCAGTAATCCCAAACCTGGTGAAATTTCACTTTCTCATCATGGCGCGTTGTTTTTAGACGAATTGCCCGAATTTGACCGAAAAGTGTTAGAGGTTTTGCGTGAACCACTTGAAACGGGGCATATCACTATTTCCAGAGCTGCACGGCAAGTCGATTTTCCCGCCCGTTTTCAACTCATTGCCGCGATGAATCCGTGTCCGTGTGGTTATTTAGGTGATGCTTCAGGGCGTTGTCATTGCACCTCTGAACAAGTTACCCGTTATCGCGCGAAAATTTCAGGACCACTTTTAGATAGAATTGATATGCACCTTGAAGTGCCTCGTGTGCCGCATGATGTGTTACGCAAAGGTTCACCCGATGGTGAAGAAACCAGCGCAACGATTCGGGCGCGTGTGATTGCAGCTCGAAACTTAGCATTAGCGCGTACAGGCAAAGCCAATGCGTTGCTATCAGCAAAAGAAGTGAAACAATTTTGTCTTTTATCCGAAGCAAGTCACCGCTTGCTTGATCAAGCAATGGAGCGATTTGGTTTATCGAATCGCGCCTATCATCGAATTTTAAAACTCGCACGCACGATTGCTGATTTAGCGAACTCACCTGATATTGAAATTCAACATTTGAGTGAAGCAATTGGTTATCGAAAATTAGATCGTTCTCACACCTAAATTTTCAAATAACAGCCATGCGAATGAAATTAAAAACAACGGCATTATTTTTACTCGCAACCTTTGCATTATCAGGCTGTGCAAGTTTTGGAGAAGGGATTGCTCAAGCGGTTTTAAATAAGCAAGAAGAAGTGGATTTACGCCGCTGTGAAATTTGGGGCAAACCCTTTTCAGGACTTGAGCCTTTGGCGGTACAACACGGACGCATGAAAGTGTTAATGGTTCATGGTGTAGGCGACCATTTATCAGGCTATTCAACTCAATTTTTAGAGAAACTCGCACACGAATTAAATTTACCCGTTCGCGCTTCGCAATATAAAGAAATCACGCTAACCAGTCGCCGAACGGCAACACCGCTAGGAAATTTACGCATCAATCGCTTACTAAGCAAAGACAGACAACGCGAATTACTTTTTTACGAATTAACGTGGTCGCCAATTACCAGCAAGCAAAAAAGCGTTTTAGCTTACGATAATTCGGGGGAATATGCGTTTCGTCGCGCGGAAGTCAATGATTTAATGAAGAAATTTTCAAACGATACCGCGCCTGACCCCATCATTTATTTAGGCGATAGTCGAGATGATATTTTGACTTCATTTGCACAATCGTTTTGTTGGATGACCAAAAGTAGTTGGGAAGATTTGCCTACTGGCACACCTGAACCTTGTTCATTTAACGACGAATCGGCGGCAAGCAACATCTTGACGGATAATTACGCAATTGTGTCGCACAGTTTAGGCAGTCGAATTAGCATTGACGGAATGCAACGCATTGCCTCTGTTGCTAAAAATAGAAATATCAATTTTCGCCGTGCGTTGCAGCAAAAAGAATTACCGATTTATATGTTGTCTAACCAACTGCCGATGTTGCAATTAGGGCGCGGTTTGCCTGAAGTGCGTAATCAAAAAGCCGCTTACTGTGATGCAAAAGGTGAAAAATATAACGAGCGATTATTGAAAAAAATGCCAATTATTGCGTTTAGTGACCCGAATGATTTGCTCAGTTATGCAATTCCAACAGGTTTTGTGGAAAATTATTTAGATTCACGCCTGTGCATGGATGTTACAAATGTAAGCATCAACATTGCTACGGTTTATGACGCATTTGGTTTAGGTAAATTTGCTAATCCGATGCAAGCACATATTGGTTACGATGCCGATGATCGAGTGATTGCTTTGATTGCAAAAGGTATTGGTTATGATCACAGCAGTATGCTAGTGCAAAATCGTTGTAAATGGACTGAAACCATTGATTAAATTTTGAGGTAAAAATGACTAATTCGCTAACAAATTTGCTTGCAACCCGTTACGGCAAAGCATTTTCTGAATTGAATTTAGAATTAACCGAAACGCTAGAAACGCTACTTTCCCACAAATCGATTCGGCATTATTTAGAAAAACCATTGCCAGACGGCATGTTGGAATTATTGGTTGCCGCCGCGCAATCCGCCGCAAGTTCATCGAATTTGCAATTATGGAGCGTGGTTGCAATCACGGATTTAGAGCGTAAAAAACGCTTGTCCGAACTTTCCAATAATCAAACCCAAATTGTACAAGCCCCGTTATTTCTGGTTTGGCTTGCTGATGTGTCACGTTTAGAAAATATCATGCAGGCAGAAAATTTAGATACGCAAGGCTTGCATCAATTGGATTTATTTTTAATTGCCGTGATTGATGCGGCACTTGCCGCGCAAAATGCGGTAATTGCCGCAGAATCACAAGGTTTATCAACGTGTTATATTGGTGCATTGCGAAATAATGTCAGTAGCGTTGCCAAAGAATTGAGGTTGCCTGATGGCGTATTTCCTGTATTTGGGCTATGCGTCGGTTATGCGAATTCGGAAAAGAAAATTTCTGTTAAACCCCGTTTGCCACAAGAAGCGGTATTGCATAGAGAAATTTATGACGCGCGTCACACGGCAAACGTCGTAGAAAATTACAGTCAAATTATGGCGCAATTTTATGAACAAAATAATATGAATGTGCAAGGACATTGGGCAACACACTGTAGTGATAGAATTCTTTCACGGGCGATGAATTCAGAATTACAAGCATTTTTAGCTGAAAAATTCGGTTAGAAAGAAAATTAAAAAGTTGTTAAAAAACGTGAAAAAGATAAAAAAATCGCTCTTTTGCTTGCAAAAAGTAACTTTATCGCTATAATACGCGGACAAGTTTTGAAGGTGGACTGGCTGAGTGGTCGAAAGCGGCGGTCTTGAAAACCGTTGAACCGAAAGGTTCCTGGGGTTCGAATCCCTAGTCCATCGCCAAAAAACTTCTTCTCAAATTTCCTCAAAAAATAACCTTCGACACCAAACACAATGCGTGTCAACACTTCACAAATCATTGATAAAATCAAAAACTGGGGTTTAGAACTCGGTTTCCAGCAGATTGGCATTTCTGATACAAATTTATCTCAAGCTGAACAGCGTTTAAATTCGTGGCTGGCAAACGATTTTCACGGTGAGCTGGATTACATGTACAAGCACGGTTTAAAACGTAGTCGCCCTGCCCTGCTTCATCCCGATACAAAAAGCATTATTTCGGTGCGAATGGATTATTTACCTGAAAACCACACAGAAATTAAAACCACACTCACATCACCGACTGCTGCTTATATTTCCCGCTACGCGCTCGGACGCGATTATCACAAACTCATGCGCCAACGCCTGCAAAAACTAGCGGATAAAATTCAAGCTGAAATTGGCGCATTCGGTCATCGCGTTTTTGTCGATAGTGCGCCAGTGCTAGAAAAAGCGATTGCCGAGAAAGCTGGTTTAGGTTGGATAGGCAAACATTCCAATTTAATCAATCGTAAAGCGGGTTCATGGTTTTTTTTGGGTGAAATTTATACCGATTTAGATTTACCGCCCGATGAGCCTGCAACGTCACATTGCGGCGCGTGCGAGGCGTGCTTAAAAATTTGTCCTACGCAAGCCATTGTTGCCCCGTATCAGGTTGATGCGCGGCGTTGCATTTCGTATTTAACGATTGAATTACACGGTTCAATTCCTGAAAACTTACGCCCGTTAATCGGTAATCACATTTACGGTTGTGATGATTGTCAATTGATTTGCCCCTGGAATCGCTTTGCAAATTTGACCAAAGAGCCTGATTTTCATCCGCGCCACCGTTTAAATACCGCGCAATTGTTCGAAGTTTTTGCGTGGACAGAAGATGAATTTTTAACCAAAACAGAAGGCTCTGCGATTCGGCGCATTGGTCACAATCGTTGGCTTAGAAATATCGCGGTGGCGTTAGGCAATGCGCCAAAAAATCACTTGATTTTGGAAGCATTAAACGCACGTTTAACGCATGAATCTGAATTAGTGCGTGAACACGTTTTGTGGGCAATTAGTCAACAGCAGAAGTCTTAATTTCACGTCGCCAAAACCACGCCACTAAAAAAATCGCAGGTAAACCAATTACTGACGCATAAATAAAAAAATTGATATAACCAAATTTATCAACAATCACGCCCGAAAATCCACCCAATAATTGTGCAGGCAAAGTCATCAGCGAACTAAAGAGCGCGTATTGCGTAGCAGTATATTCACTTCGCGCCAAAGCGGATAAATAAGCAATAAACACCGATGTGGCAAAACCTCCGCTTAAATTATCTGCACTAATTACACCCGCAAGTAAAATCAAATCAGGTTTTGCGCTCGCAAGTCCTGCAAATAATAAATTCGTACTCGCGGTAGCAATTGCACCAATAAGCAGCGGACGCATCACTCCATATCGCGCCACAAAAATTCCGCCTAACGCTGCGCCTGCAATAGTCATAAAAAAACCAAAAATTTTGCCAATTTCAGCAATGTCTTTTTTGTTAAAACCCAAATCTAAATAAAATGGATTTGCCATCACACCCATCGTTAAATCACTCATTTTATAAACCGCAATCAAGAGCAAAATCAGCCACGCAAAACGACCTTGCCGCGCAAAAAAATCGCTGAACGGATGAATTACTGCATCTTGGATTTGGGTAAAAAATGTTTTGTTTGAGATTTCTACAGCTATTTTTTGAATAGGAGCCTTTAAAAATAACGTCGTCACAACGCCCAAACTCATGGCTAGAGCCATTATTAAATAAGCCGTGTGCCAATCAAAAAATTCAGCGATATAAAATGCGCCAGCACCTGCAACTAATAATGCCAATCGATAGCCTAGAACATACATAGCAGCCATCGCGCCTTGATAATCAATCGAACTTGATTCAATGCGAAACGCATCAATTGTGACATCTTGCGTTGCAGAGCAAAATGCGACGAACATCGCACAGGCGGCAATCAACGGTAATTGCGTGTGTAAATTCGCATTTGCCATACCGCATAACCCGCCCATAATTCCCAGTTGTGCAAGCAACATCCAACTACGCCGTTGCCCTAACCATTTTTCTAAAATCGGTAATTTCACTTTATCTACAATCGGCGACCACAACACTTTGACCGAATAAGTCACGCTCACCCAACTAAAAAAACCAATCACGCTACGTTCAATACCTTCATCACGCAGCCACGCTGAAAGCGTTGAAAAAATCAACAAATAGGGTAGCCCTGCTGAAAATCCGAGCGCAATCATGCTTAAAACTTGCGGTTTTAAATACACTGTAAAAGCAGTGTGCCATGTTTTAGACGTTGAGGTCATTCAAAATTCCATAGAAATTACAAACAAGTTTCATGATATTCGCCAACACAGATATTGCAACAGCTCAAAGTCAAAAGTTTATAATTTGTCGCATTTAAACTTTATTGACACGGTTATGAAATTTTTATTGATTGCTACGCTCACTCTTTTAAATCTCCCCGTATTTGCAGCAACAAAAACAAAGCCAAACACACCAGCTGTGCAAATCATTAACATTGCGTATTTAAGCCAAACGCAAATGCCACCCGCGCAACTTTTATCGAATCTCGACCCATTTGTTGCAGATAAAGGCAGTGAGGGTGCAGAGCTTGCGATTAGCGATAACAACACCACAGGCGAATTTACAAAACAAAAATTCGTATTACATAAGTTCATTGTGCCTGTTGAAGGTAATGTTAGCGAGGTTTTCAAAACACAAATCTCCAGCAAATTTTCTTATGTTGTCACTAATTTGAATGCTGAAAATACGCTTGCAATTTCGGATTTAGGCAAAAATGATGACGCTTTATTTTTTGATGCGGGAACTTTTGATGACGCGCTTCGTAATGGACAATGCCGCGCCAATACACTGCACATTTTGCCTAGTCGCGCGATGAAAGCCGATGCACTTGCACAATATATGATGAAAAAAAAATGGACAAAATGGTTTTTAGTAGTTGGCAACACAGCTGAAGATTCGCTATTTGCTGACGCGCTTAAACGCGCTGCAAAACGCTTTGGAATGAAAATTGTCACCGAAAAAAAATGGGAACATACCTTTGACTCTCGAAAAACCGCACAATCGGATATTGCTGTTTTTACCCAAAGTGATGATTACGATGTATTAGTTGTTGCTGATGAACAAGACTTATTCGGTGAATATTTGGCTTATCGCACTTGGTTTGCTCGTCCGATTATTGGTACGCAAGGTTTAATTGCAACCTCGTGGCATCCAACCCATGAATTATGGGGGGCAACACAGATTCAACATCGTTTTCAAGAATTGGCAAAACGTGAGATGACCGAGCAAGATTCCGCCGCTTATTTGTCAGTTCGTGCCATTGGTGAAGCGGCAACACGCACAAAATCAGGTGAAGTCAAATTAGTGCGTGAGTATTTAAAAAGTCCGCAATTTACCTTGCAAGGCTATAAAGGCAGCGCGTTATCATTTCGCACTTGGGACGGACAATTACGTCAACCTGTTTTGCTTGCCGCGCCCCGTTCATTAGTTGCTGTCGCGCCAATTGAAGGTTTTTTGCACCCCAAAACTGAACTGGATACGCTTGGTTATGATGAGAAGGAATCAAATTGCAAATTCTAAATCAATTCTTCAATTACAAAAATGTTAAAAGAATGAAAAAACTAGAAATACTTAAAGCGCAAGGTTTATATCGCACACGGCGAATTATAGAGGATAAAAATCTTCTAAATTTTTGTAGTAACGATTATTTGGGTTTATCGCAAAATGAAACCGTGATTGCGGCGTTTAAAAATGCGGCTGATATTTACGGCGTTGGTAGCGGCAGCGCACATTTAATTTGTGGACATACCAAAGCACATCACACCTTAGAAGAAGAACTTGCCGAATTTACAGGACGTGAAAGAGCATTACTTTTTTCAACAGGTTATATGGCAAATGTCGGTACGATTAACGCCCTCGCCATTCGTGATGACAGCGTGTTTGAAGATAAACTTAATCACGCTTCATTACTCGATGGTGGTTTATCATCGGGTGCAAATTTCAAACGTTATCCACACGCAGATTTAGTGCAACTTGAGAAATTATTACAAAAGACGGACGGGAGAAAATTGATTGTTACTGACGGCGTTTTTAGCATGGATGGTGATGTTGCACCGCTGTGCGAATTAGCCGTTTTAGCACGAAAAAATCACGCACAGTTAATGGTTGATGATGCACACGGTTTTGGTGTTTTAGGCAAAACAGGTGGTGGATTAGTTGAAGAATTGAATTTAACCGCCACCGATGTACCAATTTTGATGGGAACGTTGGGCAAGGCTTTCGGCACATTTGGCGCGTTTATCGCAGGTTCTGAAAACCTAATTGAAACACTCATTCAATCCGCGCGAACTTATATTTACACAACTGCCCTGCCGCCAGCAGTTGCAGAGGCAACTCGCGCAAGTTTAAAAATTGTGATGACGCAAACTTGGCGACGTGAGAAATTACGCGCATTGATTTCAGAATTTAAAACAGGCGCGGCGCAATTAAATTTACCGCTAATGCCGTCGGATTCACCGATACAGCCGTTACTAATTGGCGATAGTTTTCGCGCCACGCACATGAGTGAGCAACTTTTAAACGCAGGTTTTTTAGTCAGCGCAATCCGCCCGCCGACGGTGCCAAAAGGCAAAGCGCGTTTACGAATTACTTTTTCGGCTTTACATGAATTTGAAGACGTGGCGCGATTGCTAGAAACTTTGCATAAATTACACAATTTGGAGAATTAAAAAAATGGTTGAATTTGCGTTACCGAAAAATTCTGTGGTGAAAAATTCGCCACGCACACCTTCAAAAGGCTCAAATTTTCAGCGCGTTGAAATTTATCGCGCAAATCCTGAATCAAATGAAAATCCGTACATTGACACGTTTGACATTCCAAAAGACGAATGTGGTTCGATGATTTTGGATGTGCTACTGAAAATTAAAAATGACTTGGATAGTTCACTGACTTTTCGGCGTTCTTGCCGCGAAGGTGTTTGTGGTTCGTGTGCGATGAATGTAAATGGAAAAAATACCCTCGCTTGCACAAAATCACTGGAGGATTATAAAGGTGAAACACTAAAAATTTATCCGTTGCCACACATGAATGTGGTTAAAGATTTAGTTGTTGATATGACGCATTTTTATCAGCAATACGCCTCGATTAAACCTTGGCTAGAAAATTCAAGCTCGCCAGAACGTGAACATTTGCAAACGGATATGCAACGTGCTGCACTCAACGAACTTTATGATTGCGTGCTTTGTGCTTGTTGTTCAACGAGTTGCCCTAGTTATTGGTGGAATAGTGAGCGTTATTTAGGCCCTGCGGTGCTTTTGCAAGCGTATCGTTTTATTGTTGACAGCCGCGACGAAAAAACTGATGAACGCTTAAATGCTCTCGATGAAAGTTTTAAATTGTATCGTTGTCACACAATTATGAATTGCGTCGATACTTGCCCAAAAGGTTTAAATCCTGCCAAAGCGATTGCTGAAATTAAAAAAATGCTGGTGCAACGCGGGTGAAAAACGCGGATAAATCTTAACTGACGTTACGCGGTGATAATTATTTTGTCTTGTGGTCGCCCTCAATACACAAAATTCGCAAGGCGCATTTACACTGAAATTACCAAACTAATAAACAAAGGAGTTTTTATGAAACAAGTTGCTTCACTTCAATACGGCGTAATTTTTAAAAAAGCATTTTGCGATGTCGATGTTTTTAAAGGTTTTGTGCGCGATATTTTGGGCATTGAAATCAACATCGACAAAGTTGAAACCGAAAAAGAATTCAAACCCGCGATTGGCAAAGTAGCGGTGAAATTCGACTTATACGCCCAAGACAAAGATGGACGGGTGATTGTTGAAATTCAACATCAGTATTCATCTGATGATCATTACGACCGATTTTTGCATTATCACTGTGTTGCGTTACTTGAACAGGCAAAAAATGCCAAGAACTATAAACCTCCACTCGCGGTTTATACCATCGTTGTTTTAACGTCTTCGGATACGAAATACCGTGAAGATGTTTTGAACATTGATTTTGATTTGAAAACGAAAACAGGCAAAGCGTTAGGTGAGATTCCACACAAAGTGGTTTTTTTATGTCCACGTCATGTCGATGAAAATACACCTGCCGCTTATCGTGAATGGCTAGACGTAATTTCCGACAGTTTAGACGGTAACATCGACGAATCGCTTTACCACAAATCTGAAGTCCAAAAAGTCGTCGAATACATTGAACAAGATAGCGTTTCCCCCGAAGAAAAAGCCCAAATGATTGAAGAATACAACTGGGAGCAATTTCAAAAAAAACAAGAACAATTGCTTCGTGAAGGTATTGAACGAAGCAAAATCGAAGGGAAATTAGAAGGAAGAATCGAAGGAAGAATCGAAGGAAAAATCGAAGGAAAATTAGAAGGTGAACAAGCCAAAGCCTTAGAAATTGCAAAAGGAATGCTCACTGAAGGTTTAAGCCTAGAAATCATTACGAAATTAACAGGCTTAACAATTGAAGCCGTCGCGCAATTACGAGATGGTGATTAGCGTTACAAATTACAAACGTTAAAAACTTCGCGCATTTGAGCTGAAATAACAATCAAATTTTTAACCAACTAACGTAAAACCATGAACAAAAAATTACTCACAACCACAATCGTTTTTTGTAATAAAAATTAGTGAAGTGCTACGAATTCTAAAAAATGACGGCTGGTATCTTGTTGCAACACGCGGCAGTCATCGTCAATTTAAACACGTTTTTAAAACAGGTCGCGTTACTGTCGCAGGAAAACCCAGTGACGATTTAGCTGCTGACACTTTAAAAAGCATTTTCAAACAAGCCAAATTAGAGGACTAAAACCATGCGTTATGCCATTGTGATTGAAAAAGCAGAAAATAATTACTGCGCTTATGTTCCCGATTTATTAGGTTGTGTCGCAACAGGTGAGACAATTCAAGACGTAACACGCGAAATCAAAGCCGCTGTTGAATTTCATATTGAAGGTTTGCTCGAAGACAGTGCGCCCATTCCGCAATCATTAAGCATTGTCGATTATATTGACGTTGCCGCTTAA
>Ga0172367_10002429_pt1 | contig 25517 bp, 29 predicted proteins | sample Lak10m_FD_114542 | JGI IMG/M metagenome (GOLD analysis project Ga0172367, IMG submission 114542) | Freshwater microbial communities from Kabuno Bay, South-Kivu, Congo - kab_022012_10m | ecosystem: Environmental > Aquatic > Freshwater > Lake | place: Democratic Republic of the Congo: South-Kivu...
ATTTCAGCCATGGTCAGATCGGGTGCCGGGTGTTGTGATGAGCCCCGCATTCTACCCTTTCAGGCCATCCTTTCTGGCCCCAAGTTCGAAAATCACCTACGCCGATTGGCGAAGGTATTGTCTTTCACGACGCCATTCATAACGCGCAGTGCACGAAATGCGACTGGCGGGGCCGGTTGCGGTGATAATCGGGCCGGTGTGGCGCACGCCGTAAAGCCCCCGGCAGTCGTCATGGAGTTTTCCGGTCAGGCCGTGTCCCGACGACTCAGCGCGACCGGTTACCGCGATCCAATTGCCGAATGCAGGTTGATTTCGTCAACCAGGATAACAGCCGCGTCATTCCGGGTGGGTCATTTTCGCAACGCGCCTGAGCTGGGTGCGATTGCGCTGGGCGCATGGATAGCTGCACGTCGGAGCTTGATTCTTAAATCTGCTTCATCCGGATATTGAGCTGCTTGACGCGATAGGCGATCTGACGTGGCGTCATGTTGAGCAGGCGGGCGGCTTTGGCCTGAACCCAGCCGGCCTGTTCCAGCGCGGCGATGACCTGCTCCCGCTCGTCCATACCCTCGGTGTTGAATTCAGGCCGGACAGCCGCGGGGGAGGATAAGGCCATCTCGTCCTCCAGGCCTGTCAGGACCATCGCGTCCCGGTCGATGATGCCTTCCTCGCTCATGATGGCCGCCCGTTCCAGGCAGTTTTCCAGCTCGCGGACGTTGCCCGGCCAGTCATGGCGCATGAGCATCCGGATGGCGCTTTCCTTGATTTCCAGCGGCCGGCCACCCTGATTGCGGGAAATGCGCCCCAGCAGAAACTGGGCGAGTTCCGGCAAGTCTTCGAGCCGATCACGTAACGGCGGCATGTTGATGGGCATGACGTTCAGGCGGTAATAAAGATCCTCGCGGAATCGACCGGCCTCGACTTCTTCTTCAAGATTCTTGTTGGTGGCGGCGATGATACGTACCTGCACCTTCAGGGTCTGGCTCGCCCCGACCCGTTCGAATTCGCCTTCCTGGAGCACCCGCAGCAACTTGGCCTGAAACGACAGCGAAATCTCGCCGATTTCATCCAGAAACAGGGTGCCATGGTTGGCGAGTTCGAAGCGCCCCTTGCGCTGGTTGATGGCGCCCGAGAACGCGCCCTTTTCATGGCCGAACAGTTCGGACTCCAGGAGGTTGTCCGGCAGCGCGGCACAGTTGAGCTTGATGAAGGGACCGCTGGCACAGGGTGACTGGTAATGGATGGCGTTGGCAATGACTTCCTTGCCGGTGCCCGATTCGCCGCGTATGAGGACCGTGGTATTCCATTTGGCGACCTGATGCACGCGCTCGAACACCCGGATCATGGCGGGGGTGTGACCGATGACATTCTCGAAGCCGAAATTCTTGCGCAGCGTCTGCTTCAGTTGATCACGTTCGTTGACCAGTTCCCTACGCTGCTCTTCCATGGCCCTCAGCAGGCTGACACTCTGTGCGATGAGATTGGCGACCATTTCCATGAACCGCGAGCGTTCCCCCAACCACTCGGGGTGGGCGGGTTGCGCGGCCAGCACGCCAATCAGATCATCCTTGCCTACGCGTATGGGCGCACCAATAAAAGGCAAGGCAGGATCATAAAGGCCCAGCTTGCCCAGGAAACGCGGTTCATCGGCAATCCGTTCGATAGCGATGGTATACCCGGCGTCGAGAATCAGTCCCATGATGCCTTCGCCCGACTCGTAACGGACGGGCGCTTCGATAGGCTGGTTTTCCTTGCCCCTGATGGCGGCCACCACCAAGGCGTCACTATCCAGTTCGCGCAGGGCCAGCAATCCCGATCGCATGCCGGCTCGCTCATGCAATGTTCCAAGAATCCCATGCAGTTTCGGCTGCAGATCATCCTGGCTGTTCAAAATCTGGCTGACGTGATACAGCGCGTCGAGTTCCTGCTCAACGAGTTGTGTGCGTTCAACCATAAATGGCAGGCCTCAATCGAAATTGCTGGGTACCGCTGGTCGGGAGTTGGATGAGTACACGACAACCCTCCCGGTAGTCGGGATCGATGCTCAGAAAGCCCTGATGCTGGGTCACGACTTCCTGGGCGATGGACAGGCCGATGCCTGAATGCCGCCGTTCACCCTGATGCTTGGTTGAAAAGAAGGGTTCAAACACCTTCATTCGCATGTCCGCCGTGATTCCGGGTCCGGTATCCCCGATGCCGATGGTGATGAATTCCCCCTGGATATCGGTGGTGATACGGATTTCACGCCGCGACAGGCCGGGATGATTCAGCGCCTCGATGGCGTTTTCCATCAAGTGCTTGAGCATGGAGCGAAGCGTACGCTCCATGCCATTGATTTTGGGCAACACCGGTGCGGGCTTCCAGTCGACCACGATACCTTCCCGCAATAAGCGGTCGCGGAGCAGGATGATGGTTTCGTGGATGAGCTGATTCAGGTTGATGGAACTGATTTCGTCGAGTTGAACCGGCGGCAGGCTGGCCTTGAGCTTGGAGACGGACTGGTTACAGGCGCACAAGACCTGATCCAGAATGTTCACTAGCGCGGCATTTTGATCATCGGACCGACGCTCCAGCAGGGTCCTGGCCGCGGTGAGGAGATTGTGCGGTGATTCGATGTGATGAATCGCCCCCAGAAAAGCCTCCCGTACTTCCTGGGATTTTTCCTCCTCGGCCATGAGCGCCTTGAGCGCGTTGATTCGTTGCGATTCCTCCAGCGAGCGCCGCTGGGTGATGTCATTGACTGTCAGCAACAAATAGGTCTGTTGCGCCTCCTGGAAAAAGTGGTAGGCATCGCCGCCACCATGATTGAACCAGCTTCCCGAGCAGGTGAACCAGCGCGGCGCGAGTTGACCGCCCCGCTCGATGCGCAATTCGACATTGCGAAAAGTTTGCCGCGTGATCTGCATCGATTGCCACTGCTCCCCCAGTTCCTTGATGAGGAGATCGATGATCAGGGTAGCGGGTTCTTCGGTTCGCAGATGACCGACCAGTTCCTTGTACATCTGGTTGCTGAGCACCACACGGCTGTCCTCATCCAGCAGCACCGCCGCCACGGGCATGAGGTCCACCACGGTTTCTATCAACACCTTCTGATTCTTGACCTGCTGTTCAAGGTGAAAGACGTCCGTGATGTCACGATGCATCCCTATGAAATGTGTGATGTCACCCGATTCGTCATGGATCGGCGAGATGGTCAGATGGGCCAGGTAAGGCTTGCCCCCTCGGTGCCGGTTGATCAACGTGCCCTGCCAGGTGGAACGGTTTTGAATGGTCCGCCACAATTCCTGATACACCCGTCGTGGAGTCCGCTGGTCGGACAGCATGGATTCGTTTCGCCCCAGGCATTCCGCCATCGAATAACCTGTCACGTCCGTGAAATTTTGATTCACATAGAGGATTTTGCCGGTGGTATCCGTGATCGAAATGGCTATTGGCGCCTGTGCAACCGTATCGGCGATAAGTCCAAACGGTAATGAAGCAGTTTCGCTGACCGCTTCTGCGAGATCTGGGATGGTGCCGTGCATGTCCTGGAGACTCCGTGGAGAGGTGAATCAAAATCGGACCCGCTGTCCTGTCGAGGGACGGATTTCAGTAAAATGACAAGCAAGGAAAATGCCGACACCCATCGCCCAGGCGGGGAACGCGAGCTTAATCCTCCGCACTCCCCTGTCTTGCTTAGGCCCCCCGGATGGGAGACAGCAATTCTCATACTGGCTTTAGCCTCGTCCTTGCCCCTGGAGGGCGGAATCCAGCGCCTTATACCGTTGCCATCCGCTCGATAAACGCGCGAATCCAGGCCTTCGGCCCCGGCAGGTTCAGCCCCCTGTGACGGGCTTCCGGAATTCCCTGCCGGAATGACGGTAGGTAGGACTAGGGTCCGACTCGGACGTGCTGGATGGGAGCAGGTTGATCATGCCACCGATTTGCCGATCGATGGTCACCCAGGGAACTGTCGCATATCCGACAAATTGTTCCGGAAGCGGCTATTCGGTGAACATATCTGACAGCGGTCGGAAGGCGTGCAGGCGGGGTGGAAGCCATGTGTCACGCGGGTTTGGCCAGACCAATAGCGGTGGCACACGCGTTGCATATTGCATAGCAAAGCCGGGAGGTCATACCGAATGAACGACTACTTGCTGCTGGTGTTGGGTACCGCGTTGGCCAATAACGTGGTGCTGGTGAAATTTCTGGGACTCTGTCCCTTCATGGGCGTGTCCAGGAAACTGGATTCAGCGACCGGTATGGGTCTCGCCACGACCTTCGTGTTGACCTTGACCGCGGTGCTTTCCTGGCTGATCGAACACCTCATCCTGGCGCCGCTGGGCATCGGCTTTTTGCGGATTCTGACCTTCATCCTGGTCATCGCCGTCGTCGTGCAATTCACCGAGATGGTCATACGCAAGAGCAGTCCGGTGCTCTACCAGGTGCTGGGCATTTTTCTGCCGTTGATCACGACCAATTGCGCGGTACTGGGTGTGGCCCTGTTGAATCTGCAACAGGAGAGCACCCTGGGGCAGAGCGCCCTGTTCGGCTTCGGCTCGGCGTTGGGATTCACCCTGGTCATGGTCATTTTTGCCGGTATGCGGGAGCGGCTGGCGCTCATGAACGTCCCGGAATCCTTTTCGGGCGCTCCGATCGGCTTCATCACCGCCGGCATCCTGTCGCTGGCTTTCATGGGCTTCGCGGGACTCAGCCCGCACTGAAGGGAGGCCGTTGCCATCATGTATCTGATCTATGCCTTGTTCAGCCTGACCCTGATGGGTATGGCTTTTGGTTACCTGCTCGGAATCGCCGCCCGCCACTTCAAAGTCGAGGATAACCCGCTGGCCGAGAAGATCGAGGCGCTGATGCCCGGTTCGCAATGCGGGCAATGCGGATATCCAGGCTGCCGGCCGGCCGCCGAGGCGCTGGTGGCGGGTGAAGCTCCGCCAACCCTCTGTCCCCCGGGAGGGCGGGCGCTGGCCGAGCAGTTGGCCAACCTGTTGTCGCTGGAACTCGACCTGTCGGGCGTCGACGACCACCTCCCGATGGTGGCGCAAGTGGACGAAACACTGTGCATCGGTTGCTGCCGCTGCTACAAGGTGTGCCCTACCGATGCCCTGGTGGGCGCGTCAAAGATGATTCATGTCGTGGTGGCGGATGCCTGTATCGCCTGCGGGAAGTGTGTGGATGTCTGCCCGACGGAATGCCTGAAACTCCATCCGGTGCGGCCAACCCTGAAAACCTGGCGCTGGCCCAAACCGCTGTTGGCGGGAGCCTGAGCCATGTGGAAACCCTATTTGTCGATGTTGTTCAAGCCCGGCACGATTCGTGGCGGTGTTCACCCCGAGCCGCGCAAGGAAGCCACGGCAAACCTGACGATTGAAACGGCATTCCCGCTCCCGTCAATCCTCTACCTGGCTTTGCAACAGCATGTAGGCAAGGCGGCCGAGCCCGTGGTGAGAGTGGGGGACCGTGTGCTCAAGGGCCAGTTGATCGCCGTGAGTCAGGGCAATGTATCGGCGCCGCTGCATGCGCCAACCTCGGGTGTCATTGCCGACATCATGGATTTTCCCTCAGCGCATCCCTCCGCTTTGCCGACACCCACGATTCTGCTGGAAACGGACGGACTGGATGAGTGGCGTGAGGGCATCGAGGAAATCGACCCTTTCACGCTCTCGGCCGAGGAGATTTGTGCGCGCGTCGGCGCGGCGGGCGTCGTCGGGATGGGCGGCGCGGCGTTTCCCTCGCGGGTGAAACTCAATCTTGGCCGGGAGCGGAGGATCGAGACCTTGATCATCAATGGCGGCGAGTGCGAGCCTTACCTGACCTGCGACGACCGGCTGATGCAGGAACGGGCCGAAGCCATCGTCGACGGGATTCGCATCATGATGCGAGGCCTGCAATGTCAGCAATCCATCATTGGCATCGAAGACAACAAGTTGGATGCCATCGAGGCCATGCGCCGGGCGGTCGCTCCCTGGGCCTCCCAAATGGCCGTGGCGGTCCTGCCCTCGCTGTACCCCATGGGCTGGGACAAGCAGATGATCCGCTATCTCACCGGCCTCGAAGTGCCGGCTGGCGGACGGGCTACCGATATCGGCGTGCTGATGCATAACGTGGGCACGGCCTACGCGGTGCATGAGGCTATTCGGTATCAGAAACCGCTGATCAGCCGGGTAGTCACCGTCAGCGGCGGAGCGGTCGCGCGTCCCCGGAATGTGGAGGCGCCGCTGGGCACACCCCTGTCGGCCTTGCTGGATTTCTGCGGCTATCAGCCCGAGCGCAAGGCACGGCTGATCCTGGGCGGACCCATGATGGGCGAGGCCCTGCCGCATGCCAATCTGCCGCTGGTCAAGGGCGCCGCCGGGATACTGGCCCTCAGCGTCGAGGAAGTATCCGCCAGCGATGCCAAATCCTGCATACGTTGCTCGCGCTGCGTGACGGCTTGCCCGGTCGGCCTGTTGCCGCTGGAAATGATGTCGCGTATCCGGGCCGGACAACTCGAATCGGCTTTGAAATTCGGTCTCAAGGACTGCATCAGTTGTGGGTCCTGTTCTTACGTGTGTCCCTCGGAGATACCGCTGGTGCATTACTTCAAGTATGCCAATGGGGAGTTGATGGCCCAGCAGCAAGCCAAGCACAAGAGCGAGCAGACCCGCAAGCTGGCGGATGAGCGCCAGGCGCGGCTTGAGCGCGTTCGCCAGGAAGCCGCCGCACAGGCCGCCGCCCGCAAGGCACAGGCTTTGGCTCAGGCAGAGGCCCGCAAGGCGGCTCAGGCGGCCAAGGCTTCGCAATCCGCACGGTCCGCCGAAACCCAAACCGTGGAGTCAGCATCATGAAGCCGGTACTGTCCGCCCCCTTCAAGAATGCCTCCGAAGAGCACGCCGCCATCATGGACAAGGTGATGCTGGCGTTGCTGCCAGCCACAGTGATAGGCCTGTTCGTCTTCGGCTGGCCCGCTGTTTTCCTCTTCCTGATCACGCTGTTGTCCGCCATAGGCTGGGAGGCTGTGTGCCTCCGTCTGGCCGGACGGCCGATTCGCTCGACCCTGGCCGATCATTCGGCCCTGTTGACCGGTTGGCTCCTGGCCATAAGCCTGCCGCCCTGGGCGCCCTGGTGGATCGGCGTACTCGGCGGCTTCATCGCCATCGTCGTGGGCAAGCAGGTCTATGGCGGCCTGGGGCAGAACCTCTTCAACCCGGCCATGCTGGCGCGGGTGGCGCTTCTGGTCTCATTTCCGCTGGAAATGACGACCTGGACGCCAGCCACCCTGCTCGGCGATGGTCAACCGGGTTTCGGCGCCGCCTGGGACATCTTCCTGGGCCAGACGATCCCCGATGGTTATAGCGGCGCAACCTCCATCGGCTATCTGAAAACCGAACTGTCGCGGGGGAAAATGCTGCCGGCCATCGCCAGCGAAGGCGATTACAACCTGGGTCTCAATCTGATCGGCCTGGAGCGGGGCAGCCTGGGCGAAACTTCGGCCATCGCCCTGCTGTCGGGTGGAATATGGTTGCTCCGGCAGAAAGTGATCAGTTGGGAAATTCCGGTTTCCCTGTTGCTCACGGTCGCTGTTCTGGCGGGCGTGGCAGTTGTCCTGGACCCCATGCATCAACCGGGTATCGGGTTTCACCTCGGCAGCGGCGGCATGCTGCTGTTCGCGTTCTTCATCGCCACCGATTACGTCACCTCACCCAACACCCGCGTGGGTCAGATGGTCTTCGGGGCCGGTTGCGGGGCGCTGGTCTTCATCATTCGAACCTGGGGCGCTTATCCGGAGGGCATAGCCTTCGCGATTCTGCTCATGAATTCGCTCACGCCCTTGATCGATCATTACATTCGTCCTCGCATCTATGGCCGTGACTTCAAGGGTCAGCCGCTGGAGATGGAGGGCAAACCATGAATCAGGAAGTGCGCCACGTCGTAAAGTCCGCCTGCCAGAATTGCTGGCACGGGATGCTGCGCGAATTCGACGACCTGGACGAACGACGAAAGACGCTGGACTATCAGACGAAGATTCTTGCCGCCGCCGCACTGGTGGCGAGCCTGGTGCTGGGCATCGTGGATTTGGGGACATCGGGCGCCATTGCCAGACGCCAGGCGGAGGATATGCAGGCAACCTTGTCGGATGTCATCCCGCCGAGTCTGCATGACAACGATCTGCTCAACAGTACCCTCACCCTATCGGATGCCATGGTCCAGGCCGGCGAAGTCCGCGTTCATGTGGCAAAGCGACAGGATGCCGTGACGGGTGTGGCCTTCGGTTGGGTGGCGACAGGGGGCTATTCCGGTCCGATTCGCTTGATGATCGGCATCGATCCCGCCGGCAAGGTGCTGGGCGCGCGGGTGATCGCGCATGCCGAAACACCGGGCCTGGGCGACAAGATCGAAACCGGGAAATCGCCCTGGATCCTGGGATTTACCGGCCTCAGTCTGGAGCATCCACTGCCGGCCCGCTGGAAAGTTAAAAAGGACGGTGGCGATTTCGATCAATTTGCCGGAGCGACCATCACGCCCCGTGCCGTTGTCGCCGGGGTGGCCGGCGCGCTGGAATTCGTGGCCCGGCACCGGCTGGAACTGGGCCTCGCGGATGGCCGGCCGGCAGGCCTTGAAAAAATTGTCCATTGAACGGAGGTCAATGATGAGCCAGGGATTTCGAAAGATCATTCACGATGGCCTCTGGGGCAACAACATCGTTTTCAGTCAAAGTATCGGGCTGTGTCCCTTGCTGGCCGTGACGGGAACGGCCACCAATGGCCTGGGCATGGGACTGGCGACGACCTTCGTCATGGTCGTCTGTAGCGCCCTGGTGTCATACACCCGGGCGCTGATCCCGCCGGAAATCCGCATCCCCATCTTCGTGGTGCTGATCGCCATGATCGTGACCCTGGTGGATCAACTCATGAACGCCTGGCTGCATGAAATGCACAAGGTCTTGGGTCTGTTCATTCCCCTGATCGTGACCAACTGCGCGATTCTCGGCCGGGTAGAGTCGTTCGCCTTCCGCCAGCCCTTGAAAGAAGCCGCGCTCGATGGCTTGATGATGGGGCTGGGGTTCACCTTGGCCCTGGTTGTCCTGGGCGCGGTGCGCGAGGCGCTGGGCGCGGGTACGCTGTTCAGCCACGCAAGTGAGTTGCTGGGCGCCTCCTTCGGCTGGCTGGAAACCGAGCTGATCAAGCCCTATCGTGGCTTCCTGCTGATGGCTTTACCCCCGGGAGGATTTCTGATGCTCGGCTTTCTGTTGGCTGGCAAGAAGGTGCTGGACAGGCGCTGGTCGGCTTGGCGGGAATCCCCGCGGGCGACGCCAGCGCCGCTAGGCAAGAGCGCTTGAGAGGGAGGACGGCATGAACGTGGGTGTCTGTTACGCCGAACAGGACCGGCAACTCTGGCTGCGCTTTGAAGCGCCGGATGACAGTACGGTCGAGCAGGTGATTCGCTCATCCGGCATTCTGCAGCGCTTTCCGGAGATCGACCTGGATACGCAGAAGGTGGGTATTTTCGGTCGCCTGGTCAAGCTGGAAACCGTCGCCAAGGAGGGCGACCGCATCGAGATTTACCGACCGATCGTTGCCGATCCCCGCACGGTTCGCCGACGGGCCATGGACGACGATGATGATGACGAATGAGGTTTGACCATACCCGCCGCTGGTCTGTCGATTTCTCCCCCTGGTTTTCAATTCCTGCCATTTATCCTGCCCGGATCCGGGATTCGGGCAGGATGCTTTTTTCTCTCATCATGCAGCCTCTGCGGCTTACAGTGATCTGGCGTTTCCTGGCGGAGTGTTCGAACGGCGCCTGAAAAGCCAGCAACCGAATCAGGCCCTTCACGCCGTCAGTTTGAGCCCGTTCCCACCACATCATCGGTGATTCGTCGATACAGGTCTTGACCAGCAATCATGAGGAAGGCCTTGGAAAGTAGCCTACTCATGACTGAACACTGAAAATCCACTGATTTTCGCGCTTTCCCGAGACTGGCGACCGGCTCTCGCTGCCCAAATCACATGCCTTCAGACTTTATGTGCTTACCCGGGTTTACGTCGGGTGTCGGCTTTGTCGGATTTCCGACAAAGAACTGGCGATAGTTTCCATCGTGACAGGCCTGATGCCAACAAACCCTTGATTTATCAACGGATAACGCTTGGCATGATCACTGCAATAAACTCAGTAGAAGTTTTCTTACGGGTACGGAGGCGGGTCGTGGCTCTCATTATCAACGAGTTATGCGTGAATTGCTGGGCCTGTGTACCGGTTTGCCCCAACGAGGCGATTTACGAATCCAAACCGCATTTCCTGATCGATCCCGTGAAATGCACGGAGTGTCTGGGCGATTTCGATGATCCGCAATGCGCCAGTATTTGTCCGATCGAAAGCTGTATCACCGATGCGCTGGGCGAGCCGCTCAATCCGCCTGGGTCTCTGACCGGCATACCCCCGGAAAAGATGGCGGAAGCCATGGCCCGATTGCAAGCACATTGACATCATGGCCAGGGTCATTTTCTGGGAGAAGCCGGGCTGCGCGGGCAACGCGCGACAGAAAGCCTTGTTGGTGGCTTCAGGGCATGTTCTGGAAATCCGCAATCTGCTTGCCGAGGAATGGACAATCCAGGAACTGGCCAGGTTTTTCGAAGGACTGGACATCCAGGACTGTATCAACCGCAATGCCCCCGCCATCAAATCCGGCAGCCTGAATCCGCGGGACTTGACCCGGGACGCTGTCTTGCTCTTGATGACCCGACAACCGCTATTGATACGCCGCCCCCTGATGCAGGTTGGTGAGGAACGGCGAGTGGGATTTGATCTTGGCGCGATGCGGGAATGGATCGGCCTCAAGGATACCGGCGAACATGATCTCGAAGCCTGTCGTGCGACGGTGCGCACCGCCGGGCAAACCCCTGACGGCCATGGCCGCTGAAACCTGGAGCGATGGTGAAAGCCCCCGGCCGGTCCGGGTTTCCGGGCGGGTGCATTGGGTCGGCGCCTTCGACCCCAAGTTGCGGGTGTTCGACATCATCCTCAAGACGGCCAACGGCACCAGCTACAACGCCTATGTGGTGCGCGGCAGCGAAGGCGTCGCCGTCGTTGACACCGTGAAGGATGCCTTCGCGGACGATTTCTTCGCGCGGTTTGAACAGGTGGCGAACTACGACGAGATCCGCGCGATCGTGCTCAATCACCTGGAGCCCGATCACACGGGCGCCTTGCCCGAACTGATGCGGCGCGCGCCAAAGGCCCGTCTGTATATCTCCATCAAGGCGCAGTTGATGTTGAAAGCGCTGCTCAAGGCCGAGGAACTCGCTTATACCCCGGTGGAAACCGGCGATGGCGTGAGCCTGGGAGACTGCGAATTACGCTTTCTGCATACACCCTACCTGCATTGGCCGGACACCCAATGCGCTTTTCTACCGGAAGACCGCATCCTGTTCTCCGGCGACATTTTCGGCTGCCATTTCTGCGACGAGCGGCTGTTCAACGATGTCTGCGGCGATTTCCGGTTTTCCTTCGAGTATTACTACGGCCACATCATGCGGCCATTCCGGCCCTATGTGCAGGCCGCCCTGGAATTGATCGAGCCACTGGATATCGCCGCCATCGCCCCGTCACATGGACCGATACTGCGTGATCGCCCCATGGATTATGTCCGCCGATACCACGAATTGGCGATGCCTCGTTTAAAGCGGGAGATTCCCCCCGGTGAGAAGGCGCTGCTGATTTTCTATATCAGCTCCTATGGCAATACCGCCCGCATGGCCGAGGCCATTGGCGAGGGGGCCCGAGGGGTGGCCGGAGTCCGCCCTTCCCTGTACGACCTTGAAGGCGGCGACAGCTCGACCTTCGCGGATTTGCTGGAGGAAGCCGATGCCGTCGTGATCGGCTCCCCGACCATCAACGGCGATGCGGTCAAACCGGTTTGGGATCTGCTGTCCTCGCTGACGATGATCGATGTCAAGGGCAAGATCGGCGCCGCCTTTGGTTCCTATGGCTGGAGCGGAGAGGCGGTGCGCATGATCGAAGACCGCCTTCGCGGCCTCAAGCTGCGGGTCCCCAAACCCGGCCTGCGCATCAAGTTGATCCCGACCCCGGGAGAAATCGAGGAATGTCAGACTTTTGGCCGTGAACTGGGCGAAGAGCTGATGGGCCGCCGGGGACCCCGGGTGATCGATATGTCGGAAATCATTCATTCCACCCACCACTAAAACCAGAGAGGAAAAGACCATGGCCAAGGCGACCATTACCTTTGAAGACATCAATGTCACCGTCAACGTGCCGGCGGGAACCCGTGTCATCGAAATCTCCGAAAAAGTCGGCTCCGGCATCACCTACGGCTGTCGCGAGGGTGATTGCGGCACCTGCATGATGAAAGTCACGGAAGGCTGGAACAACCTGACCGAGCCGTCCGTGCTCGAGGACAAGATTCTTCGCGAGAACTATGCGGGCAAGCATAACCGTCTGGCCTGTCAGGCACAGGTCCTGGGCGGTACTGTCAGTGTCAAACCATGTTAACCACGCCGTTACCCCAATTTTTCAACCCCCAACACACAGGTACAAGCAAATGGCATTAGTGACTTTCAGTAGTCCCGGTTATCGAGACAAGACGATCTACGCCGTGGCGGGCAGTCATACCCAGTCGCTACTCAAATTGGCGCTGGAAAACAAGATTCCCATCCGGTTCGAATGTCAGGATGGGGAATGCGGCACCTGCCTGGTCCGCGTGACCAGTGTCGACAAGAAGGAGCGTATGGGTGGCCCCCTGACGGCCAAGGAGGTCTCCGTACTGCGAAGCCTGGGAAAACTGTCCGAACAGGATGTGGAAACCATGGCAGTCACCGACTTGCCGACGGAGTGGCGTCTGGCCTGCCAGATGATCGTGCGGGACGAGGACATCGTCGTCAACTACGGCGCCGATGACTGAAGCGAAATGAACGCGGCGGCGAGATCGATCACCCGTTCGCGCGATGCAACCCAAGCCTGGTGGCTTGGCCGGGCGAGAACCGCTGCCGCCAATGCCGCCTGGCTTGCCAGCATGCTGGCAAGTTGGGAGCACGGTCTGGGCGCCATGCCGGATGGCCTGGGACTCGAACCGGATGAGTTCCTCGCGCTGATCGACGCCAACTTCCGGTCGCCCCCCCGTCCGCTCATCGCCCCGCGACGAAAGCCGGCGGATTTCTCGGACATGCCGGAAAAGGACGACCTGGAGACATTCCTGCTGGCCCATGCCGCGCCGGGCGACCGCCGCGAGCGCGCCTGGATGGCGCGCATCCTCGTAGCTGGATGCCTGGGCCGCGATCACCTCTGGCAGGATCTGGGCCTGGGTTCGCGCGGCGATCTGACGGCGCTGATTACCCATAACTTTCCCGATATCCGGCGGATGAACCAGCACAACATGCGTTGGAAGAAATTCCTGTACAAGCAGTTGTGCGAGGCGGAGGGAATCTATGTCTGCCGGTCGCCCTCCTGTGGGGAATGTGTCGACTATACCGATTGCTTTCCAACCACCCCGCTGTTGCGCGGTAACCCAACTGAACTTGGATGAGACTTTACGGAGCGCCCGATGCCCTATGCCGAACTGCTCGATGAATTGAATCGTAAACGACTGGTGCCCTTCCTGGGGCCTGGAATTCTGCACGATGTCCGGCACGCCGTGACCGGTCAGGCCATCCCGGCGGACAGCGACAGCCTGATTTTGGCCATCAATGAAGGCCGGCCGATGGCCCCGAAGCTGATGTACGAATTTCCCCGCGCCGCGATGAACCTGGAATTGAAGAAGGGGCGCTGCTTTGTCGAAAAGGCTCTGACCCGCGTCTATGCCGATGAGGGGTGGACCCGGGCCGCGGTACACGACTGGCTGGCACGCTGGATGCCCCCCTACGTAGTCGATATCAACCGCGACAGTCAATTGCAGCAGACCTATGGCGAGACGCCGCATGTGCTGGTGCGGGGTCTGGCCCGAACGGCCGGTACCCAGTTCCGCTACACCCTGCATCGCCATGATGGACAAGGTTATGCCACCGTCACGTCCGAGGCGCTGTCGACCGATGTCCCGATCCTGTTCAAGCCCATGGGCAGCACCCTGCCTGACAGCCAGTTCGTGGCGTCCGATGCCGACTATGTGGACTACATCACGGAACTGATGGGCGGCTTTGCAATTCCCTCGTTCCTGAAAGAATACCGGCAGGACAAGAAGTACCTTCTGCTGGGGCTGAGCCTGACGCGAGACACCGAAAGGATGGTGATGTCGGAAATCATCCTGAACGGAGACGAGCGACGGGGCTGGGCGGTCATCAAGGACCCCGGTCCCAAACAGGTGAGATTCTGCGAGCGGATCGGGCTGGACATCATCGACATGGATGTGCCCACATTCATGGCGCGGATGAGCTGAAGTCCTGTCGCAACCCCAGACGGTGCTGGATACGCCCGCCCCATCCCCCTCGAACCCAGCCGAATGGCGCTAATCGAGGGGGATACCACAGTAGGGCCTGCACCCTGCCTCCATGGATACTCGCAGTGTTCGCCTGGCCCGCGTCATTCTGGTCCCCTCCTCTGCCCATTATCGGCATCTTCCGGCGGCTTATGGTCGCCATAGTCTTCATCCTTCCCTGCAAGAGCGGTGCGTGATCTGGCGAATTGACCGGACTCCAGAGCAACCAAACTCCCATGCTTGGGTAGCACAGGTGAAGGAGCTTCAATCCGCAATTGAATGCCCCTCTTCCTTGCCTCTATCATCGCCCATCCTCGCAGTGGAGATTTTTCATGAACAGAACACTGTTAGCCTTAATGATGATTCTGGCGCACCCAATCGCAGCCGTCGCGGCGGACAGCAGTCAGTGCGGGTTTATCCGGGATGCCGATCAACGGGCCTATTGCCGGGCCACTAGCGGCGAAGGCGAGTCTCAGTGCGGTTTCATTCGTGACCATGATTTGCGTGCACTCTGCAGGGCGGAGGCCAGTGGCAAGGAATCACAATGCGGCTTTATCCGGGATTCCGACCGCCGCGCGCTATGCCGGGCAAAGGCCGGGCAGTGAGTGACGCCAAGCCGCCCTTTACCCGGGCAACCGTCATGCTGAATGGCTGCAGGCTGGTGCGTGGGCTGTCCGCGATGGAGGCGTCCGGCATCGGTGAGCTGTTGAGCGGCATCGATCCCTGGCTGACACTCGGCTACTCGGCCTCGGCGCTGGCGGGCTATCTGATGCGTGACGACCCCGGGCTGCATCGATTTCTGGTCCGCATCGAAGACATGCCGGCGGGCGTCATGGCCATCCGCCATCCCTGGCTGCGCGGCCCCTATATCGAATTGCTCGGACTCGCGCCGGATATTCAGGGCATCGGCATCGGCGGGGAACTGCTGCGTAGGGCCGAAGCCGAGGCGGCAGCGGTGGCCGGCAATGTTTGGGTCGCCGTTTCCGATAGCAACACACGGGCCCGAAGTTTCTACGAAAAAGCCGGTTTCGTGCCCGTGGGCAGGCTGGAGGGACTCGTCCGGGAGGGGATGGACGAATGGTTGTTGCGCAAGCGTCTGTCCTGCGCTTGATTCATTCACGGTACTCCATGCTGTCGATTGGTCACCCGTTCCGGCTCATTCGTGGGCTTTCTCCGTTATACTGTCTCGTTTCGTTCATTCCGTTCGCGGACTAACCGATCTGTGTGATCAAGAATCTCGTCAAAACGCGGCTACCCACTGGCTTTGGGGAATTCACCCTTTATCTTTACTCGGAGCATGGCAAGGAGCATCTCGCCCTGGTCAAGGGTGACGTGCATGGTAAAGCCGATATCCCGGTCCGGGTGCACTCCGAATGCCTGACCGGCGATATCTTCGGTTCGCGTCGCTGCGATTGCGGGGATCAGCTCAGACATTCCCTGCAATACCTGGGGCGTGTCGACGCCGGCATCCTGATATACCTGCGGCAGGAGGGTCGCGGCATCGGCCTCATGAAAAAGATGGAAGCCTACAATCTTCAGGATCAGGGGATGGATACGGTGGAGGCCAATATCCATCTTGGTCATCAGCCCGATGAGCGCGATTACGGCATTGCCGCTCGCATCCTTCGAGACCTCGGCGCCGAATCCATCCGGTTGATTACCAATAACCCGCACAAGGTGGAGGAACTCCGGCAACATGGGATCGAGGTCGCGGAGCGGATTCCCATCGAGGTCGGCTACCATAGCGAAAATCTGGGTTACCTGCGCTCCAAGGCGGAACGCATGGCGCATTTGCTCAGCTTCCGTGAGCGCATGCCGGAAGATCACGAACTGGCCTTCATCGAACCCCTGATCGACCAGTTGACCCTATCCCGGGATGCCGAGCACCCTTTCCCGTTCGTGACACTGGCCTATACCCAAGGCCTGGATGGCCGTATTGCCAATACTGACGGGCAGACATCGGCACTCGGTTCGGAGCCCGTCCTGGCTCTGGCTCGCCATCTCCGCGGCCAACATGATGGCCTGCTGGTGGACGTCGACACCCTTCTAAGCGACGATTCCCGACTCAATGCGCCCTTCCGCGCGGAGGGGACCCCCCGACTGATCATTCTCGATCACCAGTTACGCACACCACTGGACTGCGAGGCATTCCAGCCATCCAGTAAGCCGCCCATCATTCTGACCGCGGGTACTGCCGACCCGGACCGGCGCGCCCAGCTTGTCCAGCGCGGTGCGCGAGTAGTACACGTCGATGCCGATACCGAGGGTTGCCTAAATCTGCGGCCGGCACTGGCGGCGCTGACCGGGGAGGGCATCCACACGTTGATGGTCGAGGGAGGCGGCACAATCATTTCAACCTTTTTGAAGCAACATCTCGTGAATTACTGCGTCATTACCATCACTCCGAAGATCATCGGCGGGCTCAAGGCCATCGAGGATCTGCCTTCCGGCGGCGCGACGCCACTCAGTCTGGCGGACTGCCACTATCAGCCGCTGGGTTCCGATCTCATAGCCTACGGGCCAGTTCAGTACGGCTAAGGCATGAATACCCAGGCGATTTATCACGTGGCGCCGCATACCGTCGCGGTGCGCGAAATCAAGACCGGCCGGCCGGATCCGGGCGAACTGCTGATCCGTGCTCATTGCTCGGCCATCAGCCCGGGCACCGAATCCCTGATCTTCCGTGGGGCGGTGCCGGAAAACTGGAAGCTGGACGATCTGCTGGATGCGCAGGAGGGCGAGTTCCGCTATCCCTTCAAGTATGGCTATGCGATGGTGGGCGAGGTCATCGCCACCGGCAGTCGGGAAGACCGGCGCTGGCAGGGACGGCGGGTATTTGCCTTTCACCCGCATCAAGCCGAGGCGGTGATCGAAAAGCGCTATTGTTACTTGTTGCCAGAGGGAATGCCGGCCGATCGTGCGCTGTTCCTGGCCAACATGGAGACGGCGCTGAATCTGGTCATGGATGCCGCGCCGCTCGCTGGCGAGCGCGGTATGGTGTTCGGGCAGGGTGTGGTCGGACTGCTGGCCCTGGCGGTGTTGAGCCAGTTGCCGTTGGAGGAACTGATCGCCGCCGACCCTGTGGCCGCGCGGCGTGAGCGTTCACAGCAACTCGGAGCCACCCTGGCCATCGACCCTGCCCGGGGACGGGAACTGGCGGTCCTGGAGGACTGCCTCTTCGATCAGGAGCCACAGGGTCTGGATTTCGCCATCGAGGTGTCCGGCCAGATCGAGGCACTCAATCAGGCGATACGATTGTGCGGTTTCGATAGCCGGATTGTCGTCGGCTCCTGGTATGGCCGCAACGCGGGACTGGTCGATCTGGGCGGGCATTTTCACCGTCGGCGCATCAAGCTGATCTCCAGCCAGGTCAGCACCATCGATCCCGCCCTGAGCGGGCGCTGGAGTAAGGAACGGCGGCTGGCGCTGGCCCTGAGCTGGCTGGACCGGGTGGCTCCCGAGCAGTTCATCACCCACCGCTTCGGGCTGGCCGATTGCCAGACCGCCTTCGAGTTGGTAGCGGACCGCAATTCCGGCGCCCTGCAAGTCATCTTCGAGATCTGATCGCCCGTGCCAGCGCCTTGCCCGGGCTGACCCACGGCTAGCCCCTCCAAGTCGGGCGGTTCAAGCCGGGAACGCTGGCGGCCCAAGGCCGCGTAAATCGGCGGTGTCAGCTCACGGGATCCTGTCGGTAGAACTGGATCACGGAGTGCAGGAATGACGCCACCAGGGCGCTGGTGAGAGCCAGCGCCAGCGCCCACCGGATCGTGGCATTGATTTCCGGCAACAGGCAGACGGCAAAACCCAGGCTGGCCATCATTTCGACCGCGCGGGTATAGCGGTTGTCGCTCCCATCTGGCTGCCCGGGCCTCGCCTTGGCGCGGTAAAGCAGGAATCCATAGTGCAGCGCGCCCGGCAGGACAATCCAGGCGCCCAGCCTGCCGCCCATGAACAGAAGCACACAAGCCACCAGCAGCAGCAGGGCGTCACATTCGCGATCGAATAGACGGCCGAAGGGGGACACGGTCCCGAACCGCCGCGCCGCCCAACCGTCCAGACCATCGGCGGCGACCAAAAACCAAAGCATCACGACCTGGAGCCAGGGGTTGAGTTCGGGTAGCGCCAGCAACCCCAGCCCGCCCACGAGGCGCGCCAGGGTCAGGCCATTGGCCAGACCGAAGTGACCATCGGTTGTGAACTGGCCCCGGCCACGCCGAAGCAGTCCCAACAAGGAGGCCGCCGCCATGGCCGCCAGCAACTCAGGCGCCCGCTCCAGCCAGACGGCGCCAATGCCCAGCCCCATCAACAGGGCGTGTTGTTCGGTCCAGCGATCCAGCGAGGCGTTCATGGTTCAATCATCTCCAATGTTGTCTACAGAGGGATGATCATGCCAGCAAATCACAGCAAACCCCAATCAGGCTCAAACCGTTGATCTCTCCGGGTGTGAGGTGCAGAGCGTTAGTTGGTGGGTTCTGCCCCGGGCTGCGCTGTGCCGGACGTGCTAGGCAGCTTGCCGGTCCTGGACTCGCCATGAATTTCCCGATCCTTGCAACCTCAGGTTTTACCGAGGGTATCATCCTTGACTGTGTCCCCCTGACCGATCTTGGCGCACCGGATTCCCGACTTTCCCAGTCGGCGCAGGGACACCATTTCCGCGACGATTGACAGGGCGATTTCCTGGGGTGTTTGGGAGCCTATGGAGAGTCCGGCGGGAGCCTAGATGCGGGCCAGACACTCCTGCGAAAAGCCTTCGCCGCGCAGGCGCTCAAGCACCAGGGAAGCCCGTCGCCGGCTTGCAACCAGACCGATGTAGATCGGCTCTGCATGGAGGATTCTGCGCAGGGCCTCATAATCGCCTTTATGGTGCGTGGCAATCACCACGAAGTCACCCGCTTGGGGTGCGAGCTTTTTATACTGTTGGTCATCGTTGATGACACAGCTAGCGCCAGGCAGCGAGTCGGCTGTCGCCTCCGCATCATTGACGAGTACATCAAAGTCCATTCGGCTGGCCAATTCACAGATGTGCTGGACCAGGGTTCCGCGCCCCAACAGCCAGAGTCTGGGGTTGGGTATCACCGGTTCGACAAACACGCGCATGTGGCCGCCGCAGGGCATGCCCGCTCCGAAAATTTCGTCATTGAGGTCGATGTCGATCATGCGGGTTTTACCGTCAGCAAGACTATCCAGGGCGGCATGCGCCACGATCGATTGCGCACAGCCCCCGCCGATCCAGCCGAGCACCAGTTTTCCCCGGCTGTCGAACACCGCGCGGGAGGCCGGCGGAGCGGAGGATGACCCCAGCACTTCCACGACCGTCGCCAGGACATAAGGGGTGCGCTCTTCGGCGAATCGCTGCAACAACCGGATCAACTCACCGTTCATGGTGAGGGATCAGGGTGATGGAGGGGATCGAGATCCGCCGGGAAATCGACATCCCGATGAATCCCGGGGTCATTGCAAGGCAGGAGCAGCAATCGCCCGGCATGGCGGTCCAGGATGGATTTCGCGCCCTGGTCACCCCGCAGGTTCAGCAGTTCCTCCCGAAAACCGGAGCCAAAACCCACGGGATGCCCACGGCGATGGTCATGCACCGGAACGACGAGGGGCGCTCCGGATCTCAGGGCATGCACCACGGAGTGCACCGTCTCCGGCCTGATCCAGGGCATGTCGGCCAGCGCCACCACCCAGGCATCGGCGTCCATTGACGCACCAACGCCATGCGCCAGGGTGGCGCCCATGCCCTGCTCGGCCGCCCCGAAAACGACGACTTCCGCCCCGGCGGCGGTCAACATCGACGCCAGCTCGGCCTGGCCGGGCCGAATGATCGCCAAGGCATGATCAACAGCGCCCCGGAGGTTGGCACAAGCCTGGCTGGCAACGGAGGTCATGGGCGAAAGAGTCTGGAGCAACTTGTTCGCCCCAAAACGGCGGCTGAAACCCGCCGCCAGCAACAATCCCACTACGGTGGTCATGATCGATTCCCAAAAACGGCCGTTGAGCGATTCAAAATCCCCTTCGCCCCGAGCGCCTGTCGAAGGGCTGTACCCGCACTTCAGGGTGTGCGCCGCCCCGGAGTTTATCCCGAGCCTGCCGTGGGAGCCTACGGGAGTCTCTGTCTACGGTTAGCCCGGCTTGTTCACCCCCTTTCGGCGACTCCGCCCCGGACGCAAGACTCGACGGGTAGGTGGCCAGCCCCTGCCCGACAGGGACTTTCACCCTGCAAGAAATGCCGAGCTTGGCTCGGCGCGATAACGTTCCGGTTCAGGAGCGGACCGCGCGGCGGGCCGTCCGCTGCAACCGGTCGTTAGGCGCCCGTTCCGCCGAGCATTTCACCGAAGAGATCCCCCTGTCGCTGCACTGCGGAACGAAGTTCGGGCCAGCGCTCTACGAATGCCGCCGCAGATATCCGCCCGAGCTCGCTCGGCTCGATCTTGTTCAGGCCACCGCCGTAGACCCTCCCTTCCCCGCGGAGCTCGTGGCCGGTCACCTGCCCGAGCAAGCTAAAGACATCGGCAGCGCGATCGGCGTGGTCTTGCAACATCCGCGCCAGGCTGCTCTTCGGGTAGAGCATGAGGTAGAGGTTGGTTCCAATCGCCCGGGAACGGTTCCAGATGAACCGGAACGGCTGCTTGTCGTCCGAGCCGCGGCCCATGTAGGTGCAAAGGAATGGGGCAGGTTCGCGCTGTTCCTGCTTGTACCACGGACTGCGCTTGCCGACGAGGTAGCCGTCCATGATGCCGAGCGCTCGCGCGGTTTGCAGATACTCCCACAGGGCCGGATGCTTGGCCTCAACCATAGGCTCAGGCAAGTCGCAATCGATGACGCAGAGCTGGCGGCCGAGCAACGGATAGCCGTCGGCGTCCGCGTCAATCGTCGTGGTCTTTAGATGGCGCGGGCTGGGCAAGATGGGGCGCAGGTACCTAGCGGGGAGGCAGCGGCACGTGGCTTCGGCGCGTTCGAGAACAAAGAACTTATTGCAGCCGGTGGCGATGCCTCGCTGAACCAGAAAGAAATCGCTTAGCGTCGGGCCGCTCCCGTCGCTAAGTGTGCGCCGGTCATTCGCGGCGTGACTTGGGTAAACGGTCCACTTGCGAGACTGACGCAGGCGTTCGAGCGGGACTAGGTCGCGCGCATGCGGTTCGGTCAGCGCCCCGCCGAAGCTAAAGATGGCGGCATGACCGACGGCGGGCGGCGTCTTGCGGAACACCAGCACGACCGATGACACAAGCGCGTCGCCGAACTGAACGTCGCCAGGGTCGAAGCGGTGGGCGCGGAGAAGCGTCACGTTGTCCGTGAGAAAGCGCTTGAGGGCCGCGCCGTAGTTAACGTCCATGAACTCCGAAGGAATGAGCCAGGCCCCGATCCCGTCGTTCTCCATCCACGCAGTTGCAAGCAGCAGGAAGTACACGTAAAGGCCCGCGAGGCCGTTGACGTCAACGCCGGTTACCTGAGACGCAAGTCGCTGCAACCGCTCCTTGTCTCCGCGGTCCATGTGGTGATGCCGTACATACGGCGGGTTGGCCAAGACCATGTTGGGCGCGGGCGGACACGAACCGTCGGCGACGATGCGGGTGAAGTCGCCCTGTAGAACCTCAAGCCCGCCATGCCCCCATAGGTCGCGGGCAGCTTCGGCAAACGCGGGATCGAGCTCGACTCCGACGGCGCTCGTCAATCGCTCTGGACCAAAGACGGCAAGCGCCGCCGAGTAGAAGCTCCCCGAGCCGATCGAAGGGTCGGCGAAGCGAATCCCGGACTCGGGTCGCTCGATGAGCGATTCGACGTACCGGGCGATATCGACAGCGAGGGCATTGGGGGTGGCGAATTGACCAAGGCGGTTTCGCTCCGCTGCCGACTTGCGCGCATCGATATCCGCCTGCATCGCCTGTCTGCGTAATTCAACCGATCCGTCGTACGCAATCACGCGGTTCACAGTCCCAATTTCAGAAGGTCGTCGATGCGATGCTCCCAGACCCAATCGATGCCCTCCGCGGCTTCGTAGCCCAGGTAGTCACTGCCAAAGTAACCGCAGAGGAACAGCACGAAGGCAATGGATTCGCCGAGGGCCGCTTGAAGCTGGTGGACCTTCGTGGCTTCTTCCTTGCGCCGCTTGTTGGTGTTAGTGAAATCGCCCGCTGACTTGGCCTCGATCAAAACAGGCAGTCCATCCTTGCGGCGCTTCTTGGGCTGGACCACTACATCAACCGGGATGTTCACCTTGAGTGACTTGCCCACGGCCAGGTTCATGCGAAAGGAATATGTTCCGGCTTCCATCTCTCTCAGTGGCTTCCCGCTGGGGTGGCTTTGTTTTCGATAGCCCCGCGCATCCAGCCATTCGCCAACGAGCTTCAGTTGCCGCTGTTCCTGCGCGTTCCGAACGATCGGATTCGCCACGGCGCTACAGAGGCGGTCGGCGACGATGGTTGACGCTCGATCCCGTTCATGCCCTGTCGGGGCTTTGGCCGCGTCCAGCCATGGGAAGATGTCGCGGTCGAGCAACTTCGAGATGATGCCGCAGACCTTGGTCAACTCCGCATCCAAATCGACGGAGCTCATCCTGGTCGGGAGCTTGCCGTCTTCCATTCGGCCGACAAGGTTCTTGCTCGCGTCGGCCAATCCGATCAGGCGGTCTACCGCAAGCGGTGGGGCAGTACACATCCGGAGGGTTGACAGCGCGCTCGGATTGTCCTTAAGGGTAGCGGCGTCGATCTTGCGTAGATCGCGGGTGGCGACCAACGCGGCCTTGACGTGCCCGGTAGTCTTCACGCGAGTCGAGCGGAACGCCTCGGGCGCGAACCGCATGAACCACTGATTGAATTGGTCAACGGAGACCGCGATATCGGCCTTCCAGAGGTGCGGCTTGTCTGCGTTGATTCGTCTGGGCTTCATGACTTTCGTTCGTTCGCAGCGATTGGGTTGCCGGCCGCCGTGTTCATCTTCAAAGGGCGCCTAACGTCTGTATACACCGGCCCGCACGGCTTTTCGCGCTGATCCGGTGGAATGAGGTTAGGCAAGTATGCCAAGCGGAAATGCCCTTGTTAAGCATAAGCACAAAGGCTGCCAGCCCCATCATAAGTGTTGTATCAACAAAGAGTACAGGGTCTAGTTCTCACATTCCAACAGACTCCGGCCGTCCCGGCTCGCCTCGACTTGTCGCTGGTGCGATGCAAAGCGTTTGACCGCGCGACTCACAGTCATGTAGTAACCGCCGAAATGTTTGCCAATCTCCGCCAGGGTGTATGGATAAATGAGCAGGTAAAGCTACATCAACGCCCTCTCCGCCTCCGGGGAGAGGGCTGGGGTGAGGGGATTGCAAACGAACCTGTACCGGCTCATCCATCTATAAGCACCCGAGCCATACGCCCGGGCCATTGCTTCCGCGCGGTCGGGGTAGTCTTCTGGTTCAGCCGCAAGCTCAAATACCACCGATCCGCGAGGGGCTTTGGAAACCTCCCTCAGGCGATCGTCCGCTCGATCGCCCGGCTGTCCGTGTTGGGCCATCCTTCCGCACCAGGATGGCTTGGTAGCCCGCATGAAGCAACGCGGAATGCGGGGCTTGGTGACGCCGATCATCCCGGGTTCCGCAAGCTTCACCCGGGCTACCTCGCTGCCTTCGGCGCCCCAGCCGTCCCCGCTCGATCCGTTCAGCGACAACAGGGTCGCTTCACGTGACTCGCAGATGACTCGACGGGCTATCGGGATGCCTTGCAGTTCGCCTCCGGACGGCGTTATCACGCCACCCTCCGGCGAACCGCCCGGCCCTAGCCCTTCTGGGGGGCATGAAAAACATCCCGGTCTTGCCGCTACGCGGCTGACCTTTGCTTTTCAGCCCGGCAAGGTTGTGAACGGTTACGGTGTGGGAGGGGTAACGGACGCAATCCCGTTACCTCGACCCGATCCGGGCTACCTCGCTGCCTCGAACATCTCAGGTCTTCGGCTTGTTTTCCGGGAACTTAAGGCGTTGGTGCATAAATCACAGCATCCCCAACTCAGGCCAAAAATCGACCATCGTTAATGAAGATTTCCCCACTTAGCAGTCGTAAACCACCCAGAATCATCACCAGATTCCCATATTGTGAGAAAAGAAGTTGATTTATGCACCAACGCCGGAACTTAAAGCCAAGATACATCCCGTTGCTGATCCCCAGGAGAGTTAACAGGCTCGTGTTGAACTCAGGCATAGAAATGACGCTTGCTACCTCGAAGATAAATATTAAGCCGAGGATTACAGTCCACATAACTGTTTGCAATCGATGGAAACTCAACCCGTTTCCATCATCGCAAATGTCTTTGAAAAATCCAGCGGATGTTTGATCTGTATTTGGTCCGCTCCCAATGAGGAGAGCGCTAAGACCGGTTCCGCCACTAATCCCTATCAAAATCAGTACCTGATCGGGGATAGGTTCGATCGCACCAGTGATGAACCAGATACCGCAAAATGTGAGGAATACGAGTAGCCCCCAAAATGCCATTTGGCTTTTCCCAAGGCTGTAAAACCCATCTTTTTTGTCCCTTAGGGCGCTGTCATTCTTGATGAGCCACTGGTAGAGTAAGACAAATATTAATAAGCCTGCCGACAAGGTTATGTAAAGCTTTTGTTTACTTGTAATACTGAACTTGATTCCTTCATCGGATGACTCTACTGGCAGAATTTCCGACGAACCAATCACTAATGAGACCGGCAACTTCATCATGAGACCGTCCTGCCTTTCAAGCAACTGTTTCCATTCGTTACGACTGTCATTACTCGTTGCGTCACGAGACAGACGAAAATATAGAATAAGGTTTCCGTCTTGGTCCCTTTTGGCGATTGGCTCGCCGATGCTTTTCATAAGCACATCGTCAAGCATAAGCCAAACTCCAGTTGCCTTGGAGTTCGCAACCTTGATCCCATGATTGCCATCAACTTTGATTTCTAGCTTATCTCCCATTTCGAAGATTGATTTCTTCGCGCCAGATTTATCATTCTCTTAGGACTTACGCAAAATATTGTCTGAGGTATACAGCGTTTTCTTGATCGATTAGTTACTTAAGAAACTATCTTTAGAAGCGTTAAGTCATTGTTTTTCAATATCAGTTTATGAATTTTTGTGATTTTTTTGAGTAACTCCTTGGAATAAAA
>Ga0172367_10002430_pt1 | contig 25514 bp, 23 predicted proteins | sample Lak10m_FD_114542 | JGI IMG/M metagenome (GOLD analysis project Ga0172367, IMG submission 114542) | Freshwater microbial communities from Kabuno Bay, South-Kivu, Congo - kab_022012_10m | ecosystem: Environmental > Aquatic > Freshwater > Lake | place: Democratic Republic of the Congo: South-Kivu...
CAAATTTCACGCTCCTGCAGTAAACTATCCGCTTTGCTTTCTGCATCTGAACCGACCAAGAGAGGGCGATCATTTGTCCCGTGCAAACGTTCAAGAACCTGTGCCAATGTTACCTTAAGGTTTACAATAACCCCTTGCCGATGCATGAATGAACGATTTTCAGGGGCAATGACAATCCCGCCTCCGGTTGACACAACAGCAGGCGTTTTTGTTAAGGCAGTCTGTAATACCCCGTTTTCACAATTTCTGAACCATTTTTCTCCCTTGGTGGCGAAAAGGTTATTAATCGTTGAGCCAGTAGATTTTACAATTTCATTGTCCAAGTCAATGAAAGGAATTGAAAGCGCTTCTGCGAGCATGGGACCAACAGTGCTTTTACCGCTTCCCATGAATCCTGTCAGGAAAATATGGGTGTCAAGCATGGCAGAGATGTTCCTGATAACCAGCCATATTTCGCCTGATTTCAGATAGTGAGTCACCGCCAAATTTTTCCAGCACTGCGTTGGCAATTTCAATTGCCACAACTGTTTCTGCCACCACGAGCGCCGCTGGAACGGCGCATGTGTCTGAACGCTCAACAGTCGCTTCAAACGGCTCATGATTGATCATATCAACCGAGCGGAGTGGTTTGTAGAGTGTTGGAATCGGTTTCATTGCCGCCCGTAGAATAATAGGCTCACCGTTTGTCATGCCACCTTCGATACCTCCGGCATTATTGGTAGTTCGGTAATATGGGGATGGAAAACCGGCTGTACAGCGGGAAGCGTCATAGCTGATTTCGTCATGCACCTGTGATCCCGGGCGATGGGCGACTTCAAAGCCGATGCCGACTTCCACCCCCTTGATCGCCTGAATACTCATGAGCGCCATTGCAAGCCGTGCGTCCAGTTTGCGATCCCACTGGACATAGCTTCCAAGACCGGGCGGGCAGCCGATGACCTGCACTTCCACAATGCCCCCCAGGGTGTCCCCGGATTCTTTGGCACTGTCAATTGCCTGTTTAATAGCTTCTTCGCATAATTGATCGCATACAAACAGTTCTGACCGGGCGGCAACCTCCCATCGTTCCTGTAATGGCAGGTTGCTTGGAGCGGCTGCAATTCCGCCGATTTCAACCACATATCCGCCGACGGAAATCCCCAGTTGCTTCAGAAAACATTTTGCCAGAGCACCGACCGCAACCCGTGCGGCAGTTTCCCGTGCGCTGGAGCGCTCCAGAATATTACGGGCATCAGAGTGACCGTATTTCTGGGCACCACTCAAGTCGGCATGACCCGGGCGCGGACGTGTGACAGGAGTCGCTGAACCGGAATGCTCAGCATCTGGCGACATTTTGTCACTCCAGTTACTCCAGTCACGATTTTCCACAACCAAGGTAACTGGCGAACCGAGTGTTTCTCCCCAGCGTACACCGGAAAGAACCTGGGCAGTGTCGGTTTCTATCTTCATACGTCCGCCCCGTCCATACCCCTTTTGGCGGCGTGCCAAATCGTTATTTATCAGAGCAGTGTCAACCGGTATACCAGCCGGCAAACCTTCAACAAGCGCTGTTAATTGTGGACCGTGTGATTCACCTGCTGTAAAATATCGTATAGCGCTCACGTTATTCATCCCTCTTCTTTAAATTGGCACAAAATAGCATTGATAGCTCATTTACGGCAAGAAAAAGTAAACGTATGGAAAACTTACATTGTCAGCCTTTACACCCCACCCCTAGTCATGTATCATCCCGGCGATGAAAAACAGGATAATAAACATATACATAATAAGAGAAATTACATCCCTTTTTCTGCTCGGAATTTCCGTTTTTACCATGATTCTGCTCATGGGGCGCCTGATAAAGCTGACCGAAATGGTGTTGACACATGGCGTCCATTTTATTGATGTGGCGAAGATGATTACCTATCTGATCCCCTCATTCCTTGTTTTTACAATTCCCATGGCTTTTCTTCTTGCCGTACTTCTGGCATTTGGACGCCTTTCTGCCGACAATGAAATTACCGTGCTGAAATCGAGCGGTATCAGCCTGGCTCAACTTCTTCCGCCTGTTCTTCTATGCGCATTTCTGGCAACAGCCTGTGGAATTCTGGCAAGCACGATTGCTGTTCCGGCAGGGAATAATGCATTTAAAAAAATGAGTTTATCTCTCATTCAGAGCAATGTTGCCGTAACTCTTCGTGAAAAGGTTTTCTGGGATGATATTCCAGGTCTTGTGATGTATTGCGACCGTTACGATGAAGAACAACAGACGCTGAAGGGGGTTATTATTCATGATGGGCGTGACCCTGGGCATCCTTTGACGATTTTTGCATCTTCGGGGTGGTTGCAGAGCAGCGCTGCTGCAGCTGCAATGACCTTGACCCTGACTCAAGGGAGCATTCACAGCAGCACAAAAACAGATGAATACCGTCTGGTAAACTTTGGCGAGTACGCCATGACTGTTGCCACCAAGGCGGGTGCAGGGGGTAGTAAAATATCAGAGAATGATATGACGATCGGTCAGCTTTTAACCCAATCTTCGTTCAACAGAGCTGAACCGCTTCGCCGTAAAATCAGAGCCGAGCTGCACAGTCGTTTTGCTCTCCCTTGTTCTGCAATTGTTTTTGCAATTGTTGCTGTCCCCATGGGTATTCAAAATCGTCGATCAGGTAAATCCGCCGGGTTTTCAATCAGTATTGCCATGTTACTTATTTATTATATCCTCATGTCATTATTGCGCACACTGGTTGAAAAGGGGAGTATCCCTCCGTTTGTCGGCATCTGGCTCCCCAATTTTATTTTTCTGGCAATCGGAATATATCTGCTCTGGATGGCGTCTCATGAACGTCGCATCAACATCTATTCCCCCGTTGATTTTCTGAAAACCTGGAGGAAACCTTAAGCATGGGTATTCTGGGGCGTTATATAGCTGTTGCCTGGTTGAGGCTTTTGGGACTTTGTCTCGGCAGCTTTGTTTCCATCTATCTGGTGCTTGATATGATGGATAAAATTCCCCGTTTTCTTCGCGCCGGGGGAAAGTTCTCGGATATACTAAAGTTTTTTATTTATAAGCTTCCGGAGATGATCGGGCAGACCGCATCCTTTTCAATCCTTATGGCAACGCTTTTGACCCTGGGTCTCTTTTCCCGCAACAGCGAAATTATTGCCATGCGCAGTTGTGGTATCAGTCTTATGCGCATCTCCTTTCCTTTGCTGCTGCTTGGCACTTTCGCAAGCCTCATGCTGTTGGTCAACTCGGAAATAATTGTTCCTGCCAGTTATCTCAAAATGGAATATACAGAACGGGTTCTCATAAAAAAACAGGGGGTTAATGCGGTATTCAAAAAAAATAATATCTGGTTTCGCTCTGGCTCCATGATTGTTCAGGCACAGATGTTTGAACCGGCAGATAAATCGCTCAAAGGTGTAGTGATCTGGACGCTTGATGATATGTTGAATCCCAAAAGTCGAATAGATGCCAATATGGCGATATATCAGCAAGGTCGCTGGATCTTGATTCGGGCCGCAATTAAAAACTTCAGTGGTGTTAACGCATTTGAAATGAAGAATGTAGATCGGATGGAAATGGCGCTGACTCTTAAAATAGATGATTTGAAAGTTCTTGATAACAATGCGGATAACTTGAGTTATTCCAAACTCCAAGAATATGCTGAAAATCTTCAAAAGGGTGGGTATCAGGCGTATCGTTATCTGACCTTGATGCACAACAAACTGTCAGCTCCATTTTCTGCAGTGGTAATGGTGCTGCTCGGTATTCCCTTTGCCATGAAAAACAGCCGTAGCGGAGGGATTGCTCTCGGGATAGGGGCCAGCGTCGCTATAGGTTTTATCTATTTTGTAGTCAATGCGGTGTTTATCTCCTACGGGCGAAGTGGTGTGATTTTACCGATTATAGCTGCATGGGGCGCAAATATCTTGTTTGCCGTAATCGGTCTCTGGCTGGCAAAGACGGCAAAAAGCTGAATTTTTCCCTGAATTAAATTATATCTCCGAGATATCGCTCCCTACGATCTCCACATCCGGTCATCCCTCATAAATCCAGTTCCCAACCCTTCCCAACACTGACCGCGCGATAGCTTTATCCGGGCTGACGCTGACAAATGCCAACACCGCAACTGTCGGGTTGTCCTGGCGGTCAATTTCAGCACAGGCGGCATTAAAGCGGTTCCTGGCGCGCCCAAGGATACTTTTGACAACCCCCCGTTTTTATTTTAGTGAGTGGGTTGGAAGGGAAAGATGGATTTCAAGGCAGAAGATGAACAAATATGTAAATTCCCAGTATATTCCTGGTCATATTCTCAAAGCACTTAAAGAGGAGATGGAACATGTCACTCGATGAAAAAGAACTACTAGGAGTCTGTCGGGCTTTCGGTCTTTTTGCAAAAATGGCTTCCGAAATCGCCATATAAAGCCATAAAATATATTTTGAATGGTCAGCCGGCTGTAAAATTCAGCAAAAATGGCCGTTTATGGGCTAAATCCGACAAACTCCTAGATCTGGGTTTCTTTCACGGACATTCTTTGCTAACTATGCACACTCCTCTGGAGTTTTCAATTTTTGAATAATGTCCATCTCTTCCTCTTCATGTTCAACGTGGAAAGGCACACCGGCTCGGCGGGTGGCTTTTTCCCCGCTGACCGGTGTTGCCGATGGTTAGGCATGCTCTGGGATGAATTTTATATCAAGATGGCAGCCAACGGCGTGGGCATATTTTTTGAGGGTGGTCAGGGAAGGGGCGTGTTTTCCGGCAGCTTCAAGTCTTGATATTGCACTTTTTGTTGTTCCCATCAACTCCGCGACTGCTTCCTGTGAAAGGCCGACTCGTGCACGGGCAGTAAGCATCTCTTTGACGAGTGCATATTCCTCCTCTAAATCTTCATAAGCCTTTTTAAAGCCTTCACGTGTTTTTGCTTTTTCAATGAAAGCATTATGATCGTGGGTTATGGGTTTAAATTTCAAATCAGCCATTTTGTACCTCCTTAATTCGTTTTCTGGCAATTTTCAGCTCTGGCTCTGGTGTTGCTGGTGTTTTCTTGATGAAGGCGTGCAGAATGATGATTCGCCGTCCAACAAGAAAGCAGTAGAATGTTCGTCCGATTCCCTCTCGTCCTTTTGGCCGCAACTCGAAAAGCCCTTTCCCCATTGCTTTAGAGTGGGGCATTTTTACATTCGGCCCAAACTCCATCAAAAGTTCTATAAGGTGGGTGTAATCAGCAAGAATGCCGTCAGGCCAAGATTCAATTTCAGTTTGTACGCGGGAGTGGAAATATTCGATAGTGTAGTTCATGGAGCGGAGGTTAGCAAATTTGATAACCCGTGTCAAGATTGATGATTCATTATGAAAGCGGGAGCCATGCTTGACTCCCGCACATTGCAGTTTATATGGCCGTTTTTAGGCAGCTTGAGTACTGAATTTTTTGTCCAAATCTTTTGCAATCGACCATCCAGGGGCTTCAATCATTACAACACTTATGCTTGGTGCTACCATTTGTCCTACAAATGGAATAAATTTTGACAGTTCTTTTACAAGCGTTTTTATTGGTTGCTTTAAAATAGTATTTTTTATGGCAGCAATAGCAATTCCCTTTGCAACTTCTTCGGTGAGACTTCCACCAAAAACAGATGCCAAGCTCATTGTCATGGCTGAAATAGCAACCATATCAGCAGCTATACCAGTTCCGGGAATGGGCATCAAATTTCCGGCTCCGGCTGCCACAGCTGCAGTGTGAATAATTTTGTGGCATGTAGATTTTTGCTCGCTTGTCATCGGTATACTCCTTTTGAATGATGACTCCAAGACGCACCGTCAGACAGAAATAAGGAGTCTTTCTCTTTCTGCCTAAGGGCATGGCTTTGACCTGCCGGTTTTTAGGGCAGGTCGTAAGCCTTGTTGGACATTTTCTTTTTCGTAGCGGCAAAAATAAGGGTCGCTGCCAACTCTGTAATTCTCCAAGTTGATACACGACCCTTTTGGTTGCTAGACATTGTTCTTCGTTTTCAATTAGCGTACATAAGAACGTCTGCAGCCCATTGGTTCAGGCTCTTTCCATGTGCTTCAGCCATCATTGCGGCGTGGGCATGAACTTCAGGTGGAACTCTTAACATCAGTTTTCCTGAATATGGTTTTTGCGGTGCTCTTCCCAGTTTTTCACACGTTGCAAGATAATCGTCTACCGCTTCAACGAAGGCGGCACGTAACTCGCTAACGGTATCGGCGTGAAAACCAATTACGTCTTTTATTCCTGCTATGTGACCAATGAAACATCCATCTTCATCACTGTATTCAATTCGGGCGGCATATCCTTTAAAAATCATGGTGTTCATGGCTTGACTCCTGCATTCTCCAAAAATGTTTTCGCGTCCTTGACTTGATATGGTTTTGCCTCTTTTGCCGGGTGTGGTCGGTGGAATGCAGCCACTATTCCATTCAAATCAAATCGAACCCTTGATCCGGCACCTTCAATAGTTTGTGCCCCTAACGAGACAAAGAGAGATTCAATTCTCCGCCATTCCAAAGTTGCTGGAACTGGTTGTGAAAAAATATCGTTCAAAGTTTTTCTATGCGATTTATTCATATGAGGATAATAGCCATGAAATGAGATAATATGCAATCATATTATGATAGCGTTTTATTTTGTCTGGGTCGAATCTGTCTTTTCTGTTGTTTGTGCAACAATTGCCTCGGCTAGGGTTGTCCGTCCTTGCCGACTGTCGACATGATTCCGTACTCAGCGCTGTCGAGCAGATTTTTTGCCTCTTGAATAGATATTTCCCGGTCACTTCTCCTAACAGCATTCATGAGATTTTCCTTTAAGCCTGCAAGTTTCAGGCACTTGTGGAGCCCACTGCAAACAGGCCCTTGTCAGGCCTAGATTGCTTCTATTGAGGGGACAAGGGATATACGTGTTGAAACAGCATGCAAGGCAATGTTGTGTATCATCACATCCACTGTTGTGCAGCAATCTGGCAGAATACTTACTTTGTATTTCTCTGCAGACTTTGAGATGGCTGTGTGCGTCACACAGTTTTGAGTCATCATTCCGCACACAAGCAGTTCATCGACACCGAGTCCTTTGAGGACCTCTTCCAGATTAGTCTTCTCGAAACTGTCAGCAAACTCTTTGATCACAATTGGAGCATCGGGTGCAGCTTCAAGAATTCGTGAATGAATTTTCGCTCCTTCAGAACCCTTATTGAAAAACGGCGCAATTCCCATATCGGGGTTTGCGATGTGTTGTATGTGGATAATGGGGACGTTTTTAGCCTTCGCCGCATTTATCGCCTGTTCTATGTTGCTGAGTGTGACATCAGTATTCCAGAGTGGAAACTTCCCTCCGGGGAAGTAATCATTCTGTAGGTCAATTAGCAGTAGAGCCTTCTTCATGGGTTCTCCTTTTCTACTATATTTGTCTAACGGGACAGCGGCGCACCGGCGCGTCAGCGACCGCGTGCCGCCGTGTGGTTATGCAATTACATTTATTTGCTTGATTCTAGTCTTAATGCTAGCTATTATATTCGTATTGTCAGTCATAACATATCTAAAATAAAGCATAAATAATGCTTTATTGTTGGTAATTTGCTAGTCATAATTTTAGTCAGGTTGTTATTTTTCTGTTTCAATCTGTAAGAGGTTCAATATGTCCCTATCTATTAGAGATTATTTAAGGCTTGGCCCGGCAACTTCAAAAGATATTCAAATTCACACCGCTCAAAGCCAAACTGCCGTTTCACGCCAACTGCGGAACATGGGTGATGAAGTAATTAAGCTGCAAAATGGTCGAACGCCCATGTACGCATTAACTCGTAACGCTTTTGGAGGTTCCGACAAACTACCATTAAGCATGGTGGATGCGCACGGAAATACAGTCTTGGCAGCTACAATACGTCCATTAGTCCATGGCGGGTTTTACGTTGAACCTGCTACAGGTATGCCACCATTACTATTGGGAGAAAGCAAAACTGGTTATTATAAAGACTTGCCGTATTTTCTCCTTGATCTGTGCCCACAAGGGTTTCTCGGGCGCCAAATTGCTGAAGAATTATCAAAGCAAAATAGTGAGTTCCCACATGACCCGAGGCGCTGGAACGCCAATCATATTGGCAAGTACTTGGTTTCGAATGGTGATGACCTCCCTGGGAATTTCAAGTTTGGTGAACAAGCTTTGCTACGTGTTCGCCGCAAACCTGTATATACGTCTGAAGATGACTATCCCGAATTAGCCGATAGTGTCATGAGTGGTAACATCCCGGGCTCCTCTGCAGGTGGCGAGCAACCAAAGTTTACGGCATTTTGTGGTGATAGATTAGCACATGTAATAGTCAAATTTTCACCTAAAGGCGACAATGATGTTGCAAGGCGATGGCGAGACATATTGATTACTGAGTATCATGCGGTCGAAACACTGCATGATAATGACCTTCCGGCTGCGGAGACAAGGCTCATTGAAAAAGACGGCCGGCTCTTTTTGGAATCTCAACGCTTTGACAGAGCCGGAGAATACGGCAGGATGTCAATGATCTCTCTTCAATCAATTGATGCTGAATTTACCGGTGTGGGAACCGGTTGGCCCCAAGTTTTTGACGCATTACATAAGAACGACTTGGTAAGTTGGCAACATGTCTTTGATGCTGAAAGCTTATGGTGCTTTGGCTGTCTTATAAACAATACAGATATGCATCTTGGGAACTTGAGCCTGGCCATAGAAGGGAACGTATTTAGATTGTTGCCGATTTACGACATGTGCTCCATGGGTTTTGCGCCGAAAAGTGGCGGTGAAGTTCCTCCGTATAGATTTGTACCCTCAGAACCCAAGTTGTTAAATTTGAACAATGAGGAATGTATCAAAGGGATTAAGAGTATGGCACGCGACTTTTGGCAACGAGTTTCAGAAGATACGAGAATTTCTGATGAGTTCAAAACGTATCTTAGTCGCAATCCTGTTGACCTGATGCAACAAGCATAAAAAACACACTTTATTTTGTATAACGGTTATGAGGCTGACCCGCCCTCGGCGGGTCTTGCCGATGGTTGGACTTTCTCCTTTTTGGTGTTGACTTTATACGTCATTGCCGTATAATTTTCCCATGGTTACTTTTGTCGAATCGCCACTGTTTACGAAACAGGTTCATGATTACCTGACAGATACCGAATATGGGATCTTTCAGGAATATCTTGCTGCTAATCCCGATATGGGCGACATTGTACGTGGCTCCGGCGGGGTTCGCAAGATACGCTGGTGTCGCAGAGGAACCGGCAAAAGCGGCGGTGTCAGGGTTCTTTATTTTGCTCGGACAGAGGCCGGGCAAATCTGGTTACTTCTGATTTATACCAAAAGTGCCGTTGACAGTGTTCCCGGCCACATTCTCAAAACTCTTAAAGAGGAGATGGAAAATGCCACTCGATGAAAAAACACTACTCGAACGAGATGCAAAGCGTAATATTGGCGCAGAACTTCTCCAAGCCGTGCGGGACATCAAGTCTGGTCGGGTTGGGCGTATTTCCACAATGGAAGTATCGCCACTTGCTTCAGCTCGCCTCAGGATTGCTCTCTCGCAGAGCGAATTTGCCAAGATGCTCGGAGTATCGCTACGTACTCTTCAGGAGTGGGAACAGGGTCGTCGCACTCCGTCGGGCGCTGCGAAGTCCCTCATTACCATTGCAATCAAGAAGCCGGAAGTAATAAAACAACTACTCGCCGCCTAAAGTACTGGAAGCCCCTTTTTCAGTGGCTTCCAATTTCTACGTATAAGGAGCAGAAGTGGGGTCAGGCTTCCAACTTGTTAATTTCAAACTTCTGAGTAAGTCCCGCTAACTACCTATTTTTTCGATGAAGCAAATTGCCGGACTTACTCGCCGACAAGGCGCATCCCGTCAGGGGGCGTGGGACGCTAACTTGTCATCTTGGAAGCCTGACCCCGATTTTTTTCTCTGCTTCAAGGAGGCGGACACCCCGTATCGCAAGAAGTGTCGCGCCAACTGGGCACGGCTGATTCAGAAGGTCTACGAGACCAACCCGCTGACCTGCCCGAACTGCAAGGGCGTCATGCGGATACTGGCGTTTATTGAAGACGCGCCGGTGATTCGCAGGATACTGGATCATCTTGGTTTGTGGGATATTCCGAAGCGTCAGCCGCAGCGGGGAAGAGGGCCGCCGGTGATTGAAGTTGAAGAACCTCTGCTGGTGTACGCCGACAGTCAGGTTATTGAATATTAAGAGGCGTACTACATCCCCGAATACCTGTGAAACCGGATAACATGAGGTGTTACAGCAGGGATGGTTTGTGTCGGAATTGGTGAAAATGTTGTGTTTTCGGGGCAAGTGGTATTGGTTGCAGGCGGTAATGCACATTAGGCAGTCGGCAGGTAAAAAACGCTTCGGTTGGTTCTCTGTTTCGCTTAAAATCCACTCAGTTCATCTGAAATTGCGTTGACATTACCCTGCACGGGATGTATTTTTCATCCAGTCAAAAAAGCAAATTCCTATCAAGCAAAAAAGCAAATTCCTATCAAGCAAAAAAGCAAATTCCTATCAAGCAAGAAAAAGCAAATTCCTATCAAGTCAAGCAAAAAAGCAAATTCCTATCAAGCAAGAAAAAGCAAATTCCTATCAAGAATATCAGCTCTATTGCCGGAAACTGGCCATATCCTGGGGGTAATGTTTATGGAGCCACAAAGTCTTTTGTAACCCAATTTTCAAGGAATCTGCGGGCAGACCTGCTCGGAACAAATCTAAGAGTCACCAATATCGAGCCTGGAATGGCGGAGACGGAGTTTTCAAATGTCCGCTTCAAAGGTGATGACACAAAAGCTGATTCTGTATATAAAGGGACAGCGCCTTTGATAGGAGAAGATATTGCCGATTGCGTAGAATGGGTTATAAAGAGACCTGCTCATGTAAATATCAACAGCATTGAGGTTATGAGCATCGATCAGGCGTGGGGACATCTGGCTGTGCATAGAAGGGAACAGAACTGATGAAAAAGAGAATATTTGCAGCGATGGCAGCTATTCTGGCAATTTGCGCAAACGAGGCTGTTGCTGATGAAAAGCCGAAAGAGCTGCTCGCATCTCTAAAACTTGCAGATTTGTCGATTGAAGAGCTTATGGAATATGAGGTAACAACCGTCTCAAAAGAGCCGGAACCTCTATTTAAGGCGGCTGCTTCTATATATGTAATAACAAGAGATGATATTATGCGTTCCGGTGTTACTTCGCTTCCAGAGGCTCTGCGCCTTGCTCCGGGTCTTCAGGTTTCGAGAATAGATGGGAGCAAATGGGCTATCGGGATTAGAGGATTGGCTGGGCGTTTTTCTAATAAACTTCTCGTGCTTCAGGATGGCAGAACACTTTATAATTCAACATTTTCAGGGGTTTATTGGAATGTTAATGAAATAATGCTTGAAGATATTGAGAGAATTGAGGTCATTCGTGGCGCTGGGGCGACACTTTGGGGCTCAAATGCGGTAAATGGAGTTATAAACATAATTACCAAATCGGCAAAAGATACAACCGGCGCTTTAATCTCAGCCTCTGCAGGGAGCTTTGAGCGCGCTTCCGCTGCTGTCAGATATGGCGCAAAGACGGGTGATAGCGGCGCTATAAGGATGTATGGAAAATATTTCTATAGAGAAAGCATTCAACCTTTAAGTGGTCAAGATTACGAAGGTTATTCAAATGACTGGCGCACCGGCTTTAGAGGGGATTGGTCTCTTTCAGGAAAAAACAGCGTAACTCTGCAAGGTGATGTTTATGACAGCCGTTCCGGTTCAGGGCTTTATTCAGGCTCAAATATTCTTGGTAAATGGGTGAAAAAACTATCTGAAACATCAGATGTTTCACTTCAGCTCTATTATGACCATTCAGAAAGCAGCAAGAGGATAAACAAAAATCAAAACGACTATTTTGAAAAGAACGATAAAATTGACATCGAATTTCAGCATTCATTTTCCCCCTTTAAAAGACAAAAAATTGTCTGGGGGAGCGGGATACGCTTTACGAGCGACTCTCTCCCTGCGAATAGCTCAACTTATAATCCGATCTTTTTGCCCGCTTCAAAAGATCAGCACCTTTTCTCGGCATTTCTGCAGGATTCTATCGATATTATCAATGACAGACTCACTCTTATTATCGGCTCCCGCATTGAGCATCAAGATATTATAGGATGGGATATTCAACCTACAGCAAGAATAAGCTACACACCGAACAGGTTTCACACAATCTGGGGTGCTGTTTCAAGATCGGTTCGCACACCATCAAGGGCTGAAACTTCAATATCTGCGGTTGTAGATTTTATTCCACCAACAACAGAGGTAAGAATATTTGGCAATAACAGAGTAAGCCCTGAAATTGTAGTAAGTTATGAGACAGGATACAGAGTGGCGCCGATAAATACGCTCTATTTTGATTCGGTCTTTTTCTACAACGATTACAGTAGGTTGATTGGGCTTTCGGCAGGTGCGCCAACTCAAACTTTAATGCCGATAAATTCTGCTACCACATCAAATGGGCATACAAAAGGGGTGGAGCTGTCGGCAAACTGGAAGCCTGAAAATTTTGCCAGATTCAAAATGCTTTACAGCTACATTGATGAGTCATTTTCATCAAAAGAGTCTCTTGCTGCTGATTCAAGCATTACATACACTAATACAACTCCAAGAAATCAATGGAGTATGCTCGGAAGCTTTGATCTGCCTCAAAATTTATATCTCGATTTGTGGGTAAGGTATGTTGATTCTATCGGAAAGTTAAATGTAGATGATTATGCAACATTTGACGCTCGCATCGCATGGCGACCGATAAAAAATCTTGAAATATCGCTTGTTGGACAGAATCTTGTTGAAGCTAATCATCAAGAATATGGCACAGATATTTTTGGCAACTCTCCGGCACAAGTTCCAAGAAGCGTTTATGGCAAAGTTATATGGGAATTCTAAAGAGAATAAATATGCATAATTTAGAGCCTGTTAAAAAAAGATTGTCATCCCCGAATGATTCTATCGGGGATCCAGAATTATCAGCAAGTTATAAAACTGGATTCCCGATTACACCCTCGGGAATGACACAATTTGCAAATTTTGCAAAAAAATCATTTTCCAAAATCTTACATCTGCAATTGAATAAGCCAAAAGCAGGATGGAACAAAAATAGCGGTTCCACCTTGTTTCCGGCGGATGCGCTTCGCTTCATCCACCCTAATTTTTTTATCTCTTTACTTGCCGAAGGAATGCTTCTGCTATTCCTGCTGCTACCTACTCCGGCAATCGCAGATAACGCGAAAAAGGCAGGGGAATTTGAGCTGAAAGCAGCGTTTATCTATAACTTCACCAAATTTATAGATTGGCCTGAATCATCTTTCAAATCATCAACAGCTCCATTTAAAATATGCATTATTGATAGTGAAGAGTTTCAGAAAGCTTCGGAAATATTGTCTGGCAGACTTTATAAAAGCAGAAAAATAGAGGTTTTGAATTACACTTCACCTAATGATATTGAGCATTGCAACATTGTTTTTATATCTTCAAAAACTGATTCAGCAACCATTGGAAAAATATTGAACATAGTAAAAAGAAAGCCTCTTCTGACAATCGGTGAGAGTGATGATTTTATAAAACATGGCGGCATTATTACATTTATAGATAACAGCGGAAAAATCGCATTTAACGCAAGCCCAAAAGCGGCAAAGACAGCAGGTTTGTCGATCAGCTCAAAGCTTTTGCAGCTTTCTAAAAACAGAGGGGAAAATGAATAACTCTATATTTTCATTCAGATCCCTCTCTATCAGAATAAAGCTTATAATATCTGTAATGCTGACTATTGCGCTATCTCTTTCATCAGCGGGAGCACTCTTTGTCTACAATGAGTATCACTCTATGCGCGAAAGCTTGAGTAATGAAGCTACAGCGTTGGCTGATACTGTGGGTGGTGTAAGCTCTGCCGCAATCACATTTGGAGACCAAAAGACAGCAAACGAGATTTTGTCGTCACTTTCGCTTCATACAAATATCAACAACGCCGCTATTTTTTCAGCTGATGGGAAGAGATTGGGGGTATATGAAAAATCTGGAAAAAGCCCGCTTAATTTGAAAGTTGAGATGAACAGCAGCAACAGCAATGCCCTTGAAGTTTCAAGAGCTGTAAGCGTCTCTGGCGAAAAGATAGGCTTTGTCTATATCTCATACAATCTTCAGTATATGAAAAGCAGGATCATCAACTTTGCGATACTCGTATTTTCTGTACTTTTTATCGCATTTATCGGCACATTCTGGGTTGCTTCACACTTTATCAATCTTATCAGCAGACCTATCAAACATCTTTCAGATTTATCAAAGGAAATCTCAGAAAGCCACGATTACAGCATAAGAGCAGAAAAATTGGCAGATGACGAGACAGCTCAACTTACAGAATGCATCAATAATATGCTTTCGCAGATTCAGATCAGAGACGAAAATCTTTTGATACATCAGAATAATCTTGAAGATCTTGTAGCGCAGAGAACTAATGAGCTCAGAAACAAAAATTTTGAGCTGCTTAACGAGATCAAAGAGAGAATAAAATCTGAAGAGGCGAGAAAATTGATAGAGGAGGAGCTGTTAAAATCGAGAAAACTTGAATCTCTCGGGGTAATGGCAGGTGGAATTGCTCATAATTTTAACAACATACTTACCGGTGTAGTCGGATTTATATCTCTGTCAGCAACAAAGCTGAATGATCGACCAGATATTAAAGCTTATCTGCAAAAAGCTGAAACGAGCTGTATGCGAGCAAAAGAGTTGACAAGACAGATGCTCACATTTGCAAGGGGGGGTGACCCTGTTAAAAAAGCTGCTTTGATTCATCCTCTTATAAATGAAGCGATAGATATGAGTATGGCTGGCTCTAAAGTTAAATGCAGGACAAATTTTACTACTAAACCCGCTATTGCAGAGGTCGATCCAAGCCAGATAATTCAGGTATTGAACAATCTTCTCATAAACTCTATTCAGGCTATGCCGGATGGTGGCTTTGTAGATGTTTCAAGCGAAATTGTATCTATAAATGCGGACTCACCTCTTAATCTTAACAAGGGTGATTATATAAAAATATTGCTGCAAGACCAGGGTGGAGGGATTTCAGACAAGATAATTCATCAGATTTTTGACCCATATTTTACAACAAAATTCACCGGAACCGGACTTGGGTTATCATCATCATACTCTATTATAAAGAAACATTGCGGGACTATAACTGCAGAATCTCCTGATGGTGGTGGTGCTATATTTACAATTTACATTCCATTAAGCTCTGCCACCCCTCCAAATACCGCTCATCTTGAAAACAGCGAAACAGCGCATGAATTGCCTGCTACAATCTCTGGCAGCTCTAAAAGCAGAATCCTTTTAATGGATGATGAAGATTGCATCAGAGAGCTTGGCGAAGAAATGCTGACAACTATGGGGTATGATATAACCGCTCTACCTGATGGGAAAAGTGCTGTAGAGGAGTATAAAAAGGGAAAAGAGAGCGGGAATGAATACTCACTTGTTATTCTCGACCTGACTGTTCCTGGCGGAATGGGTGGGGAAGTGGCTGCAAAGTTGATCCTTGATTATGACAGCAAAGCAAATCTCATAGTTTCAAGCGGTTATGCTAATGAGCCTATTATGGCAAACTACGCTCAATTTGGCTTCAAAGGGGTGATAGCAAAACCGTACAGCTTCAAAGAGCTGCATAATCTGCTTAAAGAGGTTCTGAACAAATAATGGCAAATGTTGTTCTTCTTGCAATCGCCCTGATTCTTGGGCTTTATCTCAAAAAGAGCGGCAAACTTCCAACCAACGCACCTGCAACCCTTAACGGCTACATAATTTATGTTGCTCTGCCGGCGGCTGTAATAAAATATCTGCACGACATAACTATCAACTATGATCTGATCCTTACAGCCTTGATGGCGTGGATAATCTTTGGCGCAGGATGGATTTTCTTTATAGCTGTTGGTAAACTGTTTAATCTCTCACGCTCTGCAAGAGGTGCGCTTGTGCTTGTAGGGGGGCTGGGCAATACATCTTTTGTAGGGCTGCCGATGATAGAGGCGTGGTACGGCAAAGAGCTGCTCGGAGTTGGGATAATAGCAGACCAGCTCGGCTCTTTTATGCTTTTATCTACTTTTGGTGTATTTGCTGCAAACTACTACTCTTCAGGTTCAATCTCTGCAAGAGCTATGCTCAAAAAAGTGCTATTATTCCCACCATTTCAGGCTCTATGTCTCGCCCTTATATTAAAACCAGTTCCATTTCATCCGATAGCAATGACAGTTATGCAGAAACTTGCCGATACAATTGCCCCTGTAGCCCTTGTCTCTGTAGGGTATCAGTTACATTTTGGCTCTGTATTATCTCTATTAAAACCTCTGACAGCCGGGCTTTTGCATAAGCTGATTCTTGCCCCGCTTTTAATAGTGGCGCTATATATCTGGCTTTTGGGAAAGGGTGGGGATGTTATAGCTGTAACTGTATTTGAGGCGGCGATGCCACCGATGATAACAGCGGGAATTGTCGCTGTAGAGCATGATCTTGAGCCGCAGCTTGTTGCTCTGATGATAGGTATTGGGATACCGCTCTCGTTTATAACTCTTGCCGGATGGCACGAAGTGTTGGCTATGATTGTGAGATGACAGTGAAAGAGCCAAGAAGCCCGCTCGATTTTTGATTTATAATAAGTTGATGCCTGTCTGTGGCAGCAGCTTCGGAATGGATTAAAACTCGCAATGCCTCGGTGTACGGGGGAACGGTATAACATCCCGGATATTCTCCATGCCGGAAAGGTACATGATAAGTCGCTCAAAGCCGAGACCAAAGCCGGCATGGGGTGTGCTACCCCAACGGCGTGAGTCGAGATACCACCATAGCTGTTTTTCGGCAATCCCCATTTCTGTCATTCTTTTAACCAGCAGGTCAAGCCGCTCTTCACGCTGACTGCCGCCAATGATTTCGCCGACACCCGGAACCAGAAGGTCCATTGCTGCAACGGTTCTACCGTCGTTATTCTGGCGCATGTAAAATGCCTTGATATCTTTTGGGTAATTGAGGATAAAGACCGGGCCGCCGATTACCTGTTCTGAAAGGTATCGCTCATGCTCTGTTTGCAGGTCGAGTCCCCACTGTACCGGATAATTAAACGACACGCCGCTCTGCTGCAGCTTGATGATGGCGTCACCATACTCCATGCGGGCAAAATCAGCTTCGGCTACGTTCTTGATCCGTTCACGCAGTCCTGGTTCTATCTGTCTGTCAAAAAACTCCATGTCTTCAGTACACTCTTCCAGTGCAACCTTGCAGAGGTAACGTACAAACTCTTCGGCGAGATCAGCATCATCCGCAAGATCGGAAAATGCCATCTCCGGCTCGATCATCCAGAATTCCGAAGCATGACGGGAAGTGTTGGAGTTTTCTGCTCGAAATGTCGGGCCAAAGGTGTATATGTCGCTAAATGCCTGGGCAAAAAGTTCACCTTCCAACTGACCGCTTACGGTCAATCCTGTTTTCTGCCCGAAAAAATCGCTTGAAAAATCTTTTTCTCCCGGTTCCAGGGTGCTGACACGGAACAGTTCACCGGCCCCCTCACAGTCGCTGGCAGTGATAATCGGGGTATGGATGTAGAGAAACCCTTTTTCTGAAAAAAAACGGTGGATTGCCTGTGCCAGTTTAGAGCGGAGACGGAAAACAGCGCCAAAGGTGTTGCTGCGGGGACGAAGGTGGGCAATACTGCGTAGGTACTCAAAGGTGTGGCGTTTTTTCTGCAGTGGATATGTTTCATCTGACGTGCCGATGATTTCAATGGAACGGGCACCGATTTCAAGAGATTGCCCGTGAGCCGGAGACTCAAGCAGCACACCGGATACCCGTATGGCACTCCCAGTTCCAATACGGGCAATATTCACAAAATCCGGTATGGACGCATCAGCAACAACCTGAATACCGGCAAGATTACTTCCATCGTTGACTACTATGAATAGAACCTCTTTAGATGTACGGAGCGAGCGAACCCAGCCATAAAGGGTAACGCTCTGATTGATACTGCCGTGGTTTAGTATATGGGAAATTCGGTTTTTCATTGGCAAAACTCCTGAAAATCAAATTGGGGTCGTATGATACGTCGAGTTACCGTTCAGTTCAAGCTGCTTGTTGTTTGACCGGAAAGAGCAGGGCGTGATATAAAGGTACAAAATTGTATACAGGGGGTATGGTGATGAAATCTTTCATACTTGTGGCACTATTGTTGATGACGGGGGTTGCTTCCGTTTCAGCTATGGGAGACAACCAGTCGCATCAAAGCAAACTTAACCCGGCAAAAGCGGCTGAAGCAAAGAAGTATCCACGGATTGTTCTATATTCTGTATCGTGGTGCCCACACTGTCGGGAAACAAAGGAATATCTGACAAAAAACAATATTCCTTTTATCAATCGAGATGTGGAAATTGATGCCAAGGCGATGGAAGAGCTGACCGGAAAATATGAAAGCACTGGAGTTCCGGTTCTGGTGTTCGGTACAGGGAAACAGGAAGTTGTTTTGAAAGGTTTTACGCCGGAATTATTTAAAGATTCGTTGAAAAAAGCACAAGGGCAAAAGTAAAATATATCATTTCAAAATCAAAGATAGATTCAAAGCGGCAATGAACCGTGGTCGCAGAGGTGATAGCTGCTTTTTCTGCTTTACCCGAACGCATTTTACAGATAGTATTTTTAGTCAATTCACCTCATTTGAAATCAAGAGCCTTTACAATATGAATACTCGCCTCTTTGTCATTGTAGCATTCATCATCCTCTCTGTGCTTCCCGCATGTGCTGCCAAAACTCCGGCAAACGGGATTAGCCGACTCGGTTACGCCATTCAGATGGGAGCGTTTTCCGAAGTTAAAAATGCTGAACGTTTTACCGAAACTCTACAAAAAAAGGGGATTGAGGCATTTTACTTCCGTAAGGATAATGGAGTGTATGCTGTCCGTTTCGGTGATTTCCCGAGCAAGGAAAAAGCGCGTGGCGTGGCGAAAAAATTGGTAAATGAACGTCTTATAGAGTCATTCTATATCGCTCCTCCCAATGAGGTTGTCTTTTCAAAACCAAAACAGCCGGGGTGGCAAAAGCGTCCGCTTGATGAAATCAGAAAAAATCCGACCGGTACAGTAATAAAACCGGTTGTCCCTGCGGAAATCCACCCTAAGCAGCCAAAAAATGATCGTGATATGGGTGCGATAGCAGCACGAACAGCTGAACGTTTCGTTGGTATTCCTTACCGATGGGGTGGGGAAAATGTGGTGGACGGTATGGATTGCAGCGGTTTTGTCCGCGCTGTTTATAATCTGTGCGGTTTAAGTATTCCGCGTACTTCTCGCGATCAGTACAAGGCTGGTGATCGTGTTCACAAAAGTGAGCTGAAGGATGGTGATCTTGTATTTTTTGGTGCTGCTGAAGATAAAATTAACCATGTCGGTATTTATGTTGGCAATGGCAAGTTTGTTCATGCCCCAAAACGTGGTGAAGAAATAAAGATTACATCAGTTGATGAAAGTTATTTTGAAAAACGCTTTATTGGCGCTCGTCGCTATTTTTAGTCGTAATTTCAAGGAGAGAGTGTAATGGCAATAATCAAACCTTTTCGGGCTTTGCGCCCTCCTAAAGAGCTGGCTGCCAGGGTGGCAGCGCTACCATATGATGTTATGAATGAGCATGAAGCCGCTGCCATGTCTGCTGGAAACCAGGTCAGTTTTCTACATATATCACGCCCGGAAATCGATCTGCCGGAAACGGTTGATTGCCACGATGAACCGGTGTATCTCCAGGGGCGTGAGAATCTACAGAAATTTATCGCTGATGCTGTTCTTGTGCAGGATAAGCAGGACTGTTTTTATGTTTACCGTCAAAAGATGGGCGGCATTACACAGACCGGTCTGGTTGTGTGCGCCAGTGTTGATGACTACCAGACCGGTGTTATCAAAAAACATGAATTGACACGGGCTGACAAGGAAGAAGACCGTGTAAAGCATATTGATTATCTGGATGCCAATGATGAACCGGTTTTTTATCTATCACGCTCATCTGCCGAGGTTGAAGGGATTCTGGAAGGTGTTACAAACGGAGCCCCGGAATACGATTTTACAACTGATGACGCTGTTTCTCACACGCTTTGGATAATTACCGACCAGGAGCTGATTTCTCGTTTGACCGAATTGTTTGCAGCTATTCCGAAACTTTATGTGGCTGATGGTCATCATCGTAGCGCTGCTGCCGGAAGAGTGCGAGAACTCCGTAGGGATAAAAATCCAGACCATACCGGTTCTGAAGAGTACAATTTTTTCTTGACGGTAATATTTCCGGAAAATCAGCTCAATATTATGCCGTATAACAGAGCGGTTAAGGATTTGAATGGTCGTACTCCAGCGGAGTTTAGGAAGAGTCTCGCTGAACTGTTTAACATAACAACGGTATCGCAATCGGTAGTGCCAACTGCACGACATTGTTTTGGGATGTATCTTGAAGGTCAGTGGTATGAGTTGAATGCCAAGGATATCTTGGTGCATGAAGCTGATACGGTCGGGCGACTGGATGTCTCAATACTTCAGAATAATCTGCTTGATCCGTTATTAGGGATTGAAAACCCACGCACAGACCAGCGGATTCACTTTGTCGGCGGTATTCGGGGGAATGAAGAGTTGGTAAAGCTGGTTGACTCGGGTGAATATGCGGTTGCTTTTTCTCTACATCCTACATCGGTTCGCGAGCTTGTTGAGCTTGCGGATCAGGACCAGATTATGCCGCCAAAATCTACCTGGTTTGAGCCAAAATTGAGAAGTGGACTGTTTGTACATCTTCTTCGGTAGTATCAATTATATCGGATGAAATAAATGAGGGGTTCCTGATGTCAGGAACCCCTCATTTTGTTTGAATATTATGTTTGAACTACTGGTATTGAATATACAGCGGTTTGGGGTTCAGTTTTAACACTTCCGCCGGGGTGAGGAGTGGATCACCTTTTTTAGTATCATTGTGGTAAAAAAGTTTGAAGCCGGTGTACTGCACCGGTTCGGCTACGATGTAATCCTTGTACGAATCGCGCTTGAGCCACGGAGCTCCCCAGCCGTCCATATCCATGACAATCTGTACTTCAGGTCTGAGCAGTATCTTGCGTGAATTGGTGACACCGTTGCGTGTAAAACGATGCACAATAAAAACTTTTGGTGGGAGATTGTTCTTTTTGACCAGTTCTTTTAAATATCCTGAAGCGTAGTTAATATCATCAGCGTCGTAGGTGCCGATTTTCTTACCCGGCTTCTTTCCCCCTTTTCCCATGTTAAATTCAGGATCTATTCCAAGGTGTACGTCACTGTTTTTCAGAATCCATTCAAAATGAGGGAGTACGTTGCGAATGTTATCGTGACCTGTCTGAATATCTATGAACATGATTGCCCCGGCTTCTTTTGCCCATCCGTACACCTGCTGTACGATCTTATCAGGCATTATCATACGGTACATACCGTCTTTTCCCGGAGCCCCCTGGGCAACGACAGCAATCAGGTGCAGCGCTGGCTGTACTGGCGTTGCAGGATCCGCAGCTTCCCACTTTGCAACTTCTTGTTTCAATTTCCTTAACATTTCATCTTTTGGGAATTCGCCGAGCGCCCCCATTTTTTTTGAAAATGGATTTCCGTAATAGGCGACAATCCTCTTTTCCGGAAGGATTGCGCCGTGAAGGGGTAGGGGTCCTTTTACCGGCCAGCCGTGCTTAGCGGCAAATTCAGGATTTTCTCCGGCGTTATATTTTATTTTTTGTACGGTGCGTGCGCTGCTGGTAGGGGATTGGAGTGCAGCCGCGTGTCGTGCGCTACTTGTGGCGGTAAATGCAGTAATATCCGGTTGTGCCGGCTGTACTGTACTGGTACTCGCACTCTGTTTTTGCGAGACTTCGAGCGGCTTTTTTTCATGACAGCCGACAGTTGTAAGTAATAATGACAGTATGAAGCAGATTGGTATTACACGGTGTGATAGCAATATGGTAAATCTCACAAAAACTCCTTCAGGGATCTGTATGCGTAAAAGCTTAAAAGTTTGACAGTAAAACATTTTTTGCCGAGTGGCGTCAACCCGGACAATAAAAATGGCGCCTGGGATATGTGAATATCCGGGCGCCATCAGGTTTGAGATCCGTAGTCGTACCTTTAATTTGGTTTCGGTTTTTCCGATTGTAACCCTGCAGGATGATCCACCAGCTTCTGTTTTTCCGCTTCTTTAACATACCAGTCAAGTGGGCGTTCTGTCTGGTCTGTGAAGGCATTTAATGCCTTGTCTCGTTCTTCAGCAGCTTCCTGGCTTGCCTGTGAAACGAGGATTTCATCCACCACTTGTGGGCATGATGCCACTGAACCTGGACGAGCTTCTATTTCCTCACGAATGGTTGGATCTGATTTTGGATCCTTTGCAAAGCGCATTTTCAGGTCAATGGAAAAGTTTGTGTATGATTCCAACATTCTGAATATCGCGGAATCACCCATCGGTCCCATGGTGCGTTCTTCATCAGGGAGTGGAGATACCTTTCCATTCTCAATCTTTGCGCGTCCGACCATTTCACAACCTGTTCCATTGTCTGTTGTATACCCCAGATTGTCTGTGATGACTGCCAGAACCGTTGGCACATTGGCAAGATCCCAATGGGCAAGGAGTCCCACTTCGCCATCCGGCAACGGGCTTAAATCGTCAATGTTCATGGCAATGACACGGGACCAAGGGGGGACAGGACGGGTACGTTTGCGAGGTGGTAGACCTTTTACATGGCGGCGCAGAGCATCGTCAAACAGGTTTGTTGCGGTCTCCGCTTCGCCAAGAACGTTGACGCAGTGGGTTTCTGGAATATCGAGTATTTCCTTGACCATTGCGTAGTAATCATCCCTCGTAACAACCCCGAAACGTCCGCGATATCCCCCCCCGTCACAGATACGGCTTCCTGCGGGGAGTTTGAATTTCATTTTTTTTCGGCGACATGACTGGAAAAAATAAACATAAGCTGCTGTTGCCCCTATTAGGGCGACAGGTACACCGGTTGCTTCAGATTCCCGTAGTGCTTTGAGAAGGTTTTTAACGTCAATGCCGCTTTTGCCGAGCAGAAAGATACTGTCATCAGTCCCAAAATGAGTTCTGGTCTGATCCATTCCTATTGCCATCCCCATGGAAGGTGCTAGTTGGGGACTAGGGGCAAGTATCAGGATTCTACAACGTTTTCCCTCTTCAAAATCGGGGAAAAGGTAAGATTCGGTCATCTTTTTATTAGCGGCAAACACCAGTTTTTTGCCATCTTCATCGCGAAAAATGCGACCACGTTGTGTAAGGCTGGTTGTGCCGCCCGTAAGGCATGCCATAACCGACTGTTCCAATGGGAATGAGGCCACCAGATGAGTTTTGAAAACATCATTGTAAACCATTGGAATGTCTTGCCAGCGAGTGATATGGTCTGGTTTGACTTTTTTGATATCGCAGAATTCACGAAAAATTTTGTTAGTTTCATAGTGCAGCTTGAAAAGTTGGAGAGAATAATCGTTGAATTGCTCGTCCGTCAGTTCGGCGTCAACTCCGGCTGCAATCATTGCGAGAACTTCTTCGGTAAAACGATGGCTGATTTCTGCGGAGGTAGGCATGTTCAACTCCTCTTTTCCTATTTCAAATCAATTGAATATGTCATTGATTTAAAGTGGGGTGTATGATTTTGAATGAAATAAACCAGAACGGATTATGCAATATATACACCAGCTTGAACTGCTAATTATTGCTTATAAAATCAGCTGGTTGCCTGTTTTTGTGCTCTCTTTGTGCTGTTTAATTGGGCATTCGGGGTGATGGTTTGGGCAGAGTTGCCGGTTGTTGGTAGTTGCTTCCGTGAATATAGCAGTATGCCTACCGAAATGGCAATGCAGAACCATGGTGCTATGTCGCCGGTTTTTAGATAGATTGATTTGGCGTTTCCCGGAGTAACAGTCACTACACGGTACTCTTCAGTAAAAAGACTGGTCATTGTTTTAATATGACCATTTTGATCGATAAACGCTGTAATTCCTGTATTAGCCGCACGAACTAGCGGAGTGCGGGTTTCTATGGTGCGAAAAGCGGCTATTGATAGATGCTGATAAGGTGCGGAAGATTTTCCAAACCATGCGTCATTTGTTATGTTTACGATAATTCTGGCTCCTGCGTTGACATACTGACGAACCAGTTCAGGGAATATTATTTCATAACAGATTTGTGTGGCAATCAGACTGTTTTTAACCGGCAATGTATTTGCTCTTTCGCCTGGCGCAAAGTCTCCGATACCGGTAACAATTTTATTTATGAAAGGAAAAAAACGCCCAAGAGGGACGTATTCTCCATAAGGAACCAGATGTAGTTTGTCAGCCCGCCCCATGGTTTCGCCATTCTGGTTTATCATATAGGCGCTGTTGAGAAAAGTCCGCTTGCCGTTGCGAATTTCATACGCTGGTGAACCGAACAGTATGGAGGTTGATAATTCCCTGGTAAGATTCTGTATCAATGTCGCCTGTTGCGGGTCGTCCTGGAAAAAAAACGGAACAGCGCTTTCCGGCCACACGATAAGATCAAGCGGTTCTTTGGCTGCATCTCGTGATATGCGAGTGTGAACTCCCATCGCCTTATCTCTGAACTCGGGACTCCATTTTACATCTTGTGGGATATTTCCCTGGATTAGTGCAATCCTAACTGGATCAGCTTGATGTTCAGCTGTTTGGGGATTAAGACGGTAAAAACCGTAGGCGAGTGTTGAAACTAATAATGCAAGAAGAATAAGAGCGCTTTTAACAGGATATGGAACCGTGGCGCCAAAAACTGCCCTTAAAACCCGATAAAGAACTACATTTGATAGAACAATCAGCGCCGTTATTCCATAAACACCAAAAATATCAGCTATCTGAACTAACGGGAGAATCCTGTATTGAGAGTGCCCAAGCATTGCCCATGGGAATCCGGTAAATAACCAACCTCTTGCAAAATCGAGTGCAACCCATGCAACTGGCAAAGTAAAAGCGCTCTTTATTCGGAGCGTTTCGGCAATGCGGGTTATATAAGTTGCGCCTGCATAAAATAGAGAAAGCCACATAACAAGAATAAAATAAAGAGGTATACTGACCCCCCATGGGAGGTGACCGTACCTGGTCATAACAATTGTTATCCAGTATAGTATTATGGAATATGCGCTAAAACCGCATAAAAAACCAACTCGTAGCGATTCTTTGCGGTTGCTCCCTTCAAGAGCAATAAGGAGTGGAATAAGGGCGATCCATGCAGTAAAAGAAAGCCCTGCATTTGGAAAGGAAACGGCAATTAATACTCCTGAAATTATTGCCAAAATAGCTCTGCGATCAAATATTGATGCAAGGAAATCCATGGAGTAACGTTTAGTCATCAATCAGCGCTCTGAACTGTTTCTGATGGTTGGTTCAGGCGTTCAATCCTGATTTTCTTTATCTTGCGCTCGTCTGCGTCC
>Ga0172367_10002431_pt1 | contig 25502 bp, 14 predicted proteins | sample Lak10m_FD_114542 | JGI IMG/M metagenome (GOLD analysis project Ga0172367, IMG submission 114542) | Freshwater microbial communities from Kabuno Bay, South-Kivu, Congo - kab_022012_10m | ecosystem: Environmental > Aquatic > Freshwater > Lake | place: Democratic Republic of the Congo: South-Kivu...
AGGCTGGAGGATCAGCCCATGTGGATGCTCCTGCTTCCAGCTCTGTCACTATTTCTGGGGTGATTGATGGTTCTGGATCTATTCTTAGAAAAGATAATTCCGGTATTTTAACTCTTTCTGGAGTAAATACGTATACAGGTGGGACAGAATTAACAGCAGGGCAAATTACTTTAGCAAGTGCTCAAGGTCTTGGAACAGGAGCTCTTGCTATGAGTGATGGAACAATTCTTTCTTTAGGAAGTGCAATGACTCTACCTAATCTAATTACCATTTCTGGAACAAGTACTATAAATGTAAATAGTGGCACAGCCACTTTAGGACAGACAACAACAGGGTCAGGAACCTTGGGAAAGACAGGAAATGGAACCTTATTATTATCACTATCGGATAGTTACTCAGGAGGAACAACATTAAGTGCAGGCCAAATTACTGTAGGTAACAATGGAGCTCTTGGAAGTGGGTCTCTCTCAATGGCAGCTTCAACCACCCTTGCGTTAAATAGTGGAATTACTTTGTCAAATTCAATAAGCCTTGGAGGAAGTGCTACTGTAAATGTAAGTAGTGGCACAGCAACCCTATCAGGGGCCATTTCTGGCTCTAATGCTTTAACAAAAAGTGGCTCTGGTACTTTATTATTATCTTCATCAAACACCTATTCAGGGGGAACAACCTTAAGTGCGGGTCAAATTACCTTAGCAAATAATTCAGGATTAGGTCTTGGAACCTTTACCATGGCAGATACAACAACCCTTTTGATGAATAACACGATTTCGGCATCAAACAATATGACCCTTCTTGGAACAGCGCTCATTAATGTAGCCACTGGAGAAAGGGCCACTTTATCGGGGGCAACAGCAAATAACTCAGGAGTTTTAGAAAAAATAGGCTCTGGGGCCTTAGTTTTGTTAGGCTCAAATCAGCATAGCGGGGGAACAATTTTAACTGCTGGAGAACTTGTTTTAGAAAATAACAGTGGCTTAGGGACAGGGACATTAACGTTAGAGAATGGAACCCTTTTTGTGATTAAAGAAGATATCAATGCGTCAAATTTTATAAACATTCCATCTGGAACAGCTACAATCAGTGTTCGCAGTGGGACAGCAACTTTTTCTGGGGCAACGATAAGTACATCTGCCACTCTTGAAAAGACTGGGGCGGGGACTTTAATTTTATCTGGAGATAATCAACATACAAATGGGGTGGTTCTTTTAGAAGGGCAAATTACACTGCAAAATGCCGATGGATTAGGTACAGCCAATACTTTAACAATGGATGATGCAACCGCTTTAGCTTTGGGAAATACAATCACAGCTCCAAATGATATTGATATGATAGGAAGTAGCGGTTCATTAATTGTTGACTCAGGAACAGGGGGCCTTTCTGGAGCTATTGCCGGGGCATCAAGTGGGACAACCAAGGAGGGCTCTGGAAATCTTTTAATCACAGATACTGGAACCTTTACTGGAGATATGTCTGTAACCGATGGAACCTATACAGTCAATGGAACCCATGATGGGGATGTCACTGTTCAAGATGGGGCCAATCTTAAGGGAACAGGAACGATAAATAATGATGTAACTATTGCCAATGGAGCAAGCATTACCCCTGGGAATTCAATTGGAACAATTACTTCAGGCACTTTAACTTTAAACTCTTCTTCTGTGACCCATATTGAATTAGATCCATCAAATAGTTCATTAATTAATGTAACTGGAACAGCAACTCTTAATGGAACAGTAAATCTCATTCAAAACCCAGGCTCTTATGGCGCAAGTGGCTCCTATGAAATTCTTAGAGCTGGCACTATATCTGGCGCCTTTAATTCTGTTGTTACAGGGGCTCTTCCCCACTTCAATTTTGTTATCTCCCAGGTGGGAAATAGCATTTTCATTGGATATTCAAATGAAGGGAGCACAACAATTGATACGACGCAACTGTATGGTAATATTTTCACTTTTGCAAATTATTTAAATGAATTTGCTCCTGATTCCATAGAATATCAAGCTCTTGTAGATCTTTCAGGGGTTGAATTATATAATGCGATCAACAGTGCCTCTCCAGCAAGAAATGTTTTTGGAACCTACGTCATTACCCAAACACTTTTTTCTTTTAACCATATTTTAAATGGCTATCTTGGAGAAAAGCGATGGGTGAATGCTAATAAAGAGGCTATATCTGTAGCTCATCTTTTTGAAAAAGATCGCTTTATTTCTTCACAGCGAGAAATGGAGTGTAAAAAAGGAAAAAGTGAGAACAAGGCTTCTTGGGATCTTTGGATAAGGGGCTTTGGTGATTTTGCCCATCAAAAGGCAGAGAGTCAAAATGCCCCTTTTGATTTCAATTCTCAAGGGCTTTTAATAGGTTTTGATTACACAACTCTTGAAAAACTTCTTTTAGGACTAGCTTTTGGGTATGCAAACTCCCAAATGAATATGGATATGAATATGGGAGAGGCTAATGTAAACTACTTTCTTGGGTCTATCTATGGCTATTATGCATGGAAAAATATTGCTGTTGAAGCCACTTGTTGGGGGGGATACAATCAAGTTAAAAATCAAAGAATCATTGCATATCCAGGGGTAAATAAAACAGCAAGTGCGACAATTAATGGATGGCAAATAGCCCCTCATATTGAACTTCTTGCCTCTTTTAATGATAAACATATCGGTATTGAACCCTATATTGCAGTTGACTATGTAGTGAATTGGCAAAATGACTATACAGAGACAGGTGCTGGAAATCTAAATATGTATGTAAATGAGAACAATTCATCTATGGTTCAAACTGAATTAGGGATTCGCTTGTTTCAAGAGACTGAAAAAGCCTTTGTAAGGGTTCTTTGTAAAGAAGGGGTGGGCTATATCAACAGAACTCCATTTGGGATTGGGGATATTACAACAGCGATATTTGGGGCTACAGAAAGTGTGACTTTAACCTCATTAGGGCAGACTCAAAACTTAGCTGCAGTAAGCGCTACTTTCATTGTTCAACCTGGAAAATCTAGGGATGTGACAATTGCTTTAGGTTACCAAGGAGAATTTGGGTCTCAGTACACTTTTAATGAAGTGATACTAAGTCTTACAAAAAGTTTTTAAAGTAAATGTGGGTAAAATAAATGAAAAAATGGGTGTCTTTTTTATACTTTGGGCTAAGTCTTTCTTTACAAGCAACAGACTATATAGTTATAAATAACGACTCTACACAGACTTCGGGATCTTTTGCAGAGGGGCTAAGCCAAGCAAATGTGGGACACGTGGATGGAATTGTTTTTTCTACCCCTTCCCCTTATACAATTTCTCTTGCAATTACAGTTACTATTGCACAAAGCTATACAATTAATGGTCAAAATGACGGCAATGGATTTATTATTGGCCCTGCAACATCGCAAATGATTACAATACAATCGGGTGTTACAACCACTTTTACAAGTTCCACTGGAATAATGACCTTAAATTCAGCTTTAGCTTCTGGATCAAATACAGCTATTACAAAAGAAGGAGCGGGAACGTTAGTTTTAGGGGGAACAAGTAACTCTTTTTCTGGGGCGGTAAATTTATCAGCAGGCCAAATTACTTTAGCTAACAGTTTAGGTCTTGGAACAGGGGCTCTTTCCATGAGTGACGGGACAACTCTAGCTCTAAATGCAAGCATAGCTCCTTCAAATAATATCAGCCTTTCTGGAACAAATACAATCGATGTAAGCAGTGGAACAAGTTCTTTAACAGGGATACTTTCTGGAAGTGGAGCTATCTTAGAAAAAACAGGAGCTGGTATTTTAGAACTTTCTGCAGCAAATACCTATTCAGGTGGGACGACTTTAAGTGCAGGTCAAATCACCTTAAGCGATGATGATGCTCTTGGAACAGGGCTTTTAGAAATGTCAAATAACACCATTTTATCCTTAGGTGGAGTAAGTATTTCAAATGAAATAAGAATTGAATCTTTAGCCACCGCATCGTTTAGTGTGGCAACAGGAACAGCCACCAATTTATATGGAGTGATTCAAAACACAAATGGAGTTTTAAAAAAAATAGGGGGTGGAAATTTAGCCTTGTCGCAATCAAATCAGCATACCGGCGGTACAGTTCTTTCTGAAGGGCAAATTTCATTGCAAAATAATCATGGCCTTGGAAGTGGGACCTTGGCAGTTCAAGGTTCAGCAACCCTTGGATTGATTAATAATATCACAGCTTCCAATCCAATCAATATTGCCAATAGTCAAACTCTTTCTGTCGATGTGGGAAATTCCGAAACAGCGACACTATCTGGAGCCACAGCAAGTACTTCAGGAATTTTAACAAAGATAGGGAACGGAATTTTAGTTCTATCAGGGGCAAATCAACATACAGGGGGAACAACTGTTGCATCAGGCCAAATTGATTTAGAAAATAGTACAGGTCTTGGAACCGGTACATTGACATTACAATCTGGGACAACCCTTGCAATAAGAAGTGATTTAGAAGTGTTAAATCCCATATATATCCCTTCAGGGAGCGCTACAATTAGTGTGCGTAGCGGTACAGCTTATTTGATAGGAGAGTCTCCATCCAATCCTGGGACCATTAGAAAAACAGGGGTGGGGACTTTGGTGTTATCGGGCAATAACCAACACAATGGTGGAGTGACTATTGAAGAAGGGCAAATTACCCTTGAAAATAACGCAGGTCTTGGTAGTGGCAATACACTCACTATGCAAAATGGGACAACTTTGGGTGTAGGCGACGGTGTTTTAGCCCCCAACACAGTAACAATGACGGGGGCATCAGGAACCCTTAGTGTAGAATCTTCATCAACAGGGGGGCTTTCCGGCGATATTACTGGAGCATCAGGGGGGACAACTAAGACAGGCGGTGGAAATTTTGTCCTTGGAAGTGGGGGAACCTTTACTGGAGATATGTCTGTAACCGATGGAACTTTAACAGTCAATGGAACCCATGATGGGGATGTCACTGTTCAAGATGGGGCAAATCTTAAGGGAACAGGAACTGTAACAAGCGATGTCACTATTAATGATGGTGGATCTATTACTCCAGGAAATTCAATTGGAACAATTAGCCTTGGAACTCTTTCTCTTGAAGGGGGAGCAATTACAAATATTGAGTTAGATTCTCTAGAAAGCTCTGTGATCGATGTTACAGGGCTTGCTGATATTAATGGAACAGTAAATTTAATTCAGCACCCAGGGGCTTATGGAAATAGTGGAAGGTATGAAATACTTACTGCTGGAAGTTTAACAGGACAATTTGATCCAGTAATTACTGGCGCCTTTTCAAATTTACTTTTTTCGTTTGATTACAGTACGGCAAACAGTGTTTTTATTAATTATATAAACACAGGGATTAACACCTATGGATTAACGGGCAATATTTTGTTGTTTGCAAACTATTTAAATGAGAGTGCTTCCCGTTCTTTAGAGTTTAACCTATTAGCAAGTCTTTCCGGAGAAGCTCTTGTAAACGGGATAAATAGTGCCTCCCCAGCAAGAAATGTCTTTGGAACTTACGTTATTACCCAAACGTTATTTTCATTTAGCCATCTATTAAATAATTATCTTGGGGGAAAACGTTTTTCCCCTCATGAGGGCGACCCTCAGTTCATCACTAAACGATGGAGTGAAGAAAATATAGAAGCATCGATTGTCGAAGTGGAATGTAAAAAAAGTTTAAAGAAATGTCAATCAGGAGTTGATTTTTGGATCACAGGTTTTGGTGATTTTGCTCGTCAACAGGCAGAGAGTCAAAATGCTCCTTTTGATTTTACCTCTCAAGGAATCCTTGTAGGATTAGATTATAAAAGTGTCGATAACTGGCTTTTTGGAGGGGCTTTTGCTTTTGCTGGATCTTTAGTAACTATAGATGAGAGTATGGGTCAATCTACTATTTATGATTGGATGGGTTCTTTGTATGGTTATTATTCTTGGGAAAATATTTCTTTAGAAGGGGCTATTTGGGGGGGGGGTAATCAAATAGAAAATGATAGAAATATTGCCTATGCCACGTTGTATAGAACCGCCCATTCAGATGTTCATGGGTGGCAAATAGCGCCCCATATTGAAGCTATGGTGATGTTTAGTAACCCTTATACCTATCTTGAACCCTATATTGCTTTAGATTATGTCTTTAATTGGCAGGGAGAATATTTAGAAACAAACGGGGGAAATTTAAATATGAAGGTACAGAGGCAAACCTCTTCAATGCTTCAAACAGAGGTTGGGATTCGATTCCTTCAACAAGTTGAAAATCCTTCTATAGCCGTAAGTTTCAAAGAGGAGATGGCATTTGTCAATCAAGTCCCTTTTGAAATAGGAAATATCACAGCAGCCCTTGTTGGAATCCCTCAAACAGTTTCTCTAGCCTCTTTATCAGAGAGTCAAAATTTAGCCTCTATCGGGTTTACTTTCCTAGTTCAACCCACAGAAGAAAGGGATATGGGTGTGACTTTAGGTTATCACGGACAATTTGGTCCTCAATATATTTTTAACGAGGTGATGCTAAGCTTAATCAAGGAGTTTTAAAATGATTTTTAGTGCATTTATCTTTTCAATAGTGTGGATGGGCCTTGCCTATGTTATCTATTTACGCTATAAAAATGCCACCATTGTCGATTTAGCGTGGACCTTTGGGGCTTTTGGGGTCACAGTTGTTTACTTTTTAAAGATACCATTTGGAATAAAGTATACCCTCCTTTTTTTAATGTTTTTATGGGCCTTAAGATTGGGTCTATTAATTATCTATAGAATTCTCCGATTTGGGGTGGATGAAAGGTATAAAACATTAGATAAAAGCTTTGAGGGAGAGAAAAAAAAGAAGTATTTTTTCTTTTTTATGTTTCAGGGAATCTCTTTAGTTATTCTAACACTTCCAATCTATATTTTAACAACCCCCAAAGAAATAGCTCTTGGATGGGCGGTGATTTCCATATGTGTCATGTCTATAGGGCTTTTGGGGGTCATCACCTCAGATCTGCAACTTCAGCTTTTTAAAGCAAAAAAAGAACATCTTGGGAAAGTTTGTGATAAGGGGTTATGGAACTACTCCCGTCATCCAAATTATTTTTTCGAATGGATTTACTGGTGTGGAGTCACTTTTTTTGGAATCTTTCTTCCCTATGGATATTTAGGTTTAATAAGTCCAATGGCCCTTTTATATATTTTGCTTTTTGTTACTGGGATCCCAACAACAGAAAAGCAGTTGCTGGCCTCTAAAAAAGAAGCGTATAAGGAGTACCAAAGGACAACAAGTGCATTTGTCCCATGGTTTAAAAAGAGATAAAGATGGAAAAATCAGAAAAGAAAGTTTTAATAGCAGGGGCTAATGGATATGTGGGGAGTCGACTTGCCTATAGACTTGCTGAGAAAGGGATTTTTGTTATTGCTTTGGTGAGGGATAAGAATCGATTTACCCTCCATGAAAGCATCCATAAAAATATAGAGATTATAGAAGCTGATTTATTAGATGAGAAGAGTTTAGAGAAAATTCCAGTGGGGCTCTCATGTGTCTACTATTTAGTACACTCCCTTTCAAGTGAAAAGAAAAATTTTTATGATTTAGAGGAAAAATCAGCTAGAAATTTTTTAAAAGCGATGCAAAATCGAGGTCCAGAAAAAATTGTCTATCTAAGCGGCTTATCAGGGGACGATCCAGAGTCAGAACATATGAAATCAAGGGATCGAGTGGGAAAGGTGTTAAATGAAGGGAAGGTCCCTGTGATTAATTTTCAAGCAGGGATTATTATTGGATCTGGAAGTGCTTCATTTGAAATTATGAGGGATTTAGTTGAAAAATTGCCTGTGATGATTGCACCAAAATGGGTGAGCTCAAAATGTCAACCCATAGGCATAGAGGATGTCTTGTATTATTTAGAAAATATTCATGATGTGGATGTGGACAGTCAGCAATTAGAAATCGGCGGAGAAGATATTTTAACCTATAAAGAGATGTTGTATAGATTTGCAAAGGTCCGTGGTTTAAAAAGATGGATTATTTCAGTCCCTTTTTTAACACCACACCTATCCTCTTTATGGCTATATTTTGTCACCTCTACAAACCTTTATATTGCTAAACGATTGGTTCAAAGCTTAAAAAAAGATGCTGTCTGTCGTACCGATACAATTAAAACATTACTTCCTCATCAATGCCTTCGATATGAAGAAACCATCAAAAGAGCTTTTGACCGTATAGAGCAAAACCACGTCCTTTCATCTTGGAAGGATGCTTTGAATACAAGTAAGGTTAAACCCTATTTTGATGATTACATTCATGTCCCAACCTATGGATGTTTAAAAAATATCCAAAGGAAATTATTTACAACCCCCAAAAAAGATATCGTTGTTAAATTGTGGTCAATTGGCGGGAAAAGGGGCTGGTACTACATGAACTGGGCTTGGAAAATACGAGGTGGACTTGATAAAATTGCTGGTGGCGTAGGTCTTAGAAGGGGGAGAAAAAGCCCTACAGAACTTGAAAAAGGGGACGCCCTTGATTTTTGGAGGGTCATTCTTTCTGATAAAGAAGGGGGAAAACTCCTCCTTTACGCAGAAATGCGATTGCCTGGAGAGGCATGGCTTGAGTGGAAAATAAAAGAGGTTGAAGGAAAAACAGAAATTCTTCAAACCGCGACATTTAGACCTAAAGGATTGTTGGGGCGACTCTACTGGTACCTTCTTTTTCCAATTCATTTATTTATTTTTAGTGGGATGTGTAACCAAATCGGAAAAAAATAGATGAGCACATCGAAATAAGGGCAATTTAGAACGGATCAACCTATTGCTTTTTAAAGGGTTTGTTACTTTTTTTTAGAAGGTTTTCCGCATAGTTTATTGTGGTTTTCTTCAGATATATACAATTCAACCCAATTGACATCTACAAATTTTCTGTCCCTTTGGTCTTTAAAAAGCCACTTTCTATGGCAGTCTATAATAGGAGTTTTTTGTCCGGACTTGAACTCATCCAAATAAATACAATGAGTATTCGCTCTTAGTGCATACAATATTCTAATACGAAAACAGCCATTTACCGTGTGGTCAATTAAAGCAAAGACCCCTAACGTTGCTACAGAAGCTAAAGCATAAAGAAAGTATAAAAAAATTTTAAATCCAAGATTTTTTTTCTTGTTTATTTGAGCAGTTAATGGAGGGTCAAATTCAGGTCGGCTTTGATAAACGTTTATATTTTTATTAAGTTAAAGATTATCAATTTTGATATATTGATCATTATCTCTTGCGCAAATATTATACATTTATACTCCTTTTTTATATATAACAATAATAACATGGTGTTTTTTTTATTTCAAACAAAAACACGCTTATCTGTGAATAAAAAAACACTTAAGCAGTAGGGAGGCAAAATTAAAATATTTTTTATACAAACACCTCTTAGGTTTTAAAATTTTTTTTAAAAAAGGGTCATTTCTATTTAACGAAAAGGTGACATTTCTAAAAAACGCTTACAATTAACTATTAATTATTGACATTATTTTTAAATTGTGAAATAATTATATTTAATAAATTAAGAGAGGAAGAAACGATGCCATTAAGTGAAGTGAATTCAAACAGTGTTAACAATACAGTTAACACACCTGAAGTAAGAAAAAAAAGGGATGCTGATGCAAAATTAGCTGTTGGAATTACATTGATCGTTCTAGGAGTCTTAGCAGCTGCAGCCGCAGTGGTACTATCATTTTGTTTTGGAATGGTTCTTATTCCAATCATAGTGGGTGCAGTATCTCTCGCTCTTGGTATAACAGGGATCGTATTGGCTATTTTGAGCAAAGAAAATAAGAAAACGGATGCTCCTAGTTCAAATGATTTAGATTCTAGTCGCTTAGTTGGTAATAATGAGTCCCTCTCATCTCCATCAAGTGCACTACCTGCTGTGGATTCTCCTCCTGATGAGTCAGATAGTGATGATAACCCCCTCCCACCTCCATCAACGGGAAGAGCTCCTGTGAATTCTGCTGGTAATGAGTCAGATAGTGATGATAACCCCCTCCCACCTCCACCAAGGGCACTACCTACTAGTAATGATGCCGCCCTCCCACCTCCACCAAGGGCACTACCTACTAGTAATGATGCCGCCCTCCCACCTCCACCAAGGGCACTACCTACTAGTAATGATGCCGCCCTCCCATCTCCATCAAGTGCACTACCTGCTGTGGATTCTCCTCCTGATGAGTCAGATGATGATACCCCCCCCCCAGTACCACCACGAAGAAGGGATCGAGGAAGTCCAGCAGTTAACGTATCTGATGATGATCAAGATAAAACATCCCACTACAGGCAGCCTATCGGTATAACAATTCAACAATTAAAACAACAAAAAGGGGCTCAATCAAGAATCGATCACAGGCTTCTTCCTACCCCCGGGACTGTTGCCCGTATTATGGATCAAATTTCTGATGATGAATCCACTGATGGAGCTACTTCAAGTGAGAGCGACGGGGAATGGGAAGATCGAAGTTTACCAGATAATGGTACCAAAAGGGGAATGGTTCATAGAGTCGCTGGTGCATTTGCTCAGGGTGCTCAACGAGCTGTTCAATCCATTAAACGATGGAATCCTTTTGCGTCTGCAGGCAAATAAAAAAAAGAATTCACTGAAATCTATTCATTAAATTTTTTTATAGGAGCTCTAAGAAGGTGAAACCTTTACCATAGAAGGCAATATCTCTCTTTTTGAGTAAAAAATTCTTTCCTATAAAGAGAGTCCCTTTTTAAAGCAAAAAAAGGTATATTTTGATTCATCCCTTATGATAAAATGTTTCCATGAGTATGTTATTTAATTGTGAATCAATAGAAAAGTCTTATGCAAAAGGAACGTTATTTGAAAATCTCTCGTTGAGCGTTTTTTCTGGTGATAGAATCGGTTTAATTGGTTTAAACGGTTGCGGAAAGTCCACTTTAATGAAAATTATAGCGGGTAAGGAAAAATCTGACTCAGGAAAAATTTCCCCTCGGCGGGATTTAATTGTTGGATATGTCCCCCAAGATTGTATTTTTGAAGATAAAGTCCCTTTAGAAATTCTTGTTGAAGCTATGTCAACAAATATTGCCGATTATGATAGGGAAAGGTTAGCCCTTATGCAACTAGAAAAAATGGGTTTTAGTGGTAAAGAGCCTTCAGCAGCCCGTTTATCAGGAGGGTGGAAAAAGCGATTAAGACTTGCTGTAGAGCTTGTTAAATCCCCCCATCTCCTCCTATTAGATGAGCCAACCAACCATTTGGATTTAGAAGGGATCTTATGGTTAGAAGATTTTTTAAACAGTGAATCTTTAACCTTTATGGTGATAAGTCATGATCGAGTGTTTTTGGAAAAAGTCACCAATAAAATGATGGAAATTGATAAAGTCTACCCTCAAGGGGTCTTTTCTGTAGAGGGAACCTATGGAGAGTTTTTAAGACTCAAAGAGCAGTTTGTACAAGGTCAGCTTGAACAAGAAAAGCGAATGGCTGGAAAGCTTAAAAAAGAGACAGAGTGGTTAAGAGCTGGGGTAAAGGCTCGAACAACAAAGGCTCAGTCTAGAATTGATGAGGCCGCTGTCATTAAACAAGAACATGCTGATTTAAAGATGAGAAATAGTGTTAAACAAGCTAAAATTCATTTTTCCGCAACAGAAAGAGAGACAAGAAAGTTAATGGTTGCCACAAACCTTTCTAAAAGTATTGGGGGAAAGCTTTTGTTTAGCGGGGTCGATTTTACCCTTTCTCCAGGAACAAGGATGGGTTTAATGGGACCCAATGGGTGTGGCAAGACAACCCTATTAAAGCTTTTGTCAGAAGAACTTTTACCTGATCAAGGGACAATCAAAAGGGCTGATGATCTAAAAGTTGTCTATTTTGATCAGCACAGAATGAGACTTCCTGAGCATTTAACCCTTAAAGAGGCCCTTTCTCCAACAGGGGAATTTGTGAACTTTAGAGGGAATAAAATTCATGTCAATGGATGGGCTGAAAGATTTTTATTTTCAAAAGATTTGCTTGGAATCCCCATTTCAAAATTATCAGGGGGTGAAAAAGCTCGTATTACTATTGCCCATTTGATGTTAGAGCCTGCTGATATACTTTTATTAGACGAACCTACCAACGATTTAGATATCCCAACTTTAGAAACGTTTGAAAACAGTCTTTTAGATTTCCCAGGGGCTGTTGTCCTTATTTCTCATGATAGGGGAATGCTTGATAGTATTTGCACTTGCCTTCTTGCCTTAGGAGACTCACAAAAAGGGGTGATGTACTCTGATTATCTTCAATGGGAAAAATCAAAAAAAACCCAACAAGTGGAAAACTCTTCTCAAAAAGGGGAAAAGGGATCTGCTTTATATGAAAACAAAAAGGCACAAGCGGCCGTAGAAAGAAAAATTGTTAAAGTGGAAGAAAGGGGAAATGCTTTAAAAGAAAAGTTAAAGTCTGAAAAAGATCCTTTAAAACTTATTCAACTTTGTAATGAGATTAAAGAAGTGGAAGAAGAGTTATCCGAGTTATACACCCAGTGGGAAAGATTTTAAAGAAGTCTAGTGTGGTTGTTAACCATCCCCACAGGGTGCATAAAGGGATAAATAATAGTTGATCCAACAAATTTCATCCCCTTACTTTTTAGATCTTATCACTTAAGTGCTGGTTTTGCCGGTACTAATGAAAACCCTCTCCAATTATTAATAATCGGGGTATTATTCACATAATTCTAGAGATAGCTAGACAAAGAGTTGTACTCTTTTTGTATCTTTAAAACTACGATGGCTTTGTTTTGAATACTGTAAAATGCATGATACTTAGCATATAATTCTAAGTGATCCCTAAAACATCTTATACATTTTACTTGGAATTTTTATCGTTAATGTTTATAATTTAATGCTTTAAAAATATTAATGAGAAGATTATGGCAGGAAAAACGGAATTTTTTATTAAAAAAGATGAAGAACTTGGAGCTTTTATAGCAGAGCAATATTGGAACGCTCATGATTTTCCAACTGACACATCCAGAGAATCTCTCTTAAATTACCTTGGCGTTGCTTGTTATTTGTTAAATATTTGCGAAATAAAAATAATGACGTCAAAAGTTGTCAATGGCTTTATAGACAAATCACTACAAGTGTCTACCACAGCTAAAAAAGCAGGGGAGGTGGCCCAATCTGTATTAGGGGGGGTAAAAAGACTTCCCTTCAACACAGATGATTTGAAAAATGATTCAAAAACTGTGGGAAGAAAAGCAGTAGAGTGGTATCAATCACTTATCACAGTTTTCTACTTGCCAAAATTTATTACCCTATCAATAACAGATCATAAAGAAAAAGTTTTAGATGTCTCCCCGACACTAAAAGAGTATTATATGGGATTAAATGACGCTCAAAAAAGGGAATTCGATGATAGTTTTATGGAGGAATTGACCGCATTAAATTTTAAAACGTATCTAACCCAAAATCTTGATGCATTAAAAAACCCTTTAAGCACTTTTGATCATTTAAAAAATGTCTTTGAAGAGGCTGCAACCATAGTTTTGGATTATGCAATTGTAAGAGGACTTGTAGATCCAACTCAAACTGATGAAGAATACTTAAAAGTCATAAACAGTATTGCTTGTGTAGAAGAAAATTCATATATGACGACAAAGGATGTTTTCAACACGGCTTTTCTTAAACTTAAACGACACATTTTTAAAGAATCTCCAGGGAGTTTGGGAAAAAACATGGCTAATAAATACTATTTAGCTGTAAAAGGATCTTTTCCAAAACAGAGGTCAGAGGGTTTTATTGAAGATGGGTACACCCTTGCAAGGGATTTTTTAAACCTTAAGGAAAGTCAAGACCCTCGCTATAAAAAAGAGTGTTTTGATTCATTTAGCAAAGAGTTTGCACACCTTTTAGATATAGAAGGGGAAAAAGAGGATTTTTCAGTTACACATAAACATTCTGAAACAAAAACTAAAAAAGTCCCTTTTGACCTTAGTTTATACAAAAATGCTTCTCCCTACGAAATAGGGGAAGCTCTTGCTCAATGGTATTGGAATTTATTAGAAGAGCATCCAGATTTGCTTGTATCTTATGAAGTTGAGCTTCATTTTCAAACGATGTATAACACATTTTCAACACCTAGAAATTTTTATAATGAAAAATTGAAAGAACCAAGTCAAAAAGCTGAATATAGATGGGGTTTTTTTAATACTCTAGCTCATTTGATTTTTGATACAACAAGAAAAAGGGAAGGGGATTTTTCAGCCTATGGCAGGTGTTTAGCTGAATTTGTTTTTTCCTTCCTTTCTGTGATCAATAAAGAGATTCTATATCTGTCTTTGCAGGAATTGTTTTCTTATATAGATAAAAATAAGTGGATAGAAAAGGCGGCACAAGCGGCCATGGAACACTCCTTTTCAGGTCCTTTTAAAACAGGTTTTGGAGTAAAGCTTAGAGATCTTAAACAAAACCTTCCGTTTTTAGATTGGAATCCAGAAACAACAAACACACAAATATTAGGTGAGCAGATTGCTTTAAAGTATTGGTTAACTTTAGATCCCTCTTTAATTCGAAAAACTCTAACACAAGAGAGTGCAGAAGAGTATTTTCTTTGTGCATTTTATACCTACGGTCTTTTTGAAAATGATTCACATGAAAAAATAGAGGAGTTGAAGAAAGCCTTTATAAGCCAATCAATAAAAATATTTAAACAGAAAACTTCTTCTCAAAAAGGGGGAGCAGTCCATAGAAATATTCCTTTTCAAATGGTCATGCATAAAACATCGGATCATAAACAAATGGGTGAGCAAGCAGCTGAAAAGTTTCTTAATTCAATAAATAGAAATAAACATTTTTCATTTTTTAAATTGAGTTTTGAAGAAAAACTAGCAAAAATGTTGAACGCGTATAAAGATATTGAGAAATATTATAAAGAAGGTCAGTGTACTCAAAAAGAAAAGGGGCTTAGAAAACTCCAATTTACATCTTTTGTAGGTGGAATAAAAGCCCTACTTGTAAAAGAAATGCACTCTTATAAAATTAATTTTTTACAAAATCAGATGCAAACACATCCCTTAGATATAGAAAATTGTACAAAATTTACGAAAGATTTTGCTCGCATAGATTTTGATTTTATTTTGAATAATAACCCAAGGTTTTTAGACCCACATCGAAGAGGATTTTACCTTTCTCAACAGTTTATTGATTGTCTTAATAAACTCAATCTAGAGGGAGAATTACGGCAATACTGTGAATTAGAATATCAGAGGACATTTGCAGGATTAGAAGGGGATGTCTCTTTTACACCCATAGAGGAGGTTTTGGAATATGTAAATGCAAATCCTTCTGAGGGGAAAGAAACACGATCTAAACCTAGAAACAAAAGAAGAAATAAAACCCCAAAAACCCCTCTTTCAACTTCAAATTCGACTTCTGCAGAAGGGGGAGGTTCCAAAGATGATGAGGAGGCTCCTTTAACAAGTCCTTGTGTAATAGAAGTTCAACCAGTTCAACCTCCACTTGTAGTGGAAAATAAGAAAAAGAAAGGAAAGCCAAAAACACGAAATCAGCGATTAGATAAATTTATCCGTGAAAGGAATTTAGAGGTTAGAGACAAACTTCTTCAAAATGAAGTTGATTTATTAAAACGGATAGAAGAGTCTCAAGAACAAAGGTATTTGCAAGAGCAGAAGGATCTTATTACCGCTATGCAAAACGTTCCAAATTATGAGTATTCGAAAAAAACGGATGCATTTCTTAACCGCTTTCCAGCCTATAGAAGTTTTTTTAAAGATGTGGAAATAGGTATAAAGGATGCTATAAATGAAAAGATTTGTTTGAAGCTTCCTTGGTTAGAATTAAAAAATACAAATGAAGAATATCTAAATATTTTTGAACGCTATAGCGAGGCTCAGCTTTATACCTTGGCTGTATGTGCCCTTGTTCATGTGAAACGGCAAATAAATCCAGTACGAATTGAATACGACCAAAAGGAGTTTTTAAATGATTGGCTTGAGAATTGTATCCAAGGGGCTCCTGATCCATTCAAACGTCTTTACGATGAATTGATGGAGGGGAAGATGGAAACATCTATTGTAATGGAATTAGCAAAATTAAACTTTAGTCTTTAAAAGAACAGGATAAAAAAATCTTTTGGAAATGAGTCAATTAATAAGGGTGGGGGAGAATATATCGTTTGTGTTAACCACGTCAGATGGCTTGAATGCTATTGGGTCTATTAGGGAAACGATACAAGGACTTTTCTTTGGTTTTTTTAGAAATGTCGCCTTTCAAAATCTTGCATCTAACATAAGTTCACTTCAATCTATAGAAGTATTAAGTGTTTACGAAATGTTTTTTTCAGGAATGCAAGCTTTAACAAGTGGAATAACTGTCTGTATTTATGCAACCGGTATGATGTGTCTTTTTTTTGCTGCCGTTGCTTTAATTGGGAGGTTTTTTGAAAAAGATGAAACCTATATAGAGGTGTTGGAGCGACTTTTAATCGATCTACAAAGCTCTTTTGAGCACGATCCTTGTCGACAATGTGCATTAGAAGTTATTAGGGAAGAAATTGCCTTTACTCGAGAACATCCTGAACATATTATAGGGAGCCAAAATATTGGAAGAGCTCTTTTTGAGATCTCAGAAAAAATTAGAATAAGAGGTTTGGATAGAAACCCTATCCTCATTAAAGGGAGGGGGCTTTTAGAATCAAAAGAGGGGTTTTGCACTATTTGTTGTGATACAATTCCACAAAAGGAAGAAACTTTTAGTCATCTATCAAATAATATTGAACATGTTTTTCATTATGAGTGTATGGAAAGGTGGGCAAATCAACAACATTTAATGAATACCCCCCTTTCTTGCCCGATCTGTAGAGAGCAGCTATCTTAGCCTCCTTTGTCCATTTTGATAAACAATAGAAATCTTTAAGCCTAACACTTTGTGGGACAAGAAGTGTAAAAAACCTTGAATAAATAAGAACTTTCAAGAATAAATAATTTCTGGTATCTTTTATCTTAAATCAATTGATTGGAGTTAAAAAACCAGGTATGTTCAAGAAAGATAAAAGAAGTCTTCCAGAGATAGAAAAATCCATATTAGAGTTTTGGAAGGAACATCACATATTTCAAAAATCTTTGGAAAATAGAAAAGATCATGAAAATTATGTCTTTTATGATGGACCTCCGTTTGCCACGGGGTTGCCCCATTATGGCCATATTTTAGCTGGAACGATTAAGGATGTGGTTGCCCGTTATAAGACAATGGAAGGTTTTTTTGTTCCACGGAGATTTGGTTGGGATTGTCATGGCCTGCCCATTGAAAATGAAATTGAAAAAGAACATAAGTTTAAAAGTGCTGCTCAAATTGAAGAGTTTGGAATAGCGCGATTTAATGAGGAGTGTCGAAAGATAGTTCTTAGATACTCAAGTGAGTGGAGACACACAGTTGAGCAAATGGGGAGATTTGTTGATTTTGATGAAACCTATCACACAATGGATTTACCCTTTATGGAGTCTGTGTGGTGGGTTTTTGGAGAGCTTTGGAAAAAGGGGCTTATTTATGAAGGGTTTAAGGTGATGGGTTATTCCCCAGCTCTTGGAACCCCCCTTTCAAATTTTGAGATGAATTTAAATTATCGTGAGGTGGATGATCCTTCAGTAACACTTAAATTTAGGTTGCAAGGGGGAAATATCTACCTTCTTGTATGGACAACAACCCCTTGGACTTTGCCCTCTAATTTAGCTTTAGCTTTAGCTCCAAATGAACTCTATCTACGGATTTATGATAAGGATACAGAAGAGGATTATATCCTTGCGAAGCAAAGGCTTTCATCCTATTACAAGGAGGAAAATGAGTACCTTATTAAAGAAGAGTTTTTTGGAAAAGAACTTATAGGCAAATCCTATGAGCCATTGTTTACCTATTTTTCGACCCAAAAGAATTCTTTTAAAATTCTAGCGGGGGATTTTGTCTCTCTTTCTGATGGAACAGGGATTGTTCATATGGCACCTGCTTTTGGAGAAGATGACTTTTATCTCTGTCAGAAAGCGGGGATTGAGCTTGTTTGTCCATTGGATGTTAACTGTAATTTTACTGATCAGGTAAAGGATTTTGAGGGGCTGTTTGTTAAAGATGCCGATAAAGAAATACTTAGATGTTTAAAAGGGGAAGGAAAAATTTTTCAGCATACAACTATTCGGCATCGCTACCCTTATTGCTGGAGAACAGATAAGCCGTTGATATATCGTGCAGTCACTACATGGTTTGTAGCTGTAGAAAAAATTAAAGAGAGGATGATTGAAAATAATAGATTGATTCATTGGGTTCCAGGGCATATTAAGAAGGGGAGATTTGGAAATTGGCTTGAAAACGCTAGGGATTGGGCTATTAGTAGAAACCGATATTTTGGGACCCCTATCCCTATTTGGAGAAGTGAAGATGGGGACATTAGGATTATCAGTTCAATAAAAGAATTAGAGGAAAGGACACAAAGTGATGAAATCAATAACATTCATAGACAGTATATTGATGAGTTAACTTTTGAAGAAGATGGAAAGAAATTTAAAAGAATTTCTGAGGTGTTTGACTGTTGGTTTGAATCTGGGTCGATGCCTTATGCCCAAAATCACTATCCATTTGAAAACAAAGAAAAAACGATGAAGAATTTTCCTGCCGATTTTATTGCTGAAGGTCTTGATCAGACACGGGGGTGGTTTTACACTTTACATGTTTTATCTACAGCCCTTTTTGATAAACCTGCCTTTACTCATGTGATAGTCAATGGGATTGTCCTTGCTGAAGATGGGCATAAAATGTCAAAAAGGCTAAAAAATTACCCAGAGCCTAAAGAGGTGATGGAAAAATTAGGGGCCGATGCGGTGCGTCTTTATTTACTTCACAGCCCTTTAGTGAGGGGTGAGGATTTCAACTTTTCAGAAAAAGGGGTGGAGGGGACTTTAAGGGGTATTATTATTCCTTTATGGAATTGCTATGCATTTTTATCTACCTATGCCTCCATTTATGGATGGATCCCAACAGATGAGATGTTTTCTCGGCCAAAAGCCGATATCGACAGATGGGTCCTTTCAAAAGCTCAAAAGCTTATTGGTGAAGTAAAAGAGGGGATGGATGGCTATTGTCTGGATAGGGCTATAGAGCCAATCTCTTTATTTATTGAGGAGCTGACCAATTGGTATATTCGAAGATCAAGGACAAGATTTTGGGCAGATGAAAACACCCAAGACAGAAGAGAGGCTTTTGAAACTTTATATTCAGTCCTTTTACTGTTTGTGAAACTTTCGGCCCCATTTATCCCTTTTATCACAGAGGCAATTTACCAAGAATTAAGAAGAGAAAAGATGCCTTTATCGGTTCACATGACAGATTTTCCCCGCTATGATGAAGAGGTTCGAGATCTTTTGATCGAAAAAGAAATGGATACGGCACAGGTGGTTGTGAATTTAGGTCACTGTCTTAGAAAAGAACACCGGTTAAAAGTAAGACAGCCCCTTTCTAAAGTTTTTGTTATTTCACAACAAGCTGATCTGATTGATGCCTTAAAAAGGCAGAGCCACTTAATTTGTGAAGAGTTAAATGTCAAAGAAATGGTTGTAGAAAGTGATGAGTTAAAGTTTGTTCGCTACCGCCTTAAACCAAACTTTAGGGTGTTGGGTAAAAAAGTGGGTAAGTGGATGAATGAGTGTAAAACAGCTATCGATCATCTTGATAAGTCTGATTACGATACCCTGATAAACGGAGGGGATGTGTTTATTCCCCTTGGAGAGGATCGATATAAACTTCTTGTGGAGGATATTGAATTAGAAAGGCTCATTCAAGAGGGGCTTGTTGCAACAACCGATGAGGGAATTGTTGTTGCTTTAGAAACAGAGATTACTGAAGAGCTTGAGCTTGAGGGGATTGCTAGAGAGTTGATCAATAGAATCAATACGATGAGAAAGGGGTTAGATTTTGACATCGTTGATCGTATTGAAGTGTTTCTTTCAAAGACAGAAAAAATAGAAAAAGCCCTTAAGATGCATAAAGAGTTTATCTCTCATGAGGTTTTAGCTCAGAATATTTTGTTTACTCAAGAGTGCTTTGGAGAAAAAGTAGAGATTAATGAAGAAAAGATCTACTTAAACATCTCTAAAATTGTCTAAGTTTTATGAAACGATGATTTTTTGTAAAAGGGTGCGCTTTTTTTCGATAAAATAAGAGAGAGGATGATTTTTCAAAAGGTGGAATTTCCTATGTTGACGGATGTAATAGATAAAAATTCCTAGAAGAAGGATTGTCCACACAAAAATCTTATGTAAGGTAAACCATGGATAGGCTTCTTGCAAAGGACTCCCAAATCTTCCTCCAGGACCCCAGATGAGGAAGCTTGCCACCCCTTGAATAGCCTTTTCATGAACAAAACCAAACTCCCTACTATCACCACTATTGGCATGATTATCCCCAAGCATATAGTAGTGATTTTTTGGGACTAAAAGGCCGTATTTCATGATCTTTTCTTTATCTAATGTACCATCAGGAAGAAGGGGAGGTAAAGAATCTATAAAGGGAACATAGGCTGAGTTTGCAAGAGCGATTTCTTGCTCACGCTTAATAAAATCAACTAAAAGAGGATTTTCTTTCTCAAAAATCTTTTTCCCCATTAAATACAGATCCCCATCTCTAAAGTAGGCATACCTTGAAGGAGCTAGACCCATATGGGTGTTATGAGCAATAAAAGAACTTTGTTCAATCCCTGTATTGTATAGGATCATACATTTTTCTTCAGAAAATGTGGTGAAGGGGTGATTATCTTCGATTTTTTTTGGAATGGCCAAAGAAGGGATCATTGAAAAGGGGTGATTTTGAAATTGGACTTTATAGGCGATCCCATCAATAAACTCATAGGAGCCCTCCTTAATAGACCCTTTTATGAAGGGGCGATCTTTATATTGAAAGGGGCTTTCATAGGTTTTTCCAAAGTGCTCAAGATAGCCTTTATTTGTATTAAATCTTGAGGTATAAAGGTTTTCCCAGATTTTTTCAAGAGTGGCTCTATCTAAAGGGATGTAGGAAATGCTTTTTCCAAGCTCTGGACGTCTTGCCCCTCTGTAGTCGTCGATTTGTTTAGCTCCGTAAATAGAAGGGTGGTGAGTGATTTCTAAATAGTAGTTCACCCCAACTGAACCCATCAATAGGGGGAGAGTCTCATTAGAAAAATACAAATTTTCTTTCGGGACAATTCTTGCCATGGCGTAATTACCCATCCCCCATAATTGGTGAACATCGGTTACTCCATCGACTAAAAGGGATCCAACCACATCATTTCTTCCTACAGCTTTTAAAACAGAAATGGGAATATGATTTTGCTCTATAGTTACAGAGGGAATGTTTTGATGAGGCTTTATGAGATTGCCACCAACAACTTTTCCCCCAATATAGATGAAGGGGATGTGCTCAATATGGGATAAAAAATCTTTTTGAAGAAGGGGGGAGATATCATTACCCTCTTTATCTATTCCATAAATTTTTCCCCCATAGAAATAAAGACGGTCTTGAGGAAGGCCAATTGTCCGTTTAACAAATTTTTTCACCCCAGGAAATATTCCAAAATGTTTGATATGAATATTTGGAAGATCTAATCCTTCAGCAGTAAAAACAACTGTCCCCATCCTTTTCATTGCATCAGGATCAAAAGCAAAGTGATTGGCAATCAATGGAACGTTGATCCCAAATTGTCCTTTTGAAATAATGACTCTATCATTTTCTCTAAAAGTGGGTCTCATCGATCCAGTGGGGATTTCCATTGGTTCAAAAACGGTTTGTCTAATAATGATTGCAAAAAATAAAGCGACACAAAAACTGGAGATGCTTATTAAAATTTTTTTAAATGAGGATAAGGGGATATGCTCTTTTAAAAGTTTTTCAAGAAATAAAGCCTGTTTAGAACTTTCAAGTCTATCTTTTTTGCTAAGAGCTTCTTTAAGGTTGCTAAGTGTTTGTTCAATTTCAGAAGAAGTAGTAGAACTAAGAAGGGGTTTATTTTTCTTGTACTCTGAGCAGGCATGAGTAAATATAGAGACACTTTTCTTTAAAGAGATTTTTTTCATATAAATGAGTGTAACACTGATTTTATTTTATTTCCAATGGATTATATCTTTGGAAGTGATAGAATGAGTTTGACCATCGCAGTCATAAGAGAGGGTAAGACGGTAGGTTTTACCAGGGGTTAAAGCCTTTGAAAGAACATTTCTATAAATATCAAATTTTAATATGTGGGTATCTAGTGTGTGAAATGTAGACTCTAAATGGATGAGTTTTGGCTTTTCTTTAGTCATCTCCAATGCATAGACAGTGTAATTTTCAAGGTTTTTATTTCCTTTAATAAGAAATGAAAATGTTTCATAATCATTATTCCACTTTTCAAGAGGGGAGATAAAAGATGGGGGGAGGGTGGGAACCTTTGTGATGGGAGAGACAAGGTGATGCCCTGAATCAATGGAAATCATCTTTTTTGAACCTAAATCGCCATGAACTTGAATCCAATAGGGGAAAGGGAAGTGGTTTAAAATATATAATTCAATCCCTTTTTCAGAAAGGGGAGAAGAATCTTTTGCCCACCTTCCTGCATAGACATCAACAGTTTTAGGAGAGTGCTTTTTCCCATCGACAACCATTGAAGGGATCCAAATGGGGCGTTCATCAACTTTTGAGGCCGCCCTAGGGCCAGTTCTTGCAAGGTGTTGATCGGCAACTGGGGAAAGATCCAAACTAAGGAGAGAGGAAATAAGGGTGTCCTCTTTGTTGAGAACAAGGTGGGCTTTACGGAGAAAGCAATAGGTGGATACAATATTAAGAGTTGAAGTATCTATTTCCATAAGGGTCCAAGAAGTGGATAAAGGGGCCATTTTTTGAAGATAGGTATTTAGATCTATTCCATTAACGTTTGTGTAGACCTCCTTAGGGAGGGTGATTTCCTCAAAAGTAATAAAGGGGAGCTCTTTAGAATGGATGTGTAAAATGGTTACAGAGCTTCCATTTTGATAGACACTGTAGTCCCCCACCTCTCCTTTTGAAAAAATATCTTTAAAAACAATCCCATAAAGGGACTGGAAAAAACAAAAAATCAAAGATATAAGGATGGTTCTCATAGATAAGTGCATCGTACCATAAAGGGGATAAAAATGCAGGGGGATTTTTCTCTTGCACAAATCAATCTATTTTGTATGAGTCATTTTATAAGGGGGGAGTATGGTTAAATTTTTATTATCTTTAGTCTTTTTTTTAACCGCTTTAGTCAGTGGGGGTTGTTCTTTTTTTGAAAAAGAAGCTAAAGGTGTCCAAGAGGGTAAATATGACAGTGTTGATGAAAAAATAGCCTATCACGAGAATCAAGTCAAACTCTATCAAGCTGCTGTTGAAAGGGAAAAGAAAAAATCGATCCAATCGTTACAATCTAGAAATATGAGTGAAGTACGAAGAGTCAATGATAAAATATCTCTGTATGAAAGAAAAATCAAAGAAAATCAAGAAGCAATCAAAGAGTTAAAAGCTCAAGAACCTGCAATGAGTGAAAAATGAAGAAAAAACTTTTTTTAGTTGGATGTATGTTTTTGTTCACTACAAACAGTGTTTATGGAATAACTAAAGGATCTTTACATCAAGCAAAAGAGACACAGCAAGAAATAGATGTGATGATGATTGATTCACAAATTCAATCTTTAAAAGAACTTAAAGAATATTACCTAGCTAAAGCATCAAGGGTGAGAAGTTTAGGTGATAGACTTCAATTTTCCTCACAAACAGATGGGTTAATTACAGCACAAAAGTGTTGGAAATCTGCCGATGAGTATGATAGAATCGCTGATCAAATTCAAGAGCAGATCGATCTTCTTAACAAAGAAAGAAAGGACGTGATTAAAAGCCCAAGCTATTAACACCTTCTTTATCGATTAAGAATTGGATCTTTATAGAATAAGAGTGAATCAAAGATGTTGGGTATTATAGAATTACAAGAGGTTTTTTCCCTATGGAAAAAAAACGAGTGGGAAAAAACGGTCCATTTTTCAATTTCCTTTGCGGCAAAAAATCAGAAACAGCCTTTGATCTTCTTAGGTTCTTCATCCATTGTTCACTATTTAGGAAAAAGGGTGTTTTCAGATGAAGAGCTTTTTTACCTTCATGGATTGCAAGGGTCTCAGGGAAAGCTTATATTTCCTGATCTCTTTATAAAGTTTCTTTCATCTCTAACTTATGATCTTAAGATAAAAGCCCCTAAAGAAGGGTCTTTTTTTTTTCCTAATGAACCGATTATAAAAGTTGTTGGAAAAGCTGCTGTCCTCCCTTTTTTTAAAAAATGGATTCAAAATGTTTTACCAAGACAAATTCAGGTTGCAACAGAGGTAGAAAAACTAGCTTCTTTTATAGCTCCAGGAGTGATTTGCATAGAAAATAGCTTTAATTGTGGTAAAGAGCACTTTGGAGGTGATGAAAAAAGTGGCTATATTGGGGGGGCGGTTGCGACAAAAAATCTCTCTGCAGCAAAAATGTATCACATACCGATTTTTTTTCCTGAAGAAAACGCACCTTTTGTTTTTTTAGATAATACAGACCCATTATTCAATGAAAAACTAGGGTCTATAGAAGAGGGTGCCCCCCTTTTTCTTAAAGGGCATGTGACAAAAGAGTTATTAGAAAAGGTTTCATTTTATGGCAAAACCATAAAAGGGGTATTGCTTGATTTAAGAAAGGTTCAAGATGGGGAAATAGCCAGTCGTTTCCATGGATGTAAAGAGCTCCATATTTTAGATGAAGAATTTCAGATTTACCGCTTTTTTTATAAAGGTTTAGCATTAGGGGATGTTCTTGGAACTTTTGAAGAAATGGAGAAAAAGAAAACCTTTTTTGGAAAATATTGGGGGGCATTAAATAGAGTTGAGCTCCTTGAAGATCTAAGTTTTTATAGAGATGAACCCCTTTCTTTGATAAGAAATCGAGTTGTAAAAAGCATGCAACAATTGCCTTGTAAATACAGAGGGGAGGGGGAAAGAAGCTTTTACCCGATAAGGATTCTTAAGAAAAAAGGGGTTCAAGAAAGTGAGGAAAGCACCTCAAAAACACACTGTGCATAGGCTGGGTCAATATTAATGATTTTTTTTAAAGAAGTGCTCCCTGATTTAATAGAGATTGCACTCAAAGGGATTTTAAACTTTGTGGAAAGGGTCTTTAGCAGGGCGCAATTTGCAAGCCCCTTTTCCCTGGGAGCCTTTACCTTAACAATGAGAAACCCTCCCTCCTGCTTAAAAACACCCTCTTCTTTAGCATGAGCTTTGACTTTTACTTTAAGAAACATAGGTCTTTAGTATAGTAAAAAAATAGATTTAATAGATTAAAATCGATGATATTTTTTTAAACGTCAAATAATCAATAAGTTTATGGGTGTGTTTCCTAATTCATGAAAAAAATATAAGTTCTAAAATGTTTCTTGATTAACAAAAAACGCATGAGATATTCTAAAGTCTTGAACAACAAAGGAAAATCTCATGCAAAAGACAAATCG
>Ga0172367_10002432_pt1 | contig 25500 bp, 26 predicted proteins | sample Lak10m_FD_114542 | JGI IMG/M metagenome (GOLD analysis project Ga0172367, IMG submission 114542) | Freshwater microbial communities from Kabuno Bay, South-Kivu, Congo - kab_022012_10m | ecosystem: Environmental > Aquatic > Freshwater > Lake | place: Democratic Republic of the Congo: South-Kivu...
GAGTGGGAATAAGCGGTTAAGACTGTTGATCTTGTCAGGGACAAGCGGCACCCGGAAAGACGTAGAACGGGACTCAGTCCCAATTTCACCAGGCGATCCGCGAGCCTGCATAGCTTAGGCTGATGTTCCCCTGGCATTGATCCAGGTGCCCTGAAGGGGTGCTTCAAGTCCGTCCAGTGACTAGAAAAATTCCCGGTAAAATTAGTTTTCCCTAGGATGGCGGACAAGATTGTCAGGATATAATCCCGCTATCCTTCAGAAATAGGCAGCTTAACGGTAATCGGTATTGGATAGACGGGGGCTAGCCCATCTGCGCCCGGTTTCAACTGATGCATCCCGCGTCTTTACCCAATCATTCGGGGAGGCTCCAAATGAAAAACCGCTGGTTTGAATTCGGTGCGTGCATGGTTGCCTTGGCGCTGCCCTATCCGTCTATTGCCATGGCGACCGAGGCCGCACTGTCGGTGGAGCCGACAAAAGACGTGGCCGATATGGACATCGCCGAACTGGTGAACCTGCGGGTCTCTCCTTTCGATGTATCCTCCGGTCTCGACAGCGGTTACCTTGCATCGAACTCCGTATCCGGTTCTCGTTTGGATACGCCGATTCGCGACCTGCCGTTTGCCATCCAGGCGTTTACCAAATCATTTATCGAAGACCAGAAGCCGCGCGATATTTTCGACGTTGCGCGGTATTCGCCCGGCGTGACGTACCGCAGCAACGATTTCACCGAGGGCAATGCCAACTTGGCCATTCGCGGCTTCGCGGTAAGTGCTACGCCGGGCAACGTGCAGATGTTGCGGGACGGCTTCCATGGGCCGTCGACTTTCGATTTCACCAACATTGAGCGCGTCGAGGTGGTCAAGGGGCCGGCCTCGTTTCTTTATGGACAAGTCGCGCCGGGCGGCATCGTCAACGTCATTACCAAGGCGCCCCAGTCGCAATTCTCGGCCAAGGCCAACGCGCGCTATGGCTCCTACGGGCAATACCGGCTGGATGCCGATGTGACGGGGCCGGCGAGCGATACCCTGTTTTACCGGGTGGCGGCCTCCTATGACGAGGACATGCACTACTGGGAGCCTTATGACGCGCATTCGCGCGACATCGCGACGACCCTGCGCTGGCAGCCCAACGACCGCGTCGGTGTCACGCTCAAATACGAGAATTTCCGCAAGATCGAAAGTCCGCAGGTTATGCAAAAGCCGGGCTACAGCACGCAAGCCGGTGTCGTGCCGACCGCGGCCGATCCCAACCTCTCCGGCGTGGACGTACCCGGTTTGCCGGGCGACTGGAACAGCATGGCCAATACCGATTTCCGCCATAGCGACAGCCGTAATTTCAGCGCATCGTTAGACCTGAAAGCCACCGATCACTGGAATCTGCGGGCGGGCTATTCCAACCTGGATTACCAGGTCGATATGCTGTTTTCCGGCAATCTCGGCATGGCGAACAACCAGACTTTCCTGCAAGGCCGCCGTGTCAGGTTCCAGACTTATACCAACCGGGACGACATCTACGAGGCGCAAGCAGTCGGCAAGTATCAATTCGACGATTTCAGCCTGCGTTTGCTACTGGGCAGCCAGTATGTGACGCGCGGTTTCGATGTTCAGAATGGCCAGGCGCCCAACGACCCCGCGCTGGGCAGCACGCCCACGGCTTCGCCGTTGCCGCTGTGGGATCTGCGCGACCCATCCACCTGGAATCGCAATACTTACTTCCCGCGTTCGGCCTTGACTGCAAGCGCCAGTGACACAAGCACGCAGTATGTCGATAGGTCGATATACGGCGGCGGCACCGTGGGCTTGTTCGACGACCGCTTGCTGCTGCTCGCAGGCTGGCGACTGACCACGACGGAAAGCCAATTGACCAATCACCTGACCGGGGTGGATGCGGAAAAAATCACCGCGCGCGCGGTAACTCCGCAATATGGCGCGTTGTACAAGCTTACGCCGGGGATTTTGGTGTTTGGTTCCTATGCCGAATCGTTCGTGCCCGGCTCGCAGATACTCAAGAATCCCGATGGCTCCAGTTCGCCCGCATCACCGACCGAAGGCAAGGGCTACGATATCGGCATCAAGGCGGATGGGTTCGGCGGCCGAGTCTCCGGCACGCTGACATTCTTCGACATCCGCAACCAGAACATCGTCAACGATCTTGCCGTGACGGATGCGTTTGGTGTGGTGACGAACTACAACGTGCAAAGCGGCGAGCAGCGCTCACGCGGCATCGAACTGGATACCACTGCCAAACTCACCGACAACTGGCAGCTTTATCTTTCATACAGCTACATGGATGCGCGCATTACCGAATTCAGCGGCCATGATGCGGAAATTCTCGCGCAAAACCCTGCCACGCTCGATGCTGCGGGACAGGCAAATTACAAGAACGTGCTGCGCTTTCACAACGCCCCCTTGCAGATGAGCACGCCGCACCTCGCTAATTTCTGGACACGTTATAACTTCACACAAGGGGCGCTGCGTGGAGCATATATCGCGGGGGGTGCCAATTTCGTTTACGACCAGACGCTGCTTCCCGACACCCCAAATTCTGCGCACCAGACCTATGCTCTGCTCAATGCGGCGGCGGGATACGCATGGACATGGCGCGACCGCAAAATGAATCTCGACCTGACGGGAAAGAATCTTACCGATGAGCACTACCGGCCGTCGCAAAGCACACGATCACGTCCTCGCGAGTTTTTGCTGACGTTCACGGTCGGGTTCTGACCAGACGCTCCATGGCAACTACCGAGTGCAAGCACCGTTTACTGCCTTGTTCACGTGGGCTGCTATGGATTGTGGCGCTACTCTTCGTGATGTTTTCGACCAGTCTCATTGCGGGCGATGCGGCTGTGGTGGGGAACCCCATGAAAATCAAGGCAGCCTTCCTGCGCAACTTTGCCCGCTACGTGGTCTGGCCGGGCACGGTATTCCCGGACGGCAGCGCGCCCTGGCGGGTCGGTGTCCTGGGGCCGGATCCTTTCGGCGCGGTTCTGGATGCGACATTCAAGGAGCGAATGGAGCAGGGGCGCGCATTTGAAATTTTCCGCGCAAACAATCTGGAGGAATTGCCGCCGTGCCAGATCATCTTCGTCGCCTACAGGGACGCGGCGAAGCGGCGAGCTGTGCTCGGCGAGCTGAAAGGCAAGCCGGTGTTGACGGTCGGCGACGTACCCGGATTTTTGCAGGAGGGCGGCATCATTCTGTTCCAGGTGGACGAGCATGTGACCATGAGTATCAACCTCGATCAGGCCCAGTCAGCATCCCTGACGATCCCGAGCAAGATGCTGGAGGTCTCCAGCATAATCCTGGAGAACGGGGTAGTCCGGAGTCGAAGATGATCCGATTTTCGCGCATGAACATCCACAACAAACTTGCTGTTGCGCTAGTAGGCGCGGCGTTGCTTGCTTTTGCCGTGGCCAGCATGGCGTTGCTGTTCTATGAAAGCTTCACGCAAGAGCAGCGTGCCCGACAAGCCATGGAGCCTTATGCACGTCTGGTGACCGTTGGCACCGAAACGGCGGTAGCCTTCAAGGATGCCGCACGGGCGCAGGAGATTCTCGATACCTTACGCTCCAATCCGCAGATTCTGGAAGCGGCGATTATCTTGCAGGATGGGGTGGCGCTGGCTGGCTACTCCATCGCTCCCAAGGCAAGCTTCCATCCATATTCATCCAGGACCGACGGCATTTACCTGTTCGATAACAACGCGGAACTGGTGCAGAACCTGCAAGACGGTGCACATTTTCATCTGGTCATGAGCATGGATGAGTTCAACCGCCAAACGAGAAATATCCTGCTGCTGTTTGCTGCCGGCGTAGTTGTCCTGCTGGTCATCGTCACCGTGGGGTTGATGGTGGCGTTGCAACGGAGCCTCGTCCGCCCTATCGCCAACTTGGCCGCAACTATCGAGCAGGTTCGCACACAAGCCGACTACGACCAGCATGTGCCGGCTTCTGGTGCCGATGAGGTGGCACGGCTCGGGCGAAGCTTCAATGCCATGATGTCTGTGATTCGGGAGCGAGAGAACGAATTGCGCAGCCTTACTACCTTTCAGCGAACGATTCTGGATAGCGTGGCCTACGGCATCATTTCTGCAGCTCCCGATGGCGTGGTCACCACCTTCAATCCGGCCGCCGAACGCCTGTTGGGCTATACGGCGGACGAAATCGTGGGGAAACAGACCCCGGCATGCTGGCACGATGCATGGGAGGTCGCGCAACGCGCCACGTATTTGTCGGAAGAGCTGGGAGTGACAATTGCACCGGGCTTTGGCGTTTTTACGGCCCGCCTCAGCCGCAACTTGCCGGAGGAACGCGAGTGGACGTTTATCCGCAAGGACGGTGTGCGTGTACCCGTGCTGCTGTCCATCTCCGCGCTACACGGCGAGGACGGCCGGATCACGGGGTTCGTGGGGCTGACCTACGATCTTACCGAGCGCAAGCAGGCCGAGAAGGTGCTGACGCAATATGCGGCTATCGTCGAATCCTCCGACGATGCCATCGTCGGTAAAACGCTCGACGGCGTGATCACCAGTTGGAACAAGGGCGCGGAGCGCATGCTGGGGTATCGTGCCGATGAGGTGGTCGGATATCCGGTCACAGCCCTGATTCCCGATGGGCGCTTGAATGAGGAGCAGGAGATACTGGCAAAAATCCGACATGGCGAATCGGTGATGCATTACGAGACGGAGCGTCGCTGCAAGGATGGGCGCCTGCTCGACGTCTCGGTCACGGTTTCTCCGTTGAAGAATGCTCAGGGCGAGATTGTCGGTGCCTCCAAGATTGCCCGCGATATCTCTGAACACAAGAAATCCGAGGAGGAATTGCGCAAGTACCGTGAGCAGCTGGAAGAGCTGGTATCCGAGCGTACCGCGCAACTGGAGGCTGCCAACAAGGAGTTGGAGGCATTTTCCTATTCAGTCTCGCATGACTTGCGCACGCCGCTGCGCGCTATTGACGGTTTTTCGCGCCAGCTGGCGGCAAAGTATGCCGGTCAACTGGATGACGAGGCCCGGCGGCTGATTGGCGTGGTGCGCGACAATGCGGCGCGCATGGCGCAATTGATCGACGACATTCTGGCATTTTCTCGCGCTGGCCGGGGAGGGATGCGCATGGCACAAGTCGATATGCGGCAACTGGTGGAAGCTGCGTGGCTGGATCTGGAGCCGATGCGCGCGGGCCGCGACATCCGGTTCGACCTGCAGGCACTGCCATCGGCCATGGGGGATGCAGCCTTGCTGCGCCAGGTGTGGATCAACCTGCTTTCCAACGCGATCAAGTTTAGCGGGCATCAGGCATCGGCCCGCATCGAAATTGGTGGATGTGCCGAGGAAGAGGCTTATACTTATTACATTCGAGACAATGGCGCGGGGTTCGATCAGGACTATGCGCACAAGCTGTTTGGGGTGTTCCAGCGCTTGCATGCGGTGGATGAGTTCGAGGGTACCGGCATTGGCCTGGCCATCGTCAAGCGTATCGTCGACCGGCACGGTGGCAAGGTATCCGGAGAGGGCCGGACCGGCGAAGGCGCCGTATTCCGGTTCACGTTGCCGAAGAGAGAGGTGTGATCATGTCATTTACGGATAATGCAGTGGAAATCCTGCTGGTAGAGGACAACCCGACCGATGCGGAACTGGCGATCGAATCCTTGCGCGAGGCCAACCTCGCCAACCACCTGGTATGGGTCAAGGACGGTGCCGAGGCGCTGGATTTCATTTTTGCTCGCGGGACGTATGCGAAGCGTCCGATAGACCAGCCGCCCAAGGTCATTTTGCTCGACCTGCGCCTGCCCAAGGTGGATGGGCTGGAAGTGTTGCAGGCCATCAAGGGCGATCCGCGCACACAGAATATCCCGGTTGTCGTGCTGACATCGTCCAAGGAAGACCGCGACATTGCGGGCTGTTACCAGTATGGGGTCAACAGTTTTGTTTCCAAGCCGGTGGCCTTTGAGGAGTTCTCCAGGATCGTCTCGGAACTCGGCCTTTACTGGCTGCTGATTAACCGAGCTCCCGCCGAACTGCCATGACCGAACGCATGACAACCACCGGGTTGCGTATTCTGATGCTGGAAGACACGCAAACGGATGCGGAACTGATCGAGCTCGAACTGCGCGAGGCCGGCATGGCGTTTACTGCCATGCGCGTGCAGACACGGGAGGATTTCATCCGTGCGCTGGAAGAGTTCGACCCTGATGTGGTGCTCTCCGATTACCGCTTGCCGGCCTTCGACGGGCGCAGCGCGTTGGAGATCGCACGGCAACGTCATCCGTGCTCGCCGGTCATTATGGTGACCGGGGCGATTGGTGACGAACTGGCGGTTGAACTGCTCAAGTCCGGTGCGCGCGATTACGTGCTGAAAGATCGGTTGGCAAGGCTGCCATCGGCGATTGGGCGGGCATTGGAAGAAGAGCGCGCGAGCCGCGAACGCTTGGTGGCGGAGGACAAGTTGCGGCAGGCGCAACGGGTATTCGACCATACCACGGAAGGCATCCTGGTGACCGATGCCGACAATCTTATCGTGGCTGTTAACCGTGCTTTCAGTACGATCACCGGCTATACCGAGGCGGAGGTGCTGGGCAAGAACCCCAGCCTGCTCAAATCGCAACGTCAGGGCGACCAGTTTTATCAGACCATGTGGGCTTCGCTACGTGAGGCTGGTACCTGGAGCGGCGAAATCTGGAACCGGCGAAAAAGCGGGGAGATCTACCCGGAATGGCTGACCATCAGTGCCGTCGAAGACGAGAATAAACAGCTTACCCACTATGTGGCCGTGTTTAGCGACATCACCTCGGTCAAGCAATCCCAGGACGCGCTGGATCATCTTGCGCATCACGATGTATTGACCGATCTTCCCAACCGGCTGCTGTGTAAAAGCCGGCTGCAACACGCTATTCAGCGCGCAAGGCGCGAGCATGGACTGTTGGCGGTGCTGTTTATCGATCTTGATCATTTCAAAAGTGTCAACGATACACTCGGTCACCCGGTTGGCGACGAGTTGTTGCGGCTTATCGCAAGCCGGATGCAAGAGTTGCTGCGTGGCGACGATACCTTGGCGAGGATGGGCGGCGACGAATTTGTTGTCCTGCTGGAGCACGAGTCGTCCATCCTTGGCATGGCGGCAGTTGCCAACAAGTTGATCGAGGTATGCACGTCGCCCATCAATATCAATGGGCATGACCTTTATATTACCGCCAGCATCGGTATCAGCGTTTTCCCGGCCGACGGCCAGGATGAGGATGCTTTGCTGCGTTGCGCCGATCTGGCGATGTATCAAGCTAAAAATACGGGGCGCAACAACTACCAGTTTTACAAGCCGGAGTTGGCCTCCAAGGTGAGGGACCGGCTGCGGATCGAAACCGCATTGCGCAGTGCGCTGGAAAAACGCGAATTTGTGCTCCATTATCAGCCACAGGTCAATTTGGGCGACGGCAACGTGCTGATCGGGGTCGAGGCCCTGTTGCGCTGGAACAACCCGGAACTTGGCTCGATATCTCCCGCAACCTTTATCCCGATTGCGGAGGAAATGGGGATTATCTGCCCCATCGGTGAATGGGTGTTGCGTGAAGCATGCCGTCAGGTTGCCGAGTGGCAACAACGCGGATTCTGGATGCCGCGCATGGCGGTCAATCTTTCGGTGCAACAGATTGAACGGGTCGAGTTGTTGTCTTTGGTCGCCAGCGTGCTCGAAGTCAATGGTTTGGAGGCTGCCAGGCTGGAACTGGAAGTGACCGAATCCATGATCATGCACCATACGGATCGCGTGCTTGCCATCATGGACGGTTTGCGTGATTTGGGCGTCAAGCTTGCAGTGGACGATTTTGGCACCGGATATTCTTCATTGAGTTATTTGAAGCGTCTGCCTTTGCATCGATTGAAAATCGATTACTCTTTCGTTCGCGACATTTCACAAGACCCGAACGACGAAGCCATCGCCCGCGCCATTATCAGCCTTGGGCGCAGTCTCGGGCTGGAAGTTCTTGCCGAAGGCGTGGAACGGGAAGAGCAATCCGAATGGCTTTCGCGCGAAGGCTGTCAGTTTGGCCAAGGCTTCCTGTTCGGCAAGGCCGTGCCGGCCGACATGCTGGAGGCAGCATGGAGACAACAGGACACTAAAATTCCGGTGGTAGAATAGCGGCTTTTATCCGGGTCACCCAACTGCGTACCAGAGCAAAAATTTGTGGCATCACCCGAGTCGAGGACGCGCTTGCTGCGGTATCGGCCGGTGCCGATGCCATCGGGCTGGTGTTCTATGCCAAGAGTCCGCGCCACGTGAGCGTGGAACAAGCGGCGGCAATCGTCGCCAGCCTGCCGCCGTTCGTCGATGCCGTGGGCTTGTTCGTCGATGCCGAGGCGGCCGAGGTCGAGGCCGTGCAGCGCTGTGTAAGGCTGGATCTGCTGCAATTTCACGGCGACGAACCGCCTGCTTATTGCGCGGCGTTTTCCACCCCCTATATCAAGGCCTTGCGCGTCCGTCCCGAAGTTAATTTGCTACAATACGCGACCGATTTTGTCTCGGCCAGGGCTTTGCTGCTGGATGCTTATCAGGAAGGCGTGGCCGGCGGAACCGGAAGAACTTTCGACTGGGCGCTGATCCCCAAAGTTTTGCCGAAACCGGTGATCCTGGCCGGTGGGCTGACCCCGGACAATGTCAAAGAGGCGATCCGCCAAGTTGGTCCATACGCCGTGGATGTCAGCGGCGGAGTCGAACGAGAAAAAGGAATCAAGGATGCAGCCAAAATGACTGCATTCATGCGAGGAGTGCTTCAAGGAGCAGGTGAATAATGGGCAAGTATGATTTTCCCGATGCGCAAGGCCATTTCGGCCAGTTTGGCGGCATCTACATGGCGGAAACGCTGATCCCTGCGGTAGACGAGCTGCGCCGCCAGTATCTGCATTTCCGCGACGATCCCGAATTCAAGGCCGAATTTGCCTACGAATTGAAACACTACGTCGGGCGACCCAGCCCGATTTACCACGCCAAACGGCTGTCCGAGAAATTCGGCGGTGCGCAAATCTATTTGAAGCGCGAAGACCTCAATCACACCGGTGCACACAAGATCAACAACGCCATCGGCCAGGCATTGCTGGCGAAACGCATGGGCAAGAAGCGCGTGATTGCAGAGACCGGTGCCGGCATGCATGGCGTGGCGACAGCTACCGTCGCGGCGCGCTTCGGCATGGAGTGCGTGGTCTACATGGGTGCGGAAGACGTACAGCGTCAGGCGCCCAACGTGTTCCGCATGAAGCTGCTGGGTGCGACCGTGGTGCCGGTGGAAAGCGGCTCCAAGACACTCAAGGATGCCTGCAACGAAGCCATCCGCGACTGGGTGACCAACTGTGAAAGCACTTTCTACATATTCGGCACGGCGGCAGGCCCGCATCCGTACCCGATGATGGTGCGCGACTTTCAATGCGTGATCGGTAACGAAGCCCGTGTGCAGATGCCGGAATTGATAGGCCGTCAGCCTGACTTGGTGATCGCCTGCGTCGGCGGCGGTTCCAACGCCATCGGCATGTTCCATCCATATATCGAGGAAGAGGGCGTCCAGCTCATCGGCGTGGAAGCGGGCGGCCACGGCATTGCCAGTGGCCAGCATGCGGCGCCCCTTACCGCCAACGCCAAGGTCGGCGTGCTGCACGGCAACAAGGTTTATCTGATGCAGGACGAAAACGGCCAGATTATCGAGACGCATTCCATCTCCGCCGGCCTGGATTACCCCGGCGTCGGCCCCGAGCACTGTTTGCTCAAGGACATCCATCGTGCGCAATACGTTGCCATCAACGACGACGAAGCCATCAACGCATTCGATGCATTGTGCCGTTACGAAGGCATCATCCCTGCGCTGGAGTCCAGCCATGCGCTGGCCCATGCCATCAAGATTGCGCCGACCATGGGCAAGGACAAGGTCATTCTGGTCAACCTGTCCGGTCGTGGCGACAAGGACATGAACACCGTTGCACGTATCAAGGGGATCACGCTGTGAGTCGTATCCGGACTGTTTTCGACAAACTCAAACAACAGCACCGCAAGGCGCTGATCCCGTTCATCACCGCCGGCGATCCGAATCCGCAGCTTACCGTGCCGCTGATGCATGCGCTGGTGGAAGGCGGTGCCGACCTGATCGAGCTGGGCGTGCCGTTTTCCGACCCGATGGCTGACGGTCCGACGATCCAGCGTGCGTCCGAGCGGGCCTTGCTGCACAAGATCGGCCTGCGCGATGTGCTGGGCATGGTGGCGGAGTTTCGCAAGCAGGACGCCGCTACGCCGGTGGTACTCATGGGTTACGGCAATCCTATCGAGGCAATGGGGTGGGGTGCTTTCGCGCAACGTTGCGCCGAGGTCGGTGTGGATGGCGTGCTGACTGTGGACTTTCCGCCGGAAGAAAGCCATGAGGCTTTTACGCATCTGACCAAACACAATATCGATCCGATTTTCCTGCTGGCGCCGACTTCTGCCCCCGAACGCGTGGAAGCCGTGGTTGCTGCCGCCCGGGGTTTCATTTACTACGTCTCGCTACGTGGCGTGACAGGCGCGGCCAATCTCGATTTGACGGATGTGGCGGGCAAAGTGGCGGCCATTCGTGGCAAGACCAGCCTGCCTGTCGGTGTGGGCTTCGGCGTGCGCGATGCGGCAACGGCCAGATCGGTGGCGGACATCGCTGATGCTGTCGTGGTGGGCAGCCGTACCGTGCAGGAAATCGAAAACTCCGGCGAGCAGCATGCTGTCGCCAATGTGAAAAGACTAATTGCCGAGCTGCGTGCAGCCATCGATAGTTAAGGGAGCAGACATGAGCTGGTTGCAAAAGATACTTCCGCCCAAGATCAAGCGCGGTGACGGCGTTTCCAGGAAAACCGTACCCGAAGGGCTGTGGAGCAAATGCCCTACCTGCGAATCGGTGCTATACCGTACCGACCTGGAAAAAAATCAGGAAGTCTGCCCGAAGTGCGGTTTCCATAATCGTATCAACGCACGTACCCGGCTCGATTTCGTGCTCGATCCCGAAGGTCGCTTCGAAATCGGTGCAGAGGTCACGCCGCTGGATCCGCTCAAGTTCAAGGACAGCAAGCGTTACCCGGATCGGCTCAAGGCCAGCCAGACGGAGACGGGTGAAACCGATGCGCTGGTGGTGATGCAGGGTAGCATCAAGACTTTACCGGTCGTCGCAGCCGCTTTCGAATTCCGTTTCCAGGGCGGCTCCATGGGTTCTGTCGTGGGGGAGCGTTTCGTGCGCGGGGTCAACGTTGCGATCGAGAATAATCTGCCGTTCATTTGCTTCGCTGCCAGCGGCGGCGCGCGCATGCAGGAAGGCCTGTTTTCGCTGATGCAGATGGCCAAGACCAGCGCTGCGCTGACTGCACTGGCGCGCGCGAAACTGCCGTTCATTTCCGTGCTGACCGACCCCACCATGGGCGGGGTGTCCGCCAGCTTTGCCATGCTGGGCGATATCATCATTGCCGAGCCGGGAGCGCTGATTGGCTTTGCCGGCCCCCGCGTGATCGAGCAGACCGTGCGTGAAACCCTGCCTGACGGCTTCCAGCGCGCTGAGTTCCTGCTGGAACATGGCGCCGTGGACCTGATCGTCGACAGGCGCGAGATGCGTGACAAGCTGGTCACGTTGCTCGGTAACCTGATGCGCCTGCCTGCCGTTGCCTGAGCCTAGAGCCCATCCCAGCAGTAACTGCGCGATGCGTTGTAGCAAAAAAACGCTGGATGCAAGGCGCGAGGGACAGCGAATGGTTGTTCCATTCGCAAGCCTTGCAACGCCGCAGACACCCTTTTTTGCTGCAACCCGAAGGGACGAAGCGCTTTGGGCGCATCGCGGTGTTGCTTGCCGCTTGTTTGGAATAACCAAACTGCACGGCGCGCGCCTAGCGCTGCATCCCAAAGCGCTTCGTCGCACACGCGGTTACTGCTGGGATGGGCTCTAGCATGCCAGCCGACCTGGACGGCTGGCTTTCCCACCTCGAACGGTTGCACCCCAAGTCCATTGCGCTTGGGCTGGATCGCGTACAGCAGGTTCGGCTAAAGATGGGCCTGGCCCCCGATTTCCCTGTTGTCACGGTGGCTGGTACCAACGGCAAGGGTTCAACCTGTGCCATGCTGGAGCGTATCCTGACGGAGGCCGGGTATCGCGTCGGCTGTTATACCTCTCCCCATTTGCTGCGCTACAACGAGCGCGTGCGCATCCATTGTCATGAAGCAGAAGATGGCCAGCTTTGTCGTGCCTTTGCAGCCGTCGAAGCCGCCCGGGGCGACATTGCGCTGACTTATTTCGAGTTTGGCACGCTGGCTGCGGTATGGCTGTTTGCCGAGGCCGGGATTGATGTAGCGGTGCTGGAAATTGGTCTGGGAGGCCGTCTGGATGCGGTCAATGTTTTCGATCCTGATTGTGCCATCGTCACCAGCATCGCCCTCGACCATATGGATTATCTTGGCAACAGCCGCGACAGCATCGGCCAGGAAAAAGCCGGTATCTATCGCCCCGGTGTGCCTGCATTGTGTGGCGATACCGATCCGCCGGCTTCGATTCCACAAACTGCGCGCAGTGTTGGGGCGGACTATCGTCAGATCGGCGTGGATTTTGGTTATGAAGTCGCCGACGATGGCTGGATATTCTGGTCGGATGACCGGCGTTCCGAAACCTTGCCCCTGCCGGCCCTCTCCGGGGCTTTCCAGTTGGACAATGCATGCTGCGTGCTGGAGGCTTTGCAGGTACTTGCGGACCGGCTTCCCGTATCTTTGGAGCAGACGCGGGCGGGGCTGGCTCACGTCGAACTGAGTGGCCGGTTCCAGCGGCTGCGGAATAATCCGCAAATCGTCGTCGATGTTGCGCACAACCCGCATGCTGCGCGCGGACTTGCAGGCAATCTAGGTAAAAACAAGGTGTTGGGCCGTACGGTTGCGGTTTTTGCGATGCTGGCGGACAAGGACATGGCCGGCGTGGTCGAAGCCGTGCATGGCGAGATCGATGAGTGGCTGGTGGCCGGGATCGACCAGCCGCGTGGTGCGACAGCCTCGCATCTGGCCGGGATAGTTCGCTGCCATGCCCATGGCAGGGCGGTTGCCGAGTTTGATCGCGTGACCGATGCGCTCGCGCATGCCTGTCGTAGCACAGGTGAAAATGATAGAATCGTCGTGTTTGGTTCGTTCTACACCGTCGCCGATGTATTGCGCGCATTGCTGAGGGCTGACAGGCTCTAACTACTGGAATATCTTGAACATGGCTGCTGATCAGCTTACCGACAAGGAAGATCAATTCAAGCGTCGCGCACGGCGCCGCTTGGTGGGGGCCGTGGCTCTGGTGTTATTGATGGTGACCGTGCTGCCTATGGTGCTTGACGACCGCAGCGGCCAGAAATCGCCGCAACCTGAAATTGCCATCAGCATCCCCAGTCAGGATGGTGCAGACTTTACCTCCAAAATCGTTCCCGTTACACCGCCGTCCGCCGTGCCGGCCCCCGCACCGATCAGCGCTACTCCGCTGGAAAAACCGGCTGAATCCCCTGCGGCAGCTAAACCCGTAGCGCCGGTTGCCGAACCCCGTCCGGTTGAGACGAAGCCGGTGGCCGTTGCCGAGCCGGTAGAAACAAATCTTGCGGCAAGCTTGGCCGAGCCGGCCAAGGACGCCACCCCAGCCAAGCCTGAAGCGACCAAGCCGGTGGCGCAAGAAAACAAGACCAAGCCAGCCGCGGCGCCGGTTGCTGTCAAGAAAGGATCGATTTCGGTGCAGATCGGCGTGTTTTCGGATGCGGCCAAGGTCAAGCAAATGCGTGCCAGAATCGCCGAAAAAGGCATACAGTGTTATACCGAAAACATGAGCACGCCCAAGGGAACCAAGTACCGGGTGCGGTGCGGGCCTTATGCCGATAAACCGGCAGCACAACAGGCGCTGGATACGCTTAAGGCCGCAGGACATAACGGAATTCTGGTGACCAACCAGTGACGGTTTTCGATTATGCGGTGCTCGGCATTATCGGTATATCGATATTGCTGAGTTTATTACGGGGCTTTGTGCGGGAATTTGTCGGGCTGGCCAGTTGGATTGTGGCGGCGTTTGCAGCCAAGATCTATGCGGTACAGGTGGCGCTGATGCTGCCTGCCAGCATTCCCAATCAGGGCTTGCGCATGGTGGCGGGATTTGCGATTGTTTTTCTTGGTATCCTGCTGCTTGCCAGCCTGCTTGCGATAGCGATCAGCGAATTGTTCAAGCAGGCGGGATTGGGCTGGCTGGATCGTAGTATGGGTGCGATATTCGGGTTGGCGCGTGGCCTGTTGATCGTGGGCGTGCTGGTGCTGCTGGGGGGCATGACCTCGCTGCCGCAGGATCCGCGCTGGCGCAACGCGATGTTCAGCTCGCCGATGGAAGCGATGGTGGTGGCCGTGAAGCCCTGGCTGCCGCAGGAAATGACTAAATACATTAAATACGACTAATACTCTATGTGCGGAATTATCGGCATTGTCGGCAAGAACCCTGTTAACCAGTCGTTGTATGACGGCCTCCTGGTATTGCAGCATCGCGGTCAGGATGCGGCCGGCATCGTCACCTGCGATGGTGGCACTTTTTACATGCACAAGAACAACGGCCTGGTGCAGGATGTCTTCCAGACGCGCCATATGCGCAGCCTGATCGGCAATGCCGGCATCGCGCATGTGCGCTATCCGACGGCAGGCAGTTCCTCCGCGGCCGAGGCGCAGCCGTTCTACGTCAATTCGCCGTTCGGCATCGTGCTGGGGCACAACGGCAACCTGACCAATTCGTCGCAGTTGAAGGACGAGATGTTCCGTCAGGATCTGCGCCACATCAATACCACCTCCGATTCCGAAGTGTTGCTCAACGTGCTGGCGCACGAAATCGAACAGAAGGCCGGTAATACCTCTCTCGACAACGACATGATTTTCAAGGCAGTTGCCGGCGTGCATCGGCGTTGTCGTGGCGCCTACGCGGTGGTGGCGATGATCGCCAATTACGGCCTGCTGGCTTTCCGCGATCCGCACGGCATCCGTCCGCTGGTGATCGGCAAGGCGCAGTCCGACAAGGGCACCGAATATATCGTTGCCTCGGAGAGCGTAGCGCTGGATGTACTGGGGTTTGAGCTGGTGCGTGATGTGGCGCCCGGCGAGGCCGTATTCATCGATATGGACGGGCATTTCTACTCGCGCCAGTGCGCGGAGAAGCCGGTGCTCAGTCCGTGCATTTTCGAATATGTCTATCTGGCCCGGCCGGACTCCGTCATCGACAATATTTCGGTCTACCAAACCCGCTTGCACATGGGGGAGAGCTTGGCTGAAAAGATACATCACGATTGGCGGTCACATGATATCGACGTTGTCATCCCGATCCCCGATACCAGCCGGCCATCGGCATTGCAGCTGGCCAACGCGCTCAACCTGACCTACCGCGAAGGCTTCATCAAGAACCGCTATATCGGCCGTACCTTCATCATGCCGGGGCAGGCGCAGCGCAAGAAATCGGTACGCCAGAAGCTCAACCCCATCGGCATGGAGTTCAAGGGCAAGAATGTATTGCTGGTGGACGACTCCATCGTGCGCGGCACCACTTCGCAGCGTATTGTGCAGATGGCGCGTGAGGCCGGCGCCAACAAGGTATTCTTCGCGTCGGCCGCCCCGCCGGTGAAATTCCCCAACGTCTATGGTATCGATATGCCGTCGCGCCATGAGCTGCTGGCGACCGGGCGCGACGACGAGGAAATCTGCCGCGAGATCGGTGCCGATGCGCTGATCTACCAGGATATCGATGCGCTGGTACGGGATGTGAAACTGGGTAATCCGGAAATCAGCCGTTTCGATTGTTCCTGTTTCGATGGCGACTATGTCACAGGCGATGTGACGGAAGGCTATCTGGCGGCGATCGAAGGAGCCCGTGGCGATGGCGATAAGTACAAGAAGCCCAGCAACTCCAGTACCCAACTCGATCTTAATCTGGTGGGGGCGGAGTCGGAGGACTGATTGACAAGCAAGGACGGCTTGCCGTAACCTTTGCACACATTGCGCCGATTTGAATTCAGCTTGCGGGCGCGTTAAAAATTCTGCTAAAGCGAGCGTGAGGAAAAACGCCCGTTTTGGTGATCAGCTGAAACGGGCTTTTTTACGCCCTTAACTTTGGGGATTACACCTATGACAGACCACGATTGGCAAATCGAAACGCTGGCGGTACGCGCCGGTAGCCGGCATACGGAGTTCGGCGAGAATTCCGAGGCCATGTTCCTGACATCGAGTTTCGTCTTCGACAGCGCAGCCCAGGCGGCTGCCCGGTTCGGTGGGCAGGAGCCGGGCAATATCTATTCGCGCTTCACCAACCCGACCGTCACCATGTTCCAGGACAAGCTGGCGGCCCTGGAAGGCGCGGAGTTGTGTGTGGCGACTTCGAGCGGCATGTCGGCGATTCTGGCTTGCGTCATGGGCTTGTGCTCGGCAGGCGACCACGTGATTGCCTCGCGCAGTATTTTCGGCACCACCGTGCAATTGTTCGGCAACATCCTCAAGCGCTGGGGCCTGGACGTGACCTTTGTCTCGCTCGCCGATGCCGGCGAATGGCAAGCGGCGGTCAAGCCCAATACCAGGCTGTTTTTTGTCGAGACGCCGTCCAACCCGCTGACCGAGGTGTGCGACATTGCGGCGCTGGCGAGTCTGGCGAAAAAGTCCGGCGCATTGCTCGCGGTGGATAATTGTCTGTGTTCGCCCGCCCTGCAGCGGCCGCTCGACCACGGCGCGGATATCGTGATCCATTCCGCGACCAAGTATATCGACGGCCAGGGGCGCTGCCTGGGCGGCGCGGTGCTCGGCAAAAAGGACGTGCTGGAGCCGGTTTACGGCTTTTTGCGCACGGCCGGCCCCACCATGAGCGCGTTCAATGCCTGGGTGTTTCTCAAAGGGCTGGAAACCTTGCACCTGCGCATGGAGGCGCACTCCCGCAGTGCGCTGGAACTGGCGTTGTGGCTGGAGCAGCAATCGCAGGTGGAGCGGGTCTACTATCCGGGCCTGCCATCGCACCCGCAATACGACCTGGTCAAGCATCAGCAAAAGACCGGCGGCGGCATCGTTTCGTTCGACCTCAAGGGTGGCAAGGATGCGGCATGGCAACTGATAGACGGCACGCGCATGCTGTCCATCACCGCCAACCTGGGCGACGCCAAGACCTCCATCACCCACCCTGCCACGACCACCCACAGCCGTGTCACGCCGGAAGCGCGGGCGCAGGCCGGGATCAAGGACGGACTGGTGCGGGTGGCGGTCGGGCTGGAGAATATCGATGACATCAAGGCCGATCTGTTGACCGGGTTGCGGGTATAAACGCACGTCAAGCACTTGCTGAAAAGGATGTCCAAGGAACCTCTGCGGCGCATTGCGCACCTGGACATGGACATGTTTTTCGCCGGCGTGGAGCTGCTGCGCTATCCCGAGCTGCGCGGCTTGCCCATGGTGGTCGGCGGGCGCTCGGCCTACGTGCCGCAACTGCTGCCGGACGGTAGCCGCAGCTTCTACAAATTGCGCGATTACGTCGGGCGCGGGGTGGTCACTACCTCCACCTACGAAGCCCGCGCATTGGGCGTGTTTTCCGCCATGGGGATGATGAAGGCCGCCAAGCTGGCACCGGATGCGGTGCTGCTACCGGCCAATTTCGAGGCCTACCGCCACTATTCGCGGCTGTTCAAGCAGGCCGTGGCTACAGTGGCGCCCCTGATCGAAGACCGCGGCATCGACGAAATCTATATCGACTTGACCAATCACCCGGAACCAAGCCGGCCCCTGGCGCTGCGCATCAAGCAGGCTGTGCGTCAGGCCACGCAGCTGTCCTGCTCCATCTGCATCGCGCCCAACAAGCTGCTGGCCAAGATCGGCTCCGACCTCGACAAGCCGGACGGCCTGACGCTGCTCGACGAGACCAGCATCCCCACCCGCATCTGGCCGCTGAACGTCGGCAAGATCAACGGCATCGGCCCCAAGGCGGTGCACAGATTGGGGGATCTTGGCATCGTCAGGATCGCGGAACTGGCGCAAGCAGACCCGGTTATGCTGCAAAAGCATTTCGGCCTGAGTTATGCCAACTGGCTGGTCAACGTCGCGCACGGCCGCGATGACCGGCCCGTGGTGACAAGTTCTGAACCCAAGTCTGTCAGCCGCGAAACCACCTTCGAGCGCGACCTGCACGTAAAACTCGACCGGGCAGTGCTTTCCGACATTTTTACGGCATTGTGCATGCGTGTTGCGGACGACCTCAAACGCAAAGGCTATGCCGGACGCACCGTCGGCATCAAGCTCAGATACCAGGATTTCCGCAGCGTCACGCGCGACCTGACACTGCCCGCGCCGATCCAGGATGCCGCCGCTATCCGCCGTGCGGCAGGTGCGTGCTTGAAACGTGTGCCGCTGGATAAACGGCTCAGGCTGCTAGGCGTAAGGGTGAGCGGGTTATCTCCCGATGCTGGAGAAGTAGGGGAAGGGAGCCCGGCACAGCAGGAGTTATGGTTCGGCGAGCCGGTGGGGCACACCCTCTGAGTTGTCTGATGCGTTATGCCTGGTTTTACTAGAGCCAGCGGCGCACGCTGGCCAGGTAGGTTCTGTAAACGTCGCCGAACCTGGCTTCGAGGTGTTCTTCCTCGTGCCGGATCACGCCATAGCGCACGGCTATCCACACCAAGGGCGAAAACAGGATGGGCCACCATGTCGTCAGCCACAGGCTCAAGCCCGCCAGGATGAACCAGTCGCCGAGGTAGATCGGGTTGCGGCTGAAGCGGAAAGGACCGGCCAAGCAAAGGTGTGCCGAGGCCGCGTAGGGGTTGAACGTCGTTCGATGCCGGACGAGGCTCAGCACGCTCCATAGCATCAGGCACAGGCCGATGGCGATGACCAGCCAGGCCAGCGGACGGGTTGCATCTCCAAGACTGAGGTTCAGTTGGACGAGGTCGCGATCCAGCCACCATCCCCCGATAATTGCCGCAGCATATGGGGCCGGCGGCGGCATCAGGGTGCGGGGTCGGTCGGTTCGATGTGCGCTTGCCATTACTATTGGATTCCTGTCCTGTTCAAGTGTTCATTCCTCCCTGAAAAACCCAAGTTTTTCGCTTCTCGGCATGCGTTTCAATTGGCATTCGGCAATCGATGCAGTCGAACGATCCGGGTAGGTCCGGCTTGCCAGGATGCGCAGCGGCGGATTGGCGCGGGTATAGCGCGCGCCGCGTCCTTCCTGGTGTGCGGCGAAGCGCGCTTCGAGATTATTGGTGATGCCGCAGTAATAACTGCCGCCCTTGCACTCCAGCAGATATAAGCACCAGGTCATTACATTGCGACTCTAAGCCTTTGCGATCAAGCTATTCTATATTCATACTTTTGCAAGAGCAGTAGAATATAAATCTGAAGTGCTGAGTTCGGCGGCTTTACTTGCGAAGGCTAATATCGGACATGGGATGATCGGCTCTGTTGGCAGTGCGTCCTCTCTTGCTTACGCGTTGACTCACGGGCAACGTGGGGATGGGAGCGTGTCGCGACAGGCTGGTACCGATAGCTCCGATATGACAACGCAGCAGCAGATCAACAAGCTGCGGATGACAGACCAGAAAGTGCGGCAACATGAGCAGGCGCATCTGTCTGCCGCCTCCGGGCTCGGGATAGGCGGAGCAGTCTTCCAGTACCAGCGTGGACCTGACGGCAAGAACTATGCAGTTGCCGGTGAAGTCCAGATTGATGTTTCTCCCGGTCGGGATGCCAAGGAAACCATCGACAAGGCCAGACGCATCCGGGCTGCCGCAATGGCGCCCAGCGACCCCTCCGCCCAGGATCAGGCAGTAGCGGCCGCGGCCGCGCAGATGGAATTGCGGGCCAGTGCCGAATTGTCGCGCCAGAAGCTGGAGGAAGATAGCGGTGCTGCGAAAACCGATGAATCCGGCTTGTTGCTCAAGCGGGCATTGCAGGCCTATAGCGAACCTGCGGTCGCTGCCGGGATCCTGTTTCATATTCAGGCTTGAGTTTTAGTCTGGTGTGCTGGCTACAGCTATCGCTTCTCGTATCGACGCAGCAGAAAACTTCACAACACAGCAAGCATATTGGATGATCGTCGGCCAGGCGATGGTTGGTGTTTGGGGCATGGATAAATAAAAAACGGGGCACGCAGCCCCGTTTTTTGCGATGGCTCTGCGGATTACAGCTTGTCGGCGTTGGCCGCCAGATACTTGGCCACGCCTTCCGTGCTGGCGTCCATGCCGGGCTTGCCTTTTGTCCAGCCGGCCGGGCAGACTTCGCCGTGCTCTTCGGTGAACTGCAGGGCGTCGATCATGCGCAGCATTTCATCGACGTTGCGGCCCAGTGGCAGGTCGTTGACCACCTGGTGGCGCACGGTGCCGGTCTTGTCGATGAGGAACGAGCCGCGATAGGCGATACCGGCGTCATGTTCGACGTCGTAGGCCTTGCAGTAGTCGTGCTTCATGTCGGCGATCAGCGGATAGCCGACCTTGCCGATGCCGCCGTTGTTGACCGGGGTGTTCTTCCAGGCGAGGTGGGTGAAGTGCGAGTCGATGGATACGCCGACGACTTCGACGCCGCGTTTCTTGAATTCTTCCAGGCGGTGATCGAATGCGATCAGCTCTGACGGGCAGACGAAGGTGAAATCGAGCGGGTAGAAAAAGACGACTGCATACTTGCCCTTGATGTAATCGGCCAGGGTGAAATTGTCGTTGATGCTGTTGTCGCCCATGACGGCGGCAGTGGTAAAACTGGGGGCGGGTTTTCCGACGAGTACGGCCATGTTGATCTCCTGAATTGTTGGGTCTGAATGAGGGTTAAAATTTAGTTTTTCAAAGTTATAGTGGTTTACTAAAACTGTCAACTATTGCCGCTGCGAGCCTTATTTTCCGGTTGATTTGTCGCTTGAGAGCGAGTAGTTTATCACTTATCATTTTCGATATTTCATCAGGAGATTTTCATGGCAACCCCCGCAACAACCAATAACGAAAAACTGGTTCAGGACATCAAGTCCGTCGTCGCCGATGCCGAAGCGATTTTGCGTGCGACAGCTGGCCAAACGGGTGAAGAAGTCGCCGAATTGCGTGCCTCCATGTCGGCCAAACTGGCCGATGCCAAGGCGCGCCTGATCGCAGTGGAAGAAGCCGTGGTGGAAAAAGCCCGTCAGGCTGCCAAGGCAACCGACGAATATGTACACGATAACCCCTGGCAGTCCGTGATTATTGCCGGCGGTATCGGCTTCCTGATCGGCTATCTGGCCTCCTCGCGCCGGAATTAAGCGCGTGTCTGAACACAGCGGGTTACTGGCGTCTGTCAGGGTTTTGCTCGGCACCTTGCTGGGCATGGCCCAGACGCGGCTGGAACTGATAGCGACTGAACTGGAAGAAGAGCGTCTGCATCTGGCGAAGCTGCTGCTGTATAGCTTCCTGGCGCTGTTCTTTTTCGGTCTCGGGGTGCTCGCGTTATCGCTGCTGGTGATTGCGGCGTTCTGGGATACGCACCGGCTGGCGGCAATTACCGCCATCGTTGTGGTTTACCTGGGAAGTGCGCTTTTTTGCGCGCTGTGCGTGCGTCGGCAAGTGCACCTCAAACCCCGTCTGTTCTCTGCGACGCTGGCGGAAATAGACAAGGACCGCACTGCGTTGTCCTCGTTCAATGAGTAGCCTGGAACAGATTGCCGCCCGGCGTGCGGCCCTGATCGAACGGGCAGCACACCAGCGCGCCGAACTTGGGGCCGTCTGCAGTCAGTTGCAGCGACCGGTCGCTATTTTCGACAAAGGCTATGCCGTGGCCTGCAAGATCAAGTCTCACCCTGGCGTTGTCATGGGCGCAACTGCAGCGCTGGCACTGATCCTGATCAAGCGCGGGGCACTTGGCACGCTGGCCGATGTTGCGGTAAGAGCTGCCAGATTCGCCATGCCTGTTGCGCGCTTCTGGCTGGCGCGGAAGAATAAATAGCGGTCAGCCATCGGCAGTCAGCTAGAAACCTCAAACCAATCCGTAGTTGCTGAAAGCTGATCGCTAACCGCTGACAAGCTTTTACTCCACCCCCTGGCTCGTCAGATACTCTTCGTAATTGCCGCCGAAGTCGACCACGCGATCCGGGCGGATTTCCAGGATGCGCGTCGCCAGCGAACCGACGAATTCGCGGTCGTGGCTGACGAAAATCAGCGTACCCTTGTACTTGTCCAGCGCGGTGTTGAGTGCCTCGATGGATTCCATGTCCATGTGGTTGGTCGGTTCGTCCATCAGCAGCACGTTGGGGCGTTGCAGCATGAGCTTGCCGAACAGCATGCGGCCTTGCTCACCACCGGAGAGTACGCGCACGGGCTTTCTCACTTCGTCGCCCGAGAACAGCAGACGGCCCAGCATGCTGCGCACGGTCTGGTCGTCGTCGCCTTCGCGTGTCCATTGCTGCATCCAGTCGGTCAGCGAGGTGTCGCTGTCGAAATCGGCGGCATGATCCTGCGCAAAGTAGCCGATGTTGGCCTTTTCCGCCCATTTCACGGTGCCGTAGTCGGGCGCGAGATCGTTGGCCAGGCAACGCAATAGCGTGGTTCTACCGATGCCGTTCTCGCCGATGATGGCGACGCGCTCGCCCGCTTCGATCTGCAGGCTGAGGTTGGTGAACAACTTGCGGTCATAGCCCTTGGTCAGATCCTTGACCTCGACTGCCTGGCGGTGCAGTTTTTCGCGGTCGTCGTACTCGATGCGGATGAACGGGTACTGGCGGCTGGAAGGCTTGAATTCCTCGATCTTGATTTTTTCGATCTGCTTGGCGCGCGAGGTTGCCTGACGTGCCTTGGACGCGTTGGCGGAGAAGCGGCGCACAAACTCCTGCAGTTCGGCGACGCGTTCCTTGGCGCGGGCGGTATCGGCGGCCTGCTGGGCGCGGGCCTGGGACGAGGCTTCCATGTAGTCGTCGTAGGTGCCGGGATAGACGGTGAGTTTGCCGTAATCCATGTCGGCGATATGCGTGCAGACCTGGTTGAGGAAGTGGCGATCGTGCGAGATGATGATCATGGTGCAATCGCGATTATTCAGCACGTCCTCCAGCCAGCGGATGGTGTTGATGTCGAGGTTGTTGGTCGGTTCGTCCAGCAGCAGCACTTCGGGGTTGGCGAACAGGGCTTGCACCAGCAGTACGCGGAGTTTCCAGCCCGGTGCGACGGAACTCATGGGGCCGTTGTGCTGCTCGATGGGGATGCCGACGCCCAGCAGCAACTCGCCGGCCCGCGCTTCTGCCGTGTAGCCGTCGTACTCGGCGAAAACGGCTTCCAGTTCGGCGGCGCGCATGTAGTCGTCTTCGGTGGCTTCCAGATTGGCGTAGATCGCATCGCGTTCCTGCATGGCTTTCCACATTTGTTCGTGGCCCATCATGACTACATCCAGCACGCGCTGGTTTTCGTAAGCAAACTGATCCTGGCGCAGGAAAGCCATGCGCTCGTGATTGTCCAGCGAGACGTTGCCGCCGGTAGACTCCAGCACCCCTGCGAGAATTTTCATGAAGGTGGATTTACCGCAGCCGTTGGCGCCGATCAGACCGTAGCGGTTGCCTTCGCCGAACTTGACCGAGACATTCTCGAACAGGGGTTTGGCACCGAACTGGATAGTGAGGTTACTGGTGATAAGCAAGGAGGAACTCCAATAAAACGTGTTTTAGGTGGTAGCCGCAGGCGTGAAAACTGCCATCGGTGGGAGGGAATCCGGGTGCGTATTATCGCAGATTCAAGCCGGTTAGCGGAAACGGTCGCCGATCACGACCTCGGCCATCGGCAGTTGCCCGCCACGCGGCCAGGGTTCTCGTACCTGTTTGCCGATGGCGACGAACATGCTGATGGCGTGGTCGGCCGGCAGGTTGATGAGCTTGCCGACCGCGTCGAAATCGAAGCCGTCCATCGGGCAGGAGTCGTATCCCATTTCCCTGGCTGCCAGCATCAGCGTCATCGCTGCCATGCCGCAGGAGCGCATCGCCTCGTCGCGCTGCACCTGCTCGCGGCCGCCGTAATACTGGCCGATGGCAGGTACGAGATAATCCTGCACCGGCTGCGGCGCGCCTTTCCAGTAGCGGGCGGGGCTCTTCTCCCAGGCCTTGAGGTCCGCAGTCATCACTACCAGCAGCGAGGCATCGGTGACTTGGGCCTGATCCCAGGCGGCGGCGCGAACCTGCTTGCGCAATTCCGGGTCGCGTACCAGAACGAAACGCCAGTTCTGGATGTTGAACGCGGTCGGGGCGAGCAGGGCCAGCGACATCAGTCGCTCGATCTCGGCTTCGCTCATGCGGTGCTGAGGGTCGAAGCCTTTGATGGATCTGCGGGTTTCGATGGCTTGGCTGACTTTCATAAGGTTTCCTGTAGGTAACGGATGGTAAGGATTTCCAGTTCCAGGTTGCCGGCGGGGCGTTGCCATTTGACGGTGTCGCCGATGCGCGCGCCGATCAGGGCCTTGGCCAGAGGTGAAACCCAGCTAACCTTGTTGCGGGCGATATCGGCCTCGTCCTCGCCGACGATGGCGAATTCCAGCGCGTTGCCATTCTCGTCCTCGACATCTACCGTCGCACCGAACAGCACGCGGTCGTCGGCCTGGTTGCCGATATCGACCGGAATGGCACGTTCGATACGGCCCTGAAAATAGCGCAGATCACGGTCTATGATGCCAAGTCGCTGGCGCGCGACGGGATCGTCTTTTTTTGCCGCCAGCGGCCGGCGTTCCGACTCCAGCGCTGCAATGGCCTGTTGCAACTGGCGCAGTCCGGCGGGGGTGACGTAATTGGGGTGCGGCGACTGCGGCCGTTCCGGCAGGTCGGTGCCGGCGTGCTCGAGGTCGTTTTCCTTGACGAAAGCGCGGCTCATTCAGCCATCCATGAAATCGACCAGCTGGCCGCTGGTCTGGCGCAGCCGCAGACTCAATAGCCGCGCGACCTCCCAAAGCATCTTGGCCCCGGCCGCCGGATGGCGCTCGATGAACAGGCGCAGGTTTTCCTTGCTCAGCAGGGTCAGTTTGATCGGTGTTTTGGCGATGCCGCTTGCCGAGTGCTGCAGGCCGTCGATCAGGGACATTTCGCCAAAGGTCTTGCCCGGTGTGATGCAGGCGATGGCCCGTTCATCGCCGTCGTCGTTCTGCTTGCGAATCTCGATACTGCCCTCGATCAGGATACCCATGTACAGGCCGGAACTCCCTTCCTGAAAGATTTTCGTTCCGGCCTGGGCCGAATAAGCATGCATGTAGCCGATTAGCTGTTTCAGCTCGGTACTTTCAAAGTGATTGAAGATGGCAGCATTGGCCACCATGTCGAACAGATCGTCCTGAAAGGAAGTCCCGGCGCCAAGAAGTTCGAGGCCGTCGATTGCAGTGGGGGAGCTCATGGGCTATTACACTACGCAATCCACGTAATATTTGCCGTCTTCGCTTTTCACCAGGCCGTGGACATCGGTTTCGAACCCGGGGAAGCGGGTGTTGAATTCGCGCGCAAATTTCAGGTAGTTGACGATCGTGGCGTTGAAGCATTCTCCCGGAATCAGCAA